>Ga0070713_100000917_pt1 | contig 18818 bp, 19 predicted proteins | sample LARL82metaG_FD_65465 | JGI IMG/M metagenome (GOLD analysis project Ga0070713, IMG submission 65465) | Corn, switchgrass and miscanthus rhizosphere microbial communities from Kellogg Biological Station, Michigan, USA - LAR L8-2 metaG | ecosystem: Host-associated > Plants > Roots > Rhizosphere ...
CGGGTGCCCCACCCTTCTCGCGCAGTTTGCAAGAGGGTGGGAGTTTTGACCTTGCTTAGTGCCCATCCTGACGTCGCGCCCTTTACGACGTTAGGATGGGGATTTTGACTTTACGTCACCCGTGAAACTCCGACACAATCTCGATTTCCCCGACAATATTCGCGTTCAAATCGTGCAACGCATTCGCGGGAATCCAATATTCGCGATGTTCCGAGCTTCCCACAACGTGCACATCGTAGTTGCACAAGAACTCCGCGCGCACAAAAAATCGCAGAACATATCCCGCGAACCCCGACCGTTCATCCCTCGTATTCCAATCACGTGCGATCTGTGTCGCATACGCCTCCGTCAGCAGTGGATAGAAAATCGGCTGCTCGGGCAATCGCGGAGGAAATTCGCGAAACCCGCTGGCCCGTATCAATTCGAGCTCGCCGTGTCCCACCGGCCTGTACAAGATTGTCGTCTGCTCTGTCACCGCGTAAGGATACTAACGAACTCTCTCTTATCAACCAAAGTAGAAGGGGGGACCCGCCTAACGTCGCTCCCTTTTCGGCGCTAGAGCCTGCCCCGAGCGGAGTCGAAGGGGTGGGACCTTGACTTCGCAATCCCAACGTGTTCCCAACCCCACACCGTGTCCCGCGCCCCACGCGGCTTTTCATCGATCCATTGCCTAACCCCCGCCAAATCAATGCTCCTCCGCATGGCACACCGGCTGCATGACTCAAGGCGCCGAGACCCGGCAGGAGGCAACCAGCCATGACCCGCATCAACGCTCTTCGCAGCATCGCAGAAACCCGTAGTTCCATAACCTGGGGCAAGCACGGCAGCATCGCAGTCTTCGCCGCCGTCCTGATCATCTGCTCCGTAACCGTCGGCTGTTCCAACGACAAGCCGAAACCCGTAAGCTCCAACACCCAGATTCCCGTCACGCAACCGTCGACTCCGGTCGCGGCCGTACCCGCTCCACCCGTGCAGGCCGCAAGCAAACCAGCTCCCAAGAGTTCGGTCCAGCACAAGAAGCCCGCGACTGTGAACTACACGGACAAGACTTCCGGCCTGACCTTTGAATATCCGCGCCGCTACGCGATTGAAACGGGCACCGCCGCCACCGAACTTGTGGCTATGAATCCTCTCCCGGTGAACTTCGTGCAGCCTGGTGGAGTCACCCTCGCTGCCGTCGAGCTTCCCGAGACCAGCTTCGCCAATACGGACTTCTCCTCGGCATTCTTCAACGTGAGCGTGCACAAGAGCCTCACCGCGGATCAATGCACCGAGTTCGCCGTGCCGCAGCCCAAGGTCGTCGCGCCGGTTTCGTCGACTGAACCAGCGTCCACGCAGGCGAAGCCCTCGTCGACGCAGACTGCTTCCACGCCGTCCGAGCCCGCTTCCACGCCCGAGCAACCGAGCACCGCAAAGTCGTCGAACGGGTCGAATTCCAAGCTGATGGTTGGAGATCTCGAACTCCGCGGCACCGAAGCGGTCTCCGGAGAAGGCACTCGCCAGAGCGACTCGAAGTACTTTCACGTCTTCCAGAATGGAGCGTGCTACGAGTTCGCCCTCAACGTGACCACCGTCGCGTCTGAAGACGGCATCACCAAGCACGTTGACCGCGACAGAGTCTTCGACCGCCTGGAAAAAATTCTGGCCACGGTGAAGATCACCCCAGTCACGCCGACCCCGGAAGTGACCGCCGAAGCCCCAGCACCGAGTCCAACCCCCGCCCAGTAACCGGTTGCCCCACCCTTTTCGCGCAGTTTGCGAGAGGGTGGGGCTTTTGATCTCTGACTCCTGACGACTGAAATCAAAACTCGCCCCATGCCCATCCCACTCCTAGCCACTTCCCTCAAAGCCGCAACCCGCTCCTTGCTCCTAACCCTTGGCATAGACCATGCGCTCCTCGCCTTCCTTGCAAACACCGCCGTCGGAGCCGCTACCGTATTCCTCGCGATCTTCTTCGTTGCCTTCCGCGTCCCGCGCCGCCGATCTGCGGCCCGACTTCCCGAATAAGCCACTACCGAATCGAATCTCCTCGACGTCTACTCCGCCCCGCCTCGATCAAGCCCAACCCACTTTCTGCCGATCTAGAGTTACAGAGGACAATTACGCCTTGCATACCATCGACCTCCTCGCTGAAAGCGAATCGATCCAAGACCTGGAAACTCCTTCCTGTGGCCGCATCTGCGACGAGTACATGCGCGAGGCGCGAATCATTCAGTCGTCGCTCATCCCGATCGCACCCTTGTGCGATTACTACATCGAGATCGCGTTCCGCTTCACTCCTTTCTTCGAGGTCGGCGGAGACTTCGTCGATTTCTTCCGCCTGCCCGACGGCCTCATCGGCCTCTACCTCGGTGACGTGGTGGGCAAGGGACTTCCCGCCACTATGTACGGAGCGCTCGTCATGGGGACACTTCGCGGCATCCACAAAACCGGGGCCGACACTGCCAGCATCCTCTCTCTGCTGAACCAGCGCCTGTTGCAACGCCCTCTTCCTGGACGTTTCTGCTCCACGCTCTACGCCGTCTTCGATCCCGTGACGCGCAAGTTGGCATTCTCCAACGCGGGCCTGCCGTTCCCCCTCCATGCTTCCGCCACCACATGCCGTCCTCTGGGCGACGGCGGATTCCCTTCCGGCCTGCTCCCGATTGCCAGCTATGACCGCCACGTCGTGCAACTCTCGCCCGGTGACACTGTTCTATTTGCTACCGACGGCCTTTACGAGGCGCTCAATCCTCAAGGCATCGAATTCTGTTCTGACTGCATGTCGACTCTCTTTGCCCAAAGCCGGTCCAAGTCCGCCGCCGAATCGCTCGATCACCTCTTCGACGGTCTACTCGCCTTCTCCAACGGCACCGCCCTCCACGACGACATCACCGCCGCCGTCCTGAAAGTTCTCCCCTAACGCCGCATTGCGAATGAATTCAACCTGCGCTCCAATCATCTATCCGGTTGTAGATTGCATATAATGGTGGGTGGCCTTCACCCTCCCACCATTTGAAGGAACCTAGTTCGGATTTCGGGGGCCCTGATGCCAGTCGTGACGCTGGTGAACTGTTTCGAAATTCCCCAAGGACGCGAGGACGAATTCTTCGCGCTGTGGCAACACGTCAATACTTATATGCGCGCCAAGAAGGGCTACATCGAGCACACGCTGCACCGTTCACTCGCGCCCGAGGCTCGTTTCCGCTTCATCAACGTGGCTCGCTGGGCGTCTGTCGAGGATTTCAATGCCGCCCACGACGACGGGTTTCGCGCCCTCGTCAGCCAGCCTGCCTGGACGGATTTTCGCTCGCTTCCCGGACTCTACGAGGTCGTTCACGAAGGCCACTAGGCTAAATGTCGCCCGAGTCGCTGGCCGAGCAAAGTAATTTCGTGCTGAGTGACTCCCGTCACTGCTGTTCTAGTCCCCGCTCTTTATGCTCGACGGGAGCACATCCTCAACGCAGGAAGCCGATGTTCCAGGGAGAAAACCCATCGTGACTTATTCCCGCAGAAATTTTCTTCACACCTCGATGACCGCCGCAGCAACCATGGCCGCAGCCGGACTTGCAACCGAACGCCATCTCTTCGCGGCTACGCCCACGATCGCATCGGCGACGCCCGTGAAGCCCACCTTTCCGGTCGCCGACTATCACGTTCACCTGAGCCCCACTCTCACGATCGAGCAGGCAGTCGCGCTGGGCAAAGAGCGTGGCGTGCAGATCGGAATCGTCGAGCATCCCGGCCCGCACGAAAAAATTCAGTCCGACGCCGACCTTAAGCAGTACATCGAAGGCTTGCGTACCTATCCCGTACGCATTGGCCTGCAGCCCATTTATGCCGGATGGTCGAAGACCCTTTCGAAATCTCTGGTGGATCAACTGGACTACGTCCTGATGGACGCGCTCACCTTGCCCAACCCCGACGACACCTGGCTGGCGATCTGGCAAATCGATACCCACGTCGACGACGAAGAAGCCTTCATGACGCGCTACATGGAGTTCATCGAGCAAGTGATGACCGCCGAGCCGATCGACATCTTCGCCTGGCCCACCTTCCTGCCCGTCCCCATCGCCCGCCAATACAGCCAACTTTGGACGAAGCCGCGCGTCGACCGCATCATCGACATGGCGAAGGCAAAAAGGCTGGCAATCGAAATCAACGAGGTCGCCCACGTCCCCGACGAATCTTTCATCATGCAAGCGAAGCGCGCCAACCTGAAATTCACCTTCGGCACCGACTCCCGCAACCAGAACGCCGCCCACTTCTACTACTGTTACCAGATGGCCCAGAAGTGCGGCCTGACGGAGGCAGATATGTTCGTGCCGAAGAAGAAATAGGTGATAACGTCACCGGGCTTGCCACTTTAGACTGTTCCGGCACACCAACGCATGCCGGCAACCGGATTCGTCCGTAGGCGCGAATCCGTGGATCACCTGCGGACATCCCAGGGATCGCTCCGGACGAATGCATTCGGGCAATGTGCTTTCGCTACGCGAACCTACGCCTTGACTCAAGCCGCTCCCGACATAGGCCCGGGCGCGATCTCTCCCGGCGACACCCAAACTTCGACTCGTGTCCCCTTCATCGGCGAAGAGACAACATCAATCGATCCGCCAATAGATCGTACTCGTTCGCGCATGCTCGCCAAGCCCAGGCCGTCCGGGGACTCTGTTCCGACCGTGAAACCAACGCCATCATCCACTACCAAAAGAAGGACTCGCCCTCCCTCGCTGCGAAGAATGATCTCGGCCTGGGTCGCCCGGCTGTGGACCACGATATTGTGTAACGCCTCCTGCATCACTCGATATAAACACAGCGAAACTCTGGGCTGGAGCGGCTCGGGCAAATCTCCCACCGTCTGACGAATCGACACTGATGTTCCACGCGCGACATCCGCACACAGTCGTTTCGCCGCTGTCGCCAGACCTGCAAGCTCAAGCACCCTGGGATGGAGGCCGTGAGAAAGTTCATGCGTGGTCGTAGAAAGCTCGGCCAGCTGGTCCACCAGATCACTCAATCGCGACCTCAACATCGGCTCCGTCTCTCCCAATCCGGAAAGCTTTAAGTGCAAGAACGCCAGGCGCTGTCCCAGGTCGTCGTGCAGCTCGTGAGCGATCCGCCGGCGTTCCTTCTCTTGAGCATCGATAAGTCGAGAACTGATGTCTCGCAGCGACTCCTCAGCACGGCGACGCTCCACCATCAATGCTGCCAGGAACAAGAGCGGCAGAGCCACCATGCACAGCAGCACCTGCAACGACAGAACATTTTCCTCAAGCGAAGCCGTCGTGAACGGTCCTCGGCCATGCATCGCATTCCAGATTGAGATCAGCGCCATCGACAGCAGACATACGCTCAACCCGCCAGAGCCGAAGCGCACCGCCGCCCACAGCAGAAGCGGCAAAGGTGCGTACATGAGCGCGGGAATGTTACCGGGCGCGGTATGCGAGCCAAAGACCCAGAAGCTCACCGCCAGGATTCCGCCCACCAGCAGGCTCGCTTCCAGGTATCGGGCAGACGTTGCTTTTCGGATCCATCTGACTCCGTGGGAGCCACAGACCACGATGGTCGGAACCAGTGTCAACTCGGCCAGCGTATTCGAAAAAAATCGCTCCGTCCCTACTCCCCAATAGCCGGAACCCCAACCCGTGCTCACCACAATCGCCGCATCCAAAAACGAGGTCACCAAAGGCGCGAGGATCACGCCAAAGGCCAGGAACAGGAGAACTCCCTTCACGCTATCGAACACCCGCTTCCCGTCGGTGTACCGCGTGATGCACCAGGCGCCGATCAGCGCTTCCCCGGTGTTGCTGGTGAACCATCCGACGGCCGTCCAAACCGGCACTCCCGCCTGCGTTTGAACGAACAGATGGACCGGAAGCAACACTAGAAGAAACGTCCACCACGTTCGAGTCGGGGCCAGCAGCAGGGCAGCGAGCAGGATCGCGTTGGGAGGCCAGAAAGTGGCAATCGGATGCTGGCTCGGGGTCAGGGCAAACCCGATTCGAGTTCCCGCGTAGTAACTGATGCCCACCAGTAGTGCGAAGCCGAAGGTGCGGAACCCCTGCTTGTGTTCGTCGGATCGCGTGAGAAGCTCGGTGCGATCAAGCAATTGGTCGGCGTTCTTCCTTGCAAGTGAAGAGAAAATCGTGCTGCCCAATGGAGGCACCTCGCCGACGGACGAAGGACAAATATGTCTCAGGATTGTACCGGGCCTCTTGCCATCGTCAATCGAAAAAACACGCTCACCGCTTCCAAGACACCCCACTCTGCATCCAAACCAGCCATGGAGGTAACTTTATGTACGTCATATTGGGAGCAAGCGGCAACACTGGACGTGTAGTGGCGAACAACCTTCTTGCCGGCGGGCAGAAGGTTCGCGTCGTCGGTAGAAACGCAGCCCACTTACAGGCTTTCGCGGCGAAGGGTGCGGAGATCTTTATCGCCGATGCCACCGACGCCAGCGCTCTCGCCAAGGCCTTTCATCATGCGGACTCCGCCTACGTCATGATTCCGCCCAACCCCACCAGCAAAGACCCACTGGGATACGCGAATCGGGTCAGCGACGCAATTGCAGCCACCGTGCAAAACGCAGGAACCAAAAACGTGGTTGCGCTCAGCAGCATTGGAGCCGACAAGCCCAGCGGAACTGGACCCGTCGTGACGCTTCACAACCTCGAACAAAAGCTCAACCAGATCGACTCCGCGAATGTACTCCACCTGCGTGCGGCCTACTTCATGGAAAACACCCTTCCCCAAGTCGGCGCAATCCGCAAGATGGGCTACGCCGTGGGCCCCCTCCAACCCGATCTGAAAATTCCGATGATCGCTACCCTCGACATCGGCTCGGCAGCGGGGGACGCACTGTTGCATCCATCCGACCGTGGCAAGCAGACTCGAGAACTGCTGGGACAACGCGATCTCACTTACACCGAGGTCGTCGCGACCATCGGCAACGCAATCGGCACGCCCGATCTGAAATATGTGCAATTGGCCGATGACCAGGTGCGGGCCGCGATGGTTCAAATGGGAATGTCGGACCAAGTCGCCCGTCTGCTTCTGGAGATGACCGCAGCACTCAACGCCGGAACCATGCGCGCCCTCGAACCTCGCACGCCGCAAAACACCACACCCACAACTTACGAAACTTTCGTAGCCAACTCGTTCGTCCCGGCGTACCAACAGCAAGCCGCAGCCTGATCACCACGCACGGGCGGACGCAGCAGCATTTCTTAGGAATCGGAGCGAAGTGGAATAGGTGAGTGCAATTGTAGTGAGACGATATCGGAGGCTAGGCGCAACAAAATCGATGGATGCTCCATCCTTGTCTCGCCGCCATTTGGCGAGACAGGGTGGAAATTTTGACTTTCACAATGAATCGAAACTGAAACCTAGCGCCGCTACCTCTTCATAAAAACGTGCATCGCTTTCTCTCCCGCGATACTCCGCGCTACCTCAAATCCCATCTGATGCAGATTGATCCCGGCAAATAAATGTTCCCCCTCGCCCAGCAACACGGGCGACATCGCTAAATGCATCTCATCAATCTGCCCCGCCACCAGGTACTGCCGAATCACCGACACGCCACCGCCAATGCGCACGTCTTTTCCCTTGGCCGCCGCTTTGGCCTGCTGCAAAGCCGACTCTAATCCATTTGTGACAAAGTAAAACGTAGTGCCGCCCGCCATCACCAATGGAGCTCGCGCATGATGCGTCAGCACGAACACCGGCGTATGGTAAGGAGGACTCTCGCCCCACCATCCATTCCATGGCTCGCCAGTCGTTGGCCACGGCCCCCGCACCGGTCCAAACATATTCCTTCCCAGAATCCACGCCCCGACATTCTCGAACGACAGCGCAGCCACATCGTTGTCGGTGCCTTTGGTTCCCTCGCCCTGCCCGTGCATCTTCTGGAAAATGTCAGTAGGGAAAAACCATCCGTGGAGCTCGGTCCCTCGCACGCCAAGCGGATTCTGCAGATCCTGCCGCGGCCCGGCGCCAAACCCGTCGATGGAAATTGAAAACGCAGCCACTCGAACTTTGCTCATCCTATTATTCCTTCATTCATGCCCATGCAGCAGCGGACACATTCGTCCACCCGACGAATGCCGCAACCGCAAATCGGCTACGCCAGGAATTTCCGCAGCGGCTCCCAATAATGCGAATACCATCCCTCATATAGATGATCGTAATGCCCCTCCGGGAAGCCAGTGTGATCGAGAACGAGCCGTGTCCCCGAATCCTTTGCTTTCAATTCAATCTTCAAGAGCGAATAAGTTCCTTCCGGAAACTCCTGCGCCAGGCGCCACGCCTGCACAATCCGCTGGTTAGGAACCAACTCAACATTCCGCCCGACCACCAAGCCGCCAAACATGGAAAACGCACCGCCTACTTTAGGATCGATCTCTGCCGCGGCTCCCGAAAACGTGGAGAAATCTTTCGAACTCAACAGCACCTCATAAATCCGCTGTGGCGCCGACTTGTACTCAATCTCCTGATGCAGCGAGGTACGGCTCTGATTGCCTTCCGTGGAAGCCGCCGCCATCTTGTTGTCCTGCCCCCACCCCACGGTACTCACCAACGCTCCGGAACACGCGACCACAGCGCCACTCAAGATCTGCCGTCGCGAAACGCCAGCCGATGCCGCCCTCGAATCACCAATCATCGCGCCTCCGTTTTGAATTGCCCGACGGTCCATCCTAACGTCGCGCCGGTTGCGACGTCAGGATGCAGATTTGCCAAAGCCTCTCAACTCTTCATGTGAGCCCCCGACCTGCCGCTCCTCAGAAAATAAACCCCAACGCAAGTCCCAAGCGCCTCCGTAACGAGCAACAGATAGGATGTCAGCACAAACGCGCTGCCCCATCCTCCTCTCGGCTGCGCGTGAATGTGATCAGGGCCCGCAGCCAGGAAGTGATGATACAACCCAAACACCAAAGCTCCACCCATCGAAAGCGCCAGCAGAATCAATCCGAGTCTCAGTTGCGCCGTCCAAAGCAGCACCATCGCGACCAACGGAAGAACGAGCACCACCACAATCACAAAGATCGAGCCAAGTGGAGAAAGGCCCACGCCGAGTTCACGATGAGCAGTGCCGTGCGCGATGTTGACCAACAAATGGGCCAATACAATCGCAGTCCCGTAAGTTGCTGATCGCTTCATATTGTTTTCGGCGTGATCCGCTCAAATATTCTCAGCCTAAGGCGTACCGCGCCAAGCTCAGGCGATCAGTGCAGGCTTTTTCGTGTCTTTAGTCCGAACACTTTCGTGCAGTCTTCGCAAAGCTTCTCGCGAGCTAGAATACACTCTGCCTCTATGGAGAGAACCGATCTTCGCGAGTACGCAACCGATGCCATCAAGTTCTGGGAGCCTTGTCGGATCCTTTACAACTTAGTCCTTGCGGCAATCGTCATCGTCTACTTCGCAATCGGATATCCGTCATTCAAAAGCTCTTCTTACAGTTGATTTCTGCCTCGGCTTATTCCTGTTGGCAGTGATCGCAAATGCCGCATACAGTGCCGCCTACATCGTCGACATTTTCGCGCAGGCGTCGGGATTCCGTGAGACCTGGCGCCGACATCGCAAGTTACTGCTCGTCGTTGGCACGCTCTTTGCTGCCATTATCACTCGATTCATCGCGATGGGAATGTTCCCCGGCAACCGGTGAGTCAGCAGCCTAGTCTGCATCACGCCGAATACACCCTCCCCTCAATGGTGCGCCAGCCCTCCCAGAATATCCTGCCACGCGTGTGAGATCATTCCTGGCCGCACGCTCTTGCACCAGTAAGCCACGATTCCGCACACGACTCCGAGCAGCGCAATCTTCAGCGCCTGCGCCATCCCTTGATAAAGATGCGCTCCCCCAAACGCCGCCGCAGAAAGCACGATCCCCGCCGGAACATTCTTCGTCACCGCAATGAACTGCCGCTGCAGGTAACCGCGATAGATCGCCTCTTCACAAATCCCCGCCGTCACCGAGAGCGCCACCCACAGCCACGTGTCGGTCCGCCCCTGCGGCAGGATGGAATGCGCCGCCGACGCACCTCCCCCTCCACGCCCGAATGACGATATCGCGATCGTCGCCATCAGAAGCAACACCGCAATCCCCACATCGCGCAGAAGATGTCTCACCGACCGCCAGCGTTCTCCGAGCACCGTCAGCAGCGACGAGCCATGCCACCATACCCCGGCGAGCACCACTCCGAGCATCACCCACTCCGTCACCATGGTGCGCTCGTAGAGACCAGCACGATTGCCATCCACCAAAGCATGCACTTTCCCGAAGCTCACCGCCGCACGATAAGACAACACACCCTGCACAACCAGCACCAACAGCGTGTGCCACAACGAAGCTACCGTCAGATTCCCACCGAAGGCACCATTCCCCGTGCCCCCACCAGCAGCAACCGACTCAACCGAAGCTGCCGGTACCCCATCTCCCACGTCCGCACCTGTGGTGTTCATGCCCGCATTAGACTCACGGCAGGCGCAGTTGTCATCACCTCCTCGGCAAATGCGATCGCCGATTCATTTAGGCGACGCGAACTTCTTGTAGCGCGCAGCTTGGTCCTTCTGTGCGGTGAAGTCTGGTGCGATCGGCGCCGCAGCTGGACGGTCTCCGTTGCCAAGGTGGTGCGGCGTGCGGCATTCAATTCCTTTGTGTGGAGTCCCGGTGGCCTGAAGCAGGTCGCTAACAAAATAAGCACTGGAGTCGCACGTGATGATTCCTCCGGAATTGTCGGGGAAAGTCGCGCCCACAGAGTCCACGCTGGAATTGACAAGGGCCAGGATGCCCGGGCCCTCGTTTCTGGAGATCGTTCCTCCGCGCAGATAGACTTCGGAGTTCCCATCGACCAGAACGCCGGCGCTGCGTGGATTGTCGCTGCTCCCATTTTGCGAAATCACATTCGGGCCGTAGGTGTAGAGCTGTCCCTCGGCGTACAGATCGATCCCCGCACGGGTGTGTCCGGAGATGACGACGTTGTTGTACAGAGCGAGTTGGCTTCCCATCCCGACTGCGACGCCCACCGGGCCATTATCCTTGACGACGTTGTCGCCGTTCGTACCGCAATCCCAGATCGAGATCTGCGAATGCTCGCGGTCATCAATTCCCCCACTCTGGTTATCCGAGATCTGGGAGGTCCCAAAACAATTCGCAACCTGAACTTTGGAAGCGCTGACTGCCTGTATACCGAAGCCGTTTGGCCGAACCGATGTCGCAGTATTGATATTGTTTTCGATTGTCGTATTTCCCAGCGTCTGGAACAGGCCCCCGTCGCCGACTCCAACTCCCGTTCCGTGATTGCCGCTGATATCTACCGGCCCGCTCATCGCCAACACGTTCAAGGCCGACTGAAACGCCACACTGATTCCGCCCGCGCCATTCGAATCGAAGGACCCTGGTCCCTGCACGACGACATCCGATAACGTGCCGACGGATAACCCGACGCCCGAATTTCCATTGGCCGTACAGGTCCACAACGTCACATTGTGGCTACTGTTGATGTCGAAAGCGTTACCAGCCGGGTTTGTGACATTGAGCCCATAGAGAAACACGCTGTTCGAAGCAAGGATCGAGACATTGCCATGGATGGTTGCCGTGGAACCGTAGACCGCTCCGAGATTCAGATTCGAGAAGTTGCTAATGCTTACATTCTCATTGCATGTTCCCGTGACAAGGATGTACGAATTCGGTCCAGCCACTGCCAGCGCTGCGCCGATCGTGGAGAAGTCTGCTGAATTTGCGCCCGAGCAGTCGACGTAATAATAAGTCTGGGCATGCGCCGCAGTGGCGACGGCGAATGCCGCGACCAGCAGAAGCAGGGCTCGTCGGCGGCAGAGCATCGAGAGCAGTTGGGTAGGATCTGGTCTCCTTGATCTATTCTGCCTGACACGATTCACTAGGGACAGGGTGATAGTGTTCAACGGCATTGTGTTCCGTCCTTTCTCGTACGTGCGTGAAAACCATCGGAGCATTGTAACTTCAGCCGACAACTCCCGCCCCGCACCCGGGTGACCCACCCTTCTCGCGCAGTTTGCGAGAGCCTGCCCTGAGGTTGTCGAACGGGGGATTTTGATCTCGCTAGCACCAACGATACCGCGATGGCTTAAGACAACACGGACCGAAGGTTTGACCCACCCTAAGATGCGTTCAACGGAGGTTTACGGCAATGCTTTCGATCGCTGAACGATATTGCATGGCAACCAGGCAAAACGTCTGAGCCATGCCCGGCCGTTGAGGACCGGTATTAAGGATCCAATAACCCGAGCACCAACGACCTTAATGCTTGCGATAACGGTTTTAAGACGCCATCTTCCTCCCATTCTTCAAGTAATAATTGATCGTAGCCTCCCAGTTTCGTAGCCGCGCCTCGAACCATTCCTTGTCATAGCCCTCCAGTTCACGATTGCCCTCCGGCGACAGTCCCGTGTAGAGGTATCGGATGTGGGAGCGAGTCTCTTCCGCACCGGACCGCGCCAATTGGATGACCAGCTCGGTGATGACCATTTCGGGATTGATCCAAAGATACGCGATGCGAAATGCGGCAGGATCGTAGTCGGTCACGATCCATGTGGTCTCGCTCGCAAGCGCTTCGGCCGCGGAACCTGGAGGGTTCGGCGTGGTGAAAACGCATCCTAGCTCGGCGACGTCAGAATCCGAATAAATCAAACGATATTTCCATCCCGGCAGCCAGTCGTCCTCGCGGACGGGGCAGAGAATGGGGAAAACTTTCTCGGGAGTGGCAGGATTGGTTTGCGTGAATTCGTGGACAACGCGATTGCCTCTGAATGCATTCATGATTTCCTCCAAAAGAAAACCCGCGCGCCAGGAATGAGGCCCGCGGGTGATTTTGATTTTGTAACTCTGCAAATTACAAATTTCTACAGGCTCACGAGATTTCAACGATCGCGAAGGTTCACCGTAAAGCCATGAAGCTCTGAAACGCTTGAACCTTAACTGGCAAAAATCAAACGGCCGTCGAGATTTCTCTCAACGGCCGCTTTGCTTGTCAGTAATTATCCTAGCACACACCCTGGGGTTGCGATGAATGCCGGTGGGTCTAACCTTGAGGGAGCCAGAAGGACGGCAAAGCCCTGGCCGCCCCTTGGTACCTTCGTAATTCCTCCCCCGCGAATTCACTAGGCTACGTGCATTGACCCAGCAAATACTTCTAGGATGAGGAACTTTTCCTTTCTTGCCGCACTGCTGTTCTGCGCCTTGGCCGCGACCTCGTATGCCCAGAATCGCGTTTACTGGACGGCTGCCAACAGCGAGACGATCCCTTTGGAGCCCGCCAGCCTCCACGCCGGCCGCGTCTACAGTCCCGCTGTCGGGGGCGGAGACATGCACGTGCAAATCGACTCCAGATACCCGGTCACCGTGGCCATGACCTGGGCCGACGAATGGAACGCCGCCCAGCAGCCCGGAGCCCGTCCGAACTTCGACTTCCTCTGCGTAAAGGAGCATGTCACCAGCACGATCTACGAGTGTCATCTTCCCTCCGAACGCCCGATGATCATCACCTTTCACGACGAGCGCAGGCCCGAGAAGCCCGTCGTCAGCACGATTGGCGTCATCCTCGGACCCGGCGTGCGGCAATTCATTTCTCCCAACAATCTTCACATCCAGTACTTCAATTGCGTTCAGCCGGAGTTCCACTGGCGCCGCATCCTCGACGAAAAATACCAGATCACGACGGCACCCAAGGTCTACAGCCTGATGACTCCCGACCACGACGGCCAGGAACTCAGCGTGAAGATCAAGTCGCCGATCCCCCTGACTGTCGCGCTGCTGCCATCGCATCTCGCCGACCAGGTCTACGACAAAACCATAACCCTCACCGACGCTCTCGACCAAACCGGATGCAAGGAACGTGGCGTGCAGTCGATGAGCTTCAATTGCAGTTTCGACGTCGCCAATGGCACGCAAACGCTGCTAATCCTCCCCGACATCGATTTTTCCGGCCACAAGAAAGCCACCGTCGAGGCCAACACGGTAAGGTGCGTCGACCATTGCGAGTTATTGGGCGCTCCACCGAATCCGTAGGAATCGCGCGCAGGGGAAGACGAATCATGTAGGGGCGTCTTCGCCCGTCCAGCAAAGCGCAGCGAGCGCGCCCCGTCCCATCTCTCGCGACTCCAAAAGGCCTAAACCGGCCGGGTGCCCCATCCTAACGTCGCGCGTTTTGCGACGTTAGGGTGGGGATTTTGATCTTATCCATCAGGAAGTAGCAAAATTCGAAACACTCACACGGATTAAACGAGCGCGTTAGTGCGCCCCTGAGCGAACTCGAAGGGTAGGGATTCTAACCCTGTATCGAATGGATCGCGGGTGCCCCGTTCTAAACGTCGCATCTTTGGCGACGTTTAGAGCGGGGATTTTGACTTGGGTGAGTTAGCAATGCGAAGTCAAAGTCCCCACTCTAGCCGCAAAGAGCGCGGCGAGAATGTGCTACCCAGATTCTCTCGTGCGTCTCGCGTGCCTGCCCCGAGTTAGCGTTGTGATCGAAGGATGAAACGGCCGCCCCACCCCTCGCGATTTTCGAAGGGTGGGCACGAGGCAGCCTGCAGGAACGGTTGTTCCACAGCGGGCTCCTGAACTTCGTGCTTCAACCCCAAAGCCTCCTAGAAGCATCCGGCATCGATTTTCCACCTTTCGAAAACCGAAAGGCGGGGCAGCGCTTCTTGGCAAGGCTGGCCCTTTGACACGCCCCATCCACCGTTCTAGACTGACCCCATGGAAGTAACCTTTCGCCCAGAAACGGAATCACGTCTACAAGAACTCGCCATCAAGTCCGGGCGCCAGCCCAGCGACTTGATCGAGGACGCGATGGCAGGCTATCTGCACGAACTGTCCGATGTACGCGCGATGCTGGACGGCCGTTATGACGATCTCAAGAGCGGCCGTGTGAAACCCCTGGACGGCGACGAGGCCTTCGCGAAACTCCGGCAAAAGAGCAAAGAGCGTCGCTCTGGCTCATGAGCGAATTTGTTCTCCACCCGCAAGCCTTCGCGGATCTTGACGAAATCTGGGAATACATCGCGGCTGACAACCTGGACGCTGCGGACCGTACCCGAGAAGAAATCTACGAAGCGATTCAGTCCCTCGTACCGTTTCCCTACATAGGCCATAACCGGCCCGATCTCACGTCGCGGCCTTTGCGATTCCAACCCTTGCGCGAGTATGTGATCGTCTACGCACCCGATGAGAAACCGCTGGCGGTGGTCGCTGTGCTTCACGGTCGCCGCAGTCCGCGCGTGGTCGCTGCGATTCTTCGTCAAAGAACTTGAAAGAGAGCACCCGCGCCCCGAACTTTTGATCTCGCTGGAACGAGCAGAAAAGAGGCTGCCCCATCCTTCGCGGTTTTCGAAGGGTGGGCACGATGCAGATTGTAGTAAACGGTTGTTCCCTATAGCGAGCTCCTGAACTTCGGGCTTCAATCCCAAGAGCCTCTGAATGCATTCAGCATCGATTCCCACCTTTCGAAAACCGCGAAAGGTGGGGCAGCCCGCTGTGGAAAACATTTCCTCCCTCATCGCCCTCCTCGTGGTCTCTGTCGCTTGAGATACTTCAGAGTCTTTTGGAGCTTTACGATCTGCCTGTCTTTCTCAGTGAGTATGAACTTGAGTTCCGAAAATTGCGCCGATTGACTTTCGTAATACGAAACCTTCTGTTGAGTCTCCATCTGGTCGAATTTCTCAGCGATTTGGTCCGCAACCTCTCTCATCTGTGGCTCGTCCAGGTCGCGCACTTGTTCAACGATGCCCTGGAATCTGGATGAGCTCAGCGTCGTAGCGATCTCGCTTGCAACTGGACCGAGCTGACCTTTTTCATATTGATCAGCAGCTGTGGGATCGGTTAGAAACCCGCGTACGAGATCCGTGGCCTCGACCTCTCTCACCACCTTTAGCAGCGTTCCCAGTGGTGCGGACAATAACTGGTTTGGGAATCTCTCCGCATCCTTTACGGGGGCATCGTTGAGAAAGAGATAGGGCATCATGAACTCAAGGAATTGCTCTGAGCTGACTACAAACTCAAATTTCTTCCGAGCCCGCGCTAACCCCCGATCCAAGGTTATGAACATCAGCTTTGGCCCCATCTCGTCCCGACCAATCGCATTAAACTTCTCATTTAGGTTATAAATGCAGTCGGTATCGTGCGCTATTTTGTCGCGGGATTTCGTCGATTCCTGAATGAAACCATAGTAGTCGTCGATCGACCAACTGGACGCTGTCATGTATTGACGCAATTGGGACCATAAAGTGTCTTGTTCCTCCTGGGAGAGCTTAACGAAATCTCGATCTAGACGCATATTGTCCTTGGCGAGCTCTGCATCTAGGGCATCGTAGGACTGCGGATTGACCTGCTTCCCCTTCGAAACGGAGTGCCTCTGCCTGCAGACTTCAATCTGCCCAAGGTAGCGCCCCTTGTTTAGCATGAATTCCTGATACAACCAGGGATTCCACTTCAGCAGGAAAGTCGAGACCTCATTCTTCTTGACCTCCTGCTCTGTCAATGCCAGGGAATTTTCGTATTCTTCAACCGTAAATGGGAAGACGCGGATGACGACCTGCAGCCCAGCGAGGCGATCGAGGAAATATCTGACCGCCTGGTGCTGTGTAGAGGCTTCGACCTTCATCGCATAGAGGACATTCGTATCAACGTAGATCTGGCGAGCGGCAAGCTTATCGACTTGATCAGCGGACGGTTTCGTCGACCGGTTTAGGTAGTACGTGGCTAGAACATTGTGAAATACGGCCGCCACGTACCCGTTTCCATTCTGGCCACCGCTGGCGGTCTTCAGACCCTCGACGAACGCCGTCTTCCACTCGCCGAAATATTTACCGTCATTAAAAGGCAGATGCCTCTTTAGGATGTAGTCGAATCTGTCCAGTTCGGTCGCTGCGGCGAAGACCTGGGAAGTTTCCCGGAAATAGTTCGCCATCATGCGAATTTCCGAGAAGATGGCGCAGAGGTACTCCTCGACAATCTTGTCGAGGTCGTAGGCCTCCGTAGCCTTAGATGTCCCACACTGCTTCACTATCGTCTGTTCGACCGTCTTGATGCACTCGGCCCGCGCTTTCTTGAAGTCCCGCCTAGCCTGCTCTAGGGTCGCGAGGCCGTCGGAAGTGAGGGTGTAAGAGGTGCCGCCCCCTGAACTCGCGCTGCTGGTCTTGCTATTGAGATATGCTGACTCCTCGCAGAGTTCCTCTAGTTTGCTGATAGGAAGGGTTGGATATGACCTGTCCTTCGCCCACTGATTAAAGTCGTTAAAATCGCCGAGAGCTTTCTTCTCGAGAACGTATTCCAGGATAAACAGTTCGAGAATCCTGTCTCGTGCCGCCTGAGACTTTGGGTGGGCAATGAACAAGGCATGCAGTAGGCTTGAGTCGTCGATGGTCCGAGGATCAAGGAACTCTACGCGATAGATTTTGATCGTCTCAGACGCTCGAGGTTGGACGGTTGAGTAGGAGACGAAACGGGCAAGAGTCCTGTCACAGTTTTCTACAACTTCACCCGACGTATAGATGCTTCCCCCTGGAGTCCCTTCTCGGCAACCGCGATGTTCTCGAAAGCGGGACTCACAAAGTCGGCGCCTGCGGGCGTGTCGACGGACTGGATATCACCACGATCAATGATTATCCTGCAGTCAGGGCACCGATCAAGGTCCGCCACTTTTGCATTGAACCAAGCCTGCATGAACTCTATGGCCGCGCGGAGAGCGACAGTAGGTTTTTCGAGAATGAAGTAGACTGCGTCACCCTCAGCTTTGTAGTAGCTACCCGACGGATACTTTTTGTCAGACTGAGGAAACTTTCCCCTCGAAATCTCCAGCAGCTTTTCGAGGAGTTGTTTTCTGAATGGCAGGATTCTTGAGTTGATTGGCCGCCGATACCGACTTACTCCCAACTAGGTCAATCTTGACGATGGTGGCGATCATCTAGCTTCCTTTCAAAGCTCGAACGGCGGGTGCTCCTAACAACGGAGATGGCTACCAGTACCGTCGTTACGATGGAAAGCCCGGCTCAACTGGAGGAAAAAGGATATACGCATCCGGCCGCGGCCGAACGCCTAAAAGCATATACCTGAAATTACTCAGGTCAACAGGTAAGTTAACACGCGGCAAAAACGGAAAAGGCCAATCTGATTTCTCAGACTGGCCTTTATTAATGCCGGCAACTACCTACTCTCCCACACACTTTCGCGTGCAGTACAATCGGCCCAGCGGGGCTTAACTTCCGTGTTCGGGATGGGAACGGGTGGATCCCCCGCGGTAAGATCACCGACAACTCGAAGCAGCCTTTAGCTATTAGCTCTTGGCTTTTAGCTATGTCGTGACGGCCGAGGAGCTACTGCTCCACTCATCCGCACAACTGGCTGCAAACTCGATTCTCTCGGCCTCTGGTCTCCAACGCTGGCCCAAGGGATTGGGCTAAAAGCTAAGAGCCAAAAGCTAAGAGCTGAATTTTTCAAAGATCGTGAGGTTCGATACCTCACAGCTGAATAGATTGGGTGTAACTTACTTTCTTCTTGCTTAGTTCCGATTTCAGTTACGTATTACTTCGGCTTTCGTCGGCGCGAAGCTCTTGTCGCGCTCCTTGGTATTGCTCAGGTTCTAGCTAACAGCTAGGAGCTAACAGCTAAGAGCTTCTTCTGCACCGAGTAAATTTTATGGTCAAGCCGAACGGGCGATTAGTACTGGTAAGCTACACGCATCACTGCGCTTCCACCTCCAGCCTATCAACCAGGTAGTCTTCCTGGGCCCTTCTTATCCCTTACGGGTTGGGAGATCTCATCTTGAGGAGTGCTTCCCGCTTATATGCATTCAGCGGTTATC
>Ga0070713_100000918_pt1 | contig 18806 bp, 15 predicted proteins | sample LARL82metaG_FD_65465 | JGI IMG/M metagenome (GOLD analysis project Ga0070713, IMG submission 65465) | Corn, switchgrass and miscanthus rhizosphere microbial communities from Kellogg Biological Station, Michigan, USA - LAR L8-2 metaG | ecosystem: Host-associated > Plants > Roots > Rhizosphere ...
AGTCGGCTTCGACGGCGAGACCTGCGGCGTGCTGAACCTGATCGGCAAGCAGTCGCCGGACATCAACCAGGGCGTGGACCGCAAGAACCCGGAAGACCAGGGTGCCGGCGACCAGGGCCTGATGTTCGGCTACGCGACGAACGAGACGAAGGACATGATGCCGGCGGCGATCTACTACTCGCACCGTTTGGTCGAGCAGCAGGCGAAGGTGCGCAAGAAGAAGAACTCGCCGCTGCCGTGGCTGCGCCCGGACGCCAAGAGCCAGGTCACCTTGCGCTACGAGCACGGTGTCGCCACCGCGATCGATGCCGTGGTGCTGTCGACCCAGCATGATCCGGACATCAAGCAGAAAGACCTGATCGAGGCCGTGCGCGAGTACATCCTCAAGCCGGTGCTGCCCGCGAAGTGGCTGCACAAGGGCACCAAGTTCCACATCAATCCGACCGGCAAGTTCGTCATCGGCGGCCCGGTGGGCGATTGCGGCCTGACCGGCCGCAAGATCATCGTCGACACCTACGGCGGCTGGGCCCGTCACGGTGGCGGCGCGTTCTCCGGCAAGGATCCGTCCAAGGTCGACCGTTCGGCCGCCTACGCCGCGCGTTACGTGGCCAAGAACATCGTGGCCGCCGGCATTGCAGACCGCTGCGAGGTGCAGGTGAGCTATGCGATCGGCGTGGCGCATCCCACCTCGATTTCGGTGACCACGTTCGGCACCGGCAAGATCAGCGACGAGAAGATCGAGAAGCTGATCCGCAAGCACTTCGACCTGCGTCCGTACGGCATCCTCAAGATGCTCGACCTGATCCACCCGATGTACCAGCAGACCGCCAGCTACGGCCACTTCGGCCGCACCCCGCAAAAGGTCAAGGATGCCAACGGCAACACCTACACCACGTTCTCGTGGGAGCAGACCGATCGCGCCGAGGCGCTGCGCAAGGATGCCGGGCTGAAGTAAGCCGACACCGCACGCTGAAAACGAACGGGCCGCCTTGTGCGGCCCGTTTTTTTTCATCGCGCGCAGGCATCCGTCATGGGTGTGACCGCAGCACCGGCTACAATGGGCGGATGTCTCTTATCCAATTGCAACGCGTCGACTTCAGTATCGGCGGCCCGCTCCTGCTCGAACACGTCGATCTGTCGATCGAGGCGAACGAGCGGGTGTGCATCGTCGGTCGCAACGGCGAAGGCAAATCCACCTTGATGAAGCTGATCGCCGGCGAGCTGCATGCCGACGATGGCGAAGTGCGCGTACAGAACGGCGTGGTGATCGCGCGCATGGCGCAGGAAGTGCCCCAGGGCACCGCCGGCAGCGTGTTCGACGTGGTCGCCGAAGGGCTGGGTGATCTCGGCCATCTGCTGGCGCGTTATCACCACTTGCTGCATGAACTGCACACGCAAGCCGATTTCGATGCGCTGGGCGAGGTGCAGCATCAGATCGAGGCGCAGCACGGCTGGGATCTCGATCGCCGGGTAACCGAAGTGCTGACCCAGCTGGAGCTGCCCGGCGACACCGACTTCGCTGCGCTGTCCGGCGGCATGAAGCGGCGCGTGCTGCTGGCGCAGGCGCTGGTGCGCAAGCCGGACGTGCTGCTGCTGGACGAGCCGACCAATCACTTGGACATCGAGGCGATCGGCTGGCTGGAAAGCTTCCTCAAGCAGTTCGCCGGCAGCATCATCTTCGTCACCCATGACCGTAGCTTCCTGCGCGCACTGGCCACGCGCATCGTCGAGATCGACCGCGGCGCTCTGACCGACTGGCCCGGCGACTACGACAACTACCTGCGCCGCCGCGAGGAACGCCTGCACGCCGAGTCGCAGGCGAACGCACTGTTCGACAAGAAGCTGGCGCAGGAGGAAGTGTGGATCCGCCAGGGCATCAAGGCTCGGCGCACCCGCAACGAGGGCCGCGTACGGGCGCTGAAAGCGTTGCGCAACGAGCGCGCCGAGCGGCGCAACCTCACCGGCAACGCGAAGATGGCGCTGGCCACCGCACAATCGTCCGGCAAGAAGGTGATCGATCTGGAGCACGTGCATCAGGCCTACGGCGGCCGCGTGCTGATCGACGACCTGTCCACCACGATCATGCGCGGCGATCGCATCGGCATCATCGGCCCGAACGGCGCCGGCAAGAGCACCTTGCTGAAAATCATGCTTGGCGAGCTGAAACCGCAGCGCGGCGAAGCGACGCTGGGTACCAGCCTGCAGATCGCCTACTTCGACCAGCACCGCCTGCAGCTCAATGACAAGTTGAATGCGCTGGACAACGTAGCCGAAGGCCGCGAGTTCATCGAGCTCAACGGTCAGCGCAAGCACATCATCGGCTATCTGCAGGATTTCCTGTTCTCGCCCGAGCGTGCCCGCTCACCGATCACCCGGCTTTCCGGCGGCGAGCGCAATCGCCTGCTGCTGGCCAAGCTGTTCGCGCAGCCGTCCAACCTGCTGGTAATGGATGAGCCGACTAACGATCTGGACGTCGAAACGCTGGAACTGCTGGAAGAACTGCTGACCGACTACCAGGGCACCTTGCTGCTGGTCTCGCACGATCGCGCGTTCCTCGACAACGTGGTGTCCAGCACGCTGGTGCTGGAAGGCGAAGGCCAGATCGGCGAGTACGTGGGCGGCTATACCGACTGGCTGCGGCAGCGGCCCGGCGCACGCAGCGCGGCAGTGGCCAAACCCGCGGCCTCCGCCCCTGCGGTTGCCGCTGCACCGGTGGAATCCAAGCGCAAGCACAGCTTCAAGGAGCAGCACGAACTGGAACAGCTGCCGAAACGCATCGAGCAACTGGAAGGCGAGATCGGCAGCCGCAGCGCGGCAATGAACGAACCGGCCTTCTTTCAGCAGGATAGCGCCGCCATCGTCAAGGCGAACGAGGCACTAGTGGCGCTGCAGGCAGAGCTCGACGCCGCATATGCGCGCTGGACCGAGTTGGACAGCTGAGACTCCGCTACCGCCGCTTGGCTTCAGTCGCGATGTGGCGCCTTCGCTGATCCGGAGCGTGTGGCCAGCTTTGTCGCACCATCGGCGCCGGGCGCGTGCTTGTGGTGCAAGCAGCCAGCGCGGCCCTTGCTGCTTTTCCGGCAGGTGCCGCGAAACCGGTTGCTGGCCACGGTGCTGGCATGCCGACGCGATGACGTCTTCTTCGCTCGCGGCGCCGCCCTAGCGACGGTCGCCGCCTCGGCGCTGCCGATCGGCGAAAGGGCGGCGAGCACACGGTGCGTCGTGCGGCGATCGGACATGCCGGCCTCGGCGACCAAGGTGGGCGACGTCTGCCGATGCTCGAAACCATCGTCCAGCAGACGGGCCATCAAGTTATCGCGGGCCGTCGAAGTGCGGCCGCCCATGACGACACCGAACAGACGCTGGCCATCGCGCACGGCGGTGGAGGCAAGGTTGAAGCCGGCAGCGTCGGTGAAACCGGTCTTGAGCCCATCCATGCCCGGGTAACGATCCATCAGATGGTTGTGACCACGCACCAGCCGGCCGCGGAACTTGAATTCACGGGTGGCGAAATAAGGCGCCTGATTGGGGAAATCGCGATAGAGCGCCATCGCCAGCTTGCCCATGTCGCGCGCCGTAGTGGCGTCGTCGGGATCGGGCAGACCCGAGGCGCTTTCGAATTGAGTGTGGGTCATGCCCAGCAACAAGCCCTCGGCGTTCATCATCTCGACGAAATGATCCTCGGAGCCGCCCAGTTTCTCGGCGACCACGGTGGCGGCGTCGTTGGCCGAGTTGGTAATCATGCCCAGAATGCAGTCCTGCACCGAGATGGTCTGGCCGGCGCGCAGGCCGAGCTTGGTCGGCGCCTTGCCCGCAGCCCAGGCCGAAACCGGCAACTGCTGATCCAGTTTGAGCTGTCCGCCTTCCAGCGCCTGGAAGGTGAGATAGAGCGTCATCATCTTGGTCAGCGAAGCCGGATGATTGATCTCGTCCGGGTTGATGGCGCTGAGCACGTCGCCTGTCGAGCCGTCGAGAACCAACGCCGCGTGGCCCGCATGGGCGTTGCCGGCAAAACTGCCCAGTCCGCACACCAGCACGGCCGCCAGCACCATGCGGCCCAGCCTGTACAGCGACCGGGTGGGCGGGGGAGATTTGACATGCATTCGGGTGATCCTCGATTCCTGGCGCAACGATAACCGGAACCGCACGCCAAAATCCATAGATTTCCACTTCAACTAACCGATACAAATGTATGTTCCGCAACGAAAACAAGATCGACTGACACGGCCTGTGCGGCTGCATCCGCGGGCTGCAGCGGCGTATCATCCGCCGACCGTCCGCCGCGAATTGCCGCCATGCACGCACTCAATACCGACGCCTGGGCGGTGTACTTGCTGGAATGCGCCGACGGCCGCGTATACACCGGCATCGCGCGCGACCCCGAACAGCGCTACGCCAAACATCTCGCCGGCAAGGGCGCCCGCTTCACCCGCTCGAATCCGCCGCGGCAGTTGCTGGGTTGGGTCTGGGTCGCCGGCCACAGCGAAGCGCTGCGGCTGGAAATCGCCTGGAAGCGGCTGCCCCGTGCCCAGCGAATCGCCGCACTGCACGCATATACCGCGTCTAGTCTGTAGGAGCCCGCTAGCGGGCTCCTACCTATCAACAGATGTGCGGGCGCAAATCAGCCAGTGTTCTGCAGTCCCTGCGACACGCCATTGACGCAGGCGACCAGGGCCTGCAGCAACGCATCGTCAGTACATTCGGTGGCGCGCCAGCGTTGCAGCAGATCGACCTGGAGCAGGCTCATCGGATCGACATAGGGGTTGCGCAAGCGGATCGATGCGGCGAGACGCGGCGAGACCTGCAGCAATGCATCGCTGTGCTTGAGCTGAAGCAGCCAGTGGCGAGTGCGCGCGAACTCGTCGTGGATCAGCCCGAAGAATTCTTCGTGCAGCGGGCCGGACAGCTTCGAGAACGCCTCGGCGATATCCAGGTCGCACTTGGCCAGCACCATCTCGACATCGTCCAGCACGTTGCTGAAGAACGGCCAGTCACGCGCCATCTCGACCAGTGCTTCTTCGCCGAACTGCTGGGCGCCCTGCTCCAGCGCGCTGCCGAGGCCGTACCAACCGGGCAGGATCGAACGACACTGGGTCCACGCGAACACCCATGGGATAGCGCGCAGGTCCTGCACGCCGCGCATGCTGCGCCGGCTGGCCGGACGCGAACCCAGCGTCATCTTTTCGATCACGTCGATCGGCGTGGCGGCGCGGAAATAATCGACGAAGTGCTCTCGATCGACAAAGGCGCGATAGGCTTGCCGGCTGTTCGCCGACAGCGTGTCCATCAACTCGCGCCAATGCTCCTCGCGCGACTCGGTTTCGCGTGGACGCAGACTGGCGCGCAACACCGCACCGACGGTTTGCTCGAGGTTGCGCAAGGCCAACGCGCGGATGCCGTACTTTCGATGGATCACCTCGCCCTGCTCGGTTACCCGCAGTACGCCGGCCACCGTCCCGCGCGGCGACGACATCAGCGCCGGCGTGATGCGCGCGCCGCCGCGACTGGCCGAACCGCCGCGACCGTGGAAGAACGCCAGCTCGATACCGGCCGCATTCGCGACTTCCAGCAACTCCACCTGCGCGCGCTGCAAGCCCCAACGCGAAGCCAACGTGCCGCCGTCCTTACCGCTGTCGGAATAGCCGAGCATCACCCATTGCTGGTTGTTGCGCGCGGCCAGATGCTGGCGATAGACCGGGTCATCGAACAACGCGCGCAAGGTCTCCGGCGCAGCCTTCAGATCGTCGACAGTCTCGAACAAAGGCGCAATGTTGAGCGGGACGCTGCCGTTCTCGACCAGGCCGCCGTAACGCGCCAGTGCCAGCACCGCCAACACGTCGGCAGCCGAGCGCGCCATGCTGATGATGTACAGGCCGACCGCCTCGCTGCCGTAGCGGCGCCGCGCATCGCCCAAGGTGGCGAACACATCGTAGAGCGAGGTGACCACGTCGGCGCGGCTGATCGGAAAACGCGCGCTCCCGCTGGCGTAGTCGCGCAGCTGCAGCGTGCGCTCGTCGGGGGCAAGCTGCGGCCATGTCGCGTTCTCCAGCAGTGCCGCCAGCGCATCATCGTGCACGCGCGAATCCTGCCGCACGTCCAGTCGCGCCAGATGCAATCCGAAAGTGCGCACACGGCGGACCAGACGCTGCACGGCGTAGGCTCCGGCATGCAGGCCGCGGTGGTCGACCAGGCTTCTGACGATCAACTGCAGGTCATCGAGCAATTCGGCCGCGGATCGATAGCCTTCCGGATGGCTGTCGTCATGGGTCGCCTCGAGGCGTGCACCGATTACCGTCAACAGACAGCGGTAAGGCATGTCGGCATGCCGCGGCCGCACTCTTTGCGTGGCGGCGGGAAAACGTGCGCGGTAATCGTCCAGGCGCTGCTGCAGATCCGTGTCGACCGCGACCCGGCCTTCGGTCTGGCTGAGCAGGCGCGCCAACCCCGCCACATCGGCCACGTAATGCTCGATCACATGTGCGCGCTGGGTGGCCAGGCTGGCGGCGATGGTGTCGGCCCCGACGTTCGGGTTGCCGTCCATGTCACCACCGACCCAGGTCGCGAAGCCGAGCAGTTGCGGTAGGTCCGCGGCCACGCCATAGACAGACTGCAACGCCGCAGCCAGCGATTCGTAGAGCGCGGGCACGATACGGTAGAGCGGGTTGGCCAGGTAGAAACCGACATGATGGTGTTCGTCCTGCACGGTCGGCCGTACCGGCGAGGCCTCGGCGGTCTGCCAGCCGGAGGACAGCGCCATGTAGATGCGGTCGTCGTCTTCCTTGCGTTCCTGCGGTGTGCGGTGCTGGTCGAAGCCGTCGATCAGCGAACTCACGATCGCCTGTTCCTTTTCCAGCAGCGAACGGCGCACGGCTTCGGTCGGATGCGCGGTGAACACCGGCTCGATCCACAGCCGGTCCAGCCAGCCCAGCAGCTCGCTCGCGCCTACGCCTTCCGCCTTCAACCGGCCCAGCACGTCGAGCAAGGACTCCGGCTGCGGCGCACTGCCCTCGCGCTGGTAGTCGCGCCGGCGGCGGATGCGATGCACCCGCTCGGCGGTGTTCACCGCCTGGAAATAAGTGGCGAAGGCGCGCGCCATGGCTTGCGCATCAGAGGCATCGAGACCCGCCAGCGAGTCGGCCAGTTCATCCACCGAGGCGCCTTCGCGGCGGCGCCGAATGGCCGCGACACGGACCTGCTCGACTCGTTCGAAGAACCCCGCCCCGCCCTGCTCCGCCAGCATCCTGCCGACCATCGCGCCCAGCCGGCTGACGTCCTCGCGCAGCGGGCCATCGGGTGGCAGGAATTCGGCCTCGCGGTTCTCTTCCAATGCAGTCGCTCCGGTGCTGGGTGAACGGCCAGCCTATCGAATTGCAGCGCCGGAGGCATCTCCCGTTACAATAAGCAGCTTGTACTGCCCGCCGAGGGGCGCTGCGACCGTTTGACTGCGGATCCACCCGCAGTCAGAAACGGCCAGGCTCGGCGCGGCACGTTCCACAACGGCGCCCGGTTGTTTTTACGCGAAGAGATTCGCAATAAACCGGAGATACGTATGAACGCCGTCACCAAAGAAACCGCTACCCACGACTACAAGATCCGCGACCTGTCGCTCGCCGACTGGGGCCGCAAGGAACTGGACATCGCCGAGCACGAGATGCCGGGCCTGATGTCGATCCGCAAGAAGCACGCCGCCACCTTGCCGCTGAAGGGCGTGCGCGTCACCGGCTCGCTGCACATGACGATCCAGACCGCGGTGCTGATCGAGACCTTGAAGGACATCGGCGCCGACGTGCGCTGGGCTTCCTGCAACATCTTCTCGACCCAGGACCACGCCGCCGCCGCGATCGCCGCGACCGGCACGCCGGTGTTCGCCTGGAAGGGCGAGACACTGGAGGAGTACTGGGACTGCACCATGGACGCGCTGTCCTTCCCGGATGGCAAGGGCGGCTTCCTCGGCCCGCAGCTGGTGGTCGACGATGGCGGCGACGTCACGCTGCTGATCCACAAGGGCTACGAGCTGGAGAACGGCAGCAAGTGGGTCGACGAGAAGGCGTCCTCGCACGAGGAGCAGGTGATCAAGAACCTGTTGAAGCGCGTGCACAAGGAGCGCCCTGGCTACTGGCATACCGTGGTCAAGGACTGGAAGGGCGTCTCCGAGGAGACCACTACCGGCGTACACCGTCTGTACCAGCTGGCCGAGGCGAAATCGCTGCTCATTCCGGCGATCAACGTCAACGACTCGGTGACCAAGAGCAAGTTCGACAACCTGTACGGCTGCCGCGAATCGCTGGCCGACGGCCTGAAGCGCGCGATGGACGTGATGCTGGCCGGCAAGGTCGCCGTGGTCTGCGGCTACGGCGACGTCGGCAAGGGCTGCGCGCACAGCCTGCGTGCGTACGGTTCGCGCGTGGTGGTGACCGAGATCGATCCGATCAATGCCTTGCAGGCGGCGATGGAAGGCTTCGAGGTCAACACGGTTGAATCGACCTTGGGCCGCGGCGACATCTACGTCACCACCACCGGCAACAAGGACGTGCTGACGCTCGACCACCTCAAGTCGATGAAGGACCAGGCGATCGTCTGCAACATCGGCCACTTCGACAACGAGATCCAGGTCGATGCGCTGAACACGATGGCCGGCGTCGAGAAGATCAATATCAAGCCGCAGGTGGACAAGTACGTGTTCCCGGACGGCCGCGCGATCTTCCTGCTTGCCGAAGGCCGCCTGGTCAATCTGGGTTGCGCCACCGGCCATCCCAGCTTCGTGATGTCCAACTCGTTCTCCAACCAGACCTTGGCGCAGATCGACTTGTGGGCGAACAAGGACAGCTACGAGCCGAAGGTCTACATCTTGCCGAAGAAGCTCGACGAGGAAGTCGCGCGCCTGCATCTGGAGAAGATCGGCGTGAAGCTGACCACGCTGACCAAGGAGCAGGCCGGCTACCTCGGCGTGCCGGTGGAAGGCCCGTACAAGCCGGACCATTACCGCTACTGATCGGCGATCCCGTCGAAACCGTACGGGCGAAGGGCGCAGCGATGCGCCCTTCTTTTTTTATTCCGCGTGCAGCGCAGTGATGCGCCCTTCTTTTCTAATTCCGCGTGCAGCGCAGCGATGCGCCCTTCGTCTTTTTCGGTCCGGGACGATCGCGCCGCGCAACGCTCAGCGGAACCGCGCTCCGCAGCCCAGTGCGCCCAGCACCGCATGCAGCGCGGGCACCTGCATCAGCCACGGCGCCGCCATCGTCAGCACGCCCGCGCCGAGCACCAGCACGCCCGCGCCATGGCGGATGCCCGGACGCTGCAGCCAGCGGCTCATCCGCGCGCCCGACCAGGTCAGCGGCAACATCACTGGCAGGGTTCCCAGGCCGAACGCCGCCATGGTGAGCGCCCCATCCACCGCGCTGGCCTGCATCCAGGCGACCGCCAGCAAGGTGGTGCTCAATCCGCAGGGCAGCCAGCCCCACAACACGCCGGCGGCAAGCCGGCGCGGTGCGGTGGTCGCCGGCAGCAACGGCCGCAGCAACGGCTGTAGCCAGCGCCACACCCGCGCGCCCGGTCGTGACAGCGCGTTGAAGCGGCCGCGCCGGTCGAGCAGGCGCAGGCCGACGACCACCAGCACCGCGCCCACGGCCATGCGCATGGCGATGGCCAGTCCATGCCATTCGAAAACGCGCAGCACACCGTCGCCCAATCCGCCGACCAGCGCGCCGGCCAGCACATAGCCACCCACGCGCCCGAGGTTCAGTTGTGCGGCGCCGGCCCAACCGGCCTGCGGCGCACGCGCCGAAAAACCGGTGGCGATGCCGCCGCACATGGCCGCGCAGTGCGCACCGCCAAGCAGGCCGCTGAGCAAGGCGGCGCTCAGCGCAAGGCTATCAAGCACCATCGTCCCGCTCCTTCGGCGCCGCCGGGGGATCGTCGCGCAGGATGTCCAGCGCAGGCGTGTCCAGGTCGTCGAACTGGCCCTTGCGCACCGCCCACACGAAGGCACCGACAGCGGCTGCCAGGAGGACCAGACTCAACGGAATCAGCATCAGCAGGATGACCATGACCGATTCTCCTCGCGCGGACGCCGCATCAGGCGCAACGCATTGACGGTGACGACGAGCGAGGATAGCGCCATGCCCGCCGCGGCCCAGCCCGGCGTCACCCGGCCCATGGCCGCCAGCGGCAGGGCGATCAGGTTGTAGCCAACCGCCCAGGCGAAGTTCTCGCGGATGATCCGCCGGGTGCGCCGGGCCAGCGTCACCGCGGCGGGCACGCGCATTAGCTGCGGCGCGGTGAGCACCAGATCGGCGGCACGCTGGGCCAGTGCGGCGCCCTCGCCCATCGCCAGCGAGACATCGGCACCGGCGAGCACCGGCGCATCGTTGAGTCCATCGCCGACCATCGCCACCGTGCGCCCTTGCGCCTGCAGTTCGCGCACCAGGGCCAATTTGTCTTCCGGACGCTGACGCGCGCGCGCGTCAGCGATGCGCAGCGTGGCCGCCATGCGCTCCACTGCGGCGGCGCCGTCGCCGCTGGCCAGATGCACGGTCAGGCCGAGCGCCTCCAGCGAACGGATCGTATTGGCTGCGTCAGGGCGCAGTCCCTCGCGCATCGAGAAACGAGCGACGGCGCGCGTGCCGTCACCCAGCCACAGCTGGCCGTCATCGGCCAGGGCCGCGGCGAACGGGGCCGTGCCGAGCCGCCAGTCGACGCCATCGACCCGCCCGGCGAGCCCCTGGCCGGCGACCAGTGTCAGTTCCTCGACCGCGAGCTGCTCTTCTTCGTCGGCGAACGCGGCAGCGATCGGATGGCCGCTGTCGCGCTCCAACGCGGCGGCGATGGCGCAGGCGCGCCCCTCGTCCATGCTGTCGAACACGTCCACCGCCTCGAGCACAGGATGCACGCGGGTCAGTGTGCCGGTCTTGTCGAACACGATGTCGGTAGCGCGGGCCAGGCGATCCAGCGCGCCGGCCTGCACCGGCAGGATGCCGCACCGCGCCAGTGCGCCACTGGCCGCCGCCAGAGCCGCCGGTACCGCCAGCGACAGCGCACACGGGCAGCTCACCACCATCAGCGACAACGTCACCTCGAAAGCCCGCGACGGTTCGATCCAGTGCCAGGCCAGGTACACCGCCACCGCCGCGAGCAGCACGCCGCCGACGAACACCGCGCCGATGCGGTCGGCCAGTTGTGCCAGCGGTGGACGCTGCGCCTGCGCCTGTTCCACCAGCCGGGTCAGCTGCGACAACCGCGTCGCCGTGCCGATGCGGGTAATACACAGGCGTGCGGGGGTCTCGCGGCAGTGCGTGCCGGCGAAAACCGGAGCGCCCCGGGCCTTGGTCAGCGGGTGGGATTCGCCGGTCAGCAGCGCTTCCTCGAACAGCGCCTGCGCATCGAGCAGCTCACCATCGGCCGGCACCGCCTCACCCACCGCCACGCAGGCGATATCGCCCACGCGCAGCGCGGAAAGCGGCACCGCCTCGCGCGTGCCGTCGGCACGTTCGCGCACCGCCACGGCCGGACGCGCGCGCGCCAGCGTGTCGACCTGTGCGCTGGCGACGCGCCGCGCGCGCTGCTCCAGCAGGCGCGCCAGCAGCAGCAGGAAAACAAACATCGCCGCCGCATCGAACCACACCTGCGGACCACCGCGAACGGTGACGACCGCGCTGGCGACATACGCCAGCAGCGTGGAACCGGCGACCAGCACGTCCATGCCCAGGTGTCGCCGCTTCAGGCCGCTCCACGCGCCAGCGAGGAACGGCCAGCCGGAGTAGAACACCACTGGCGTGCATACCAGCAGGGTGAACCAGCGAAACAGGTCGCGCGTGGGCACGCTCATGTGATGACCGAAGTCGAGGTACGAAGCCTCGGACAGCATCATCGTCTGCATCGCACCCAGCCCCGCCACGCCCACACGCAGAAGCCACTGCCGCCGCTCGGTCACGCGCTGGCGCTCGGCCGCCGGATCGCCGGCGAGGTAAGGGCGGTAGCCGAGCATCGCCAGCTGCCCCAGCACGGCCGACAGTCGCGTGCGCGCCGGGTCCCAGGCGATGCGGATGCGGCCGGTTACCGCATTGGCGCCGGCATCGAATACGCCGGGCGTACGCTCCAGCGCACGGTCGATCAACCACGCGCAGGCGGCACAGCGCATGCCGTCGGTGAGCACCGTGATCTCGCGACCGCCGGCTGCCGGCACGGCGTGCTCGGCCAGCAGCTCCTCGCCATCCCATGCGTATAGATCCGGCGCTTCAGCATCCACGCGCGTGCCGGCGTCGCTGCGCAGGCGGTAATAGTCGCCGAGGTTGGCGTCGCGAATCCACCGCGCCGCGGTGGCGCAGCCATGACAGCAGAACAGGTGGCCTTCATCGCTGAGCGCCACCCGGACCGGCGCGGCCGGCAGGCGCTCACCGCAGTGGTAGCAGACGGTCTCGACGCGCTGATCCACTGCCCCGGCCTGCCCTAGGAGCCTGTCGGACTTTGGTCGGCCGGGCTGCGAATCCGGCTGTGCAATCCATATTTCCGCCACTTCTTGGCCCATGGAACCACCATGGGCCGGCGAATCGTCGAAAATCTGTCCTCGCACATCCAAATCCTCTCCTCGACCAACCAAAGTCCAACAGGCTTCTAAGGCGCCAGGCGCGCGAACCGCGCCCGTGCCGGCCAGTGTCCGCGCAGGCGCCAGGGCGCACGGTCGGAGGCGACCTCGATCCTCCAGCTACGGTCGGATCCGACCACCCCGGCGCCGCGCCAGCCCAGCTCGCTGGGCTTCAGGTGCAAGGTCAGCACCCGGGCTGGCGCATCCTGCGCCGTGAGCGTGACCGTGAGGACGCCGCCGCGGGCGATGCGCGCATCGGTCGGCACGGCTTCGATCATGCCCTCGCTGGGCCGCAGGATCAGCTCGAGGTTCGATGCGCGCTGCCCATTCGGCGGCGCCGCCTTGGCGCTCAGCTGCAGCTGGCCAAGCCGGGTCACCTGGTCCGGCGAATCGATCGCCGGGCCGGCGTGATCGACCGCCGCGAACAGCAGGGCAAAGCCGATCGCCACCGAGGCCAGCGGCATCCCGATCAGCATCCACACCATGGGTTCGCGCCAGGCGCTGCGGGTCTTGTTCATGGCGAAGGTCCGAAGAAGCTGCTGTCGATGGTTACGGTGACCGGGGTATCCACGCCGCTCACCTTGAAATGCACCACGTGGCGGCCGGTGGTTTCGGAGGATGCGACCACCGTCACCGGCACCGACAGCACCCGACCGCTCTGCGCCTGTACCTCGCGCACTCCGCCGCGCAGGGCGACGTTCTGCAGGTCCGTGCCGCTTCCCGCCTCGATGCGATAGCGATGCACCTGCTGGTCCTTGTCCACCAGCTTGATGATGTACGTGTTCTCGATGCTGCCGTCGTCGGCCTGGGCGTACATCGCGTTGCGGTCGCGCAGCGCCTCGGCCAGCAGCGGGCTGCGGTGCGTCACGCCCCAGCCCCAGGCCGAGGCGAGCACCAGCAACAACGCGCCATAGATCAGGATGCGCGGGCGCAACACCTTGGTCGCTGCGCCGTCGATCGTGTTCTGGGTGGAGTAACGGATCAGACCGCGCGGATAGCCGACCTTGTCCATCACCTCGTCGCAGGCATCGATGCAGGCGCCGCAGGCGATGCATTCGTATTGCAGGCCATTGCGGATATCGATGCCGGTGGGACAGACCTGCACGCAGATGGTGCAGTCGATGCAGTCGCCGAGTTCCTCGAAGGCGAACTTCGGCAGCGGATCGACCGTTACGCCCGGTCCGCTCAAAGTGATCGTGCCGGTGGCGTGGGTGCGATTGTCGGCCGCCGAGGGATGGCGACTGGCGCGGAATACGTAGTCGTAGGCGAGCACCTTGTCCAGCAGGCCACGCGCGCGCTCCAGCACGCTGACCAGGCCGCGCTTGCGCGAGCCGCGTGGCTCGCCGCGCATCGGGTCGTAGGCGATGATCAAGGTGTTGCGGTCGAACATCGCGCTCTGGAAGCGGGCATAGGGGCACATGTACTTGCACACCTGCTGGCGCAGGAAGCCGGCGTTGCCCCAGGTGGCGACGCCATAGAACACGATCCAGAACGCCTCCCAGCCGCCCAGGCCGAACGGCATGCGATGCGCGAGGTCGACGATCGGGCTGAAGAAGCCGACGAAGGTGAAGCCGGTCCACAGCGAGAACAGTGCCCACAGCAGGTGCCGCGCACCCTTGCGCAGGATCTTCTCGCGGTTCCATGGCGCCGCGTCGAGCCTCATCCGCTTGTTGCGGTCGCCCTCGACCCAGCGCTCGATCCACAGCGACACCTCGGTCCACACCGTCTGCGGGCAGGCATAGCCGCACCATAGCCGTCCACCCAGCGCGGTGAAGAAGAACAGCGCCAGCGCCGCAATCATCAGCAGCATGGCCAGGAACAGGAAATCCTGCGGTAGAAACAGCAGGCCGAACACATGGAACTGGCGCGCCGGCAAGTCGAACAGCACGGCCTGCCGATCGTCCCAGCGCAGCCACGGGACCACGTAGAACATGCCCAGCAACCAGATCACCGCGGCCACGCGCAGACGGTTGAAGCGACCGGACACTTCGCGCGGGTAGACCTTGCGCTCGCTCACGTAGTACGAGTCGACGCCGTCCTCGACGAGTTGCAGGGGAATGCGCGATGTCATGAACGATGGTCCGGCGCCGCGAGGCCGCGTTGGAACGCCTTGCGCGGCCGCAGCAGCAACCAGGTGAACAGGCTGGACGAGGCGGTGCCGGTCCAGGCCAGGAAGAACCCGAGCGAATAACCCAGCTCGCGCCCCAGGTGGAGCGTGGGAAAGGTCATGTCCTGCAACACGAGCGGGTCGACATAAGCGAAGAACACCATGGTCATCACGCCGGCGGCGAAGAAACTCGGCCAGAGAATGGCGCCGGCACGCCGGATCAGCCGGCGCGCCGGGGCGGAGGGTTGCCCGTCCGCCCGCATGCTCACGGTGCTGCCTCTCTCGGAGCCGGGGTGTCGTGCTTGGACAGCGTCCACACATAGGCACCGACCAGGCGCACGCGGGTTTCCCCGAGCACCGGCTCCCAGGCCGGCATCACGCCGTTGCGGCCTTCGGCGATGGTCTGGTGCAGTGCCGCCTTGCTGCCGCCGTAGAGCCAGCGCGCAGTGGTGAGATCGCGCGCGCCTAGTATCGGATTGCCCTTGCCCCCCGGACCATGGCAGGCAATGCACAAGGTGGAGAACTGCTTCTCGCCGCGCTCTGCCGCCTCGTCTTCCGACTGGCCCGGCTTGGACAGCGACTGCACATAGGCGACCACGTCGTCCACCGCCAGCGGCCCTCCCTGCGCGGTGAGCACCGTACCCCAGGCCGGCATCACCGCATTGCGTCCGTTGCGGATGGTTTCCAGCACGCTCTCGGGCGAACCGCCCCAGTACCAGACCTCGTCGGCCAGATTCGGAAAGCCCTTCGCGCCCAGGCCGGTGGAGCCGTGGCAGGCCGCGCAATTGTTGACGAAGATCGTGCGGCCGAGGGCTACCGCGCCAGGGTCCTTGGCGAGCGCGTCGATCGGCTTGCCGGCGTACAGCTTCAGGGTCTCCTCGAGGCGGGCATCCTCAGCCGCCTTGTCCAGTGCCCACTCCGATTTGGAGCTCCAGTGGCCGAAGCCGTGCATACGGCCCACGCCATACCAGGCCAGATAGCCGATACCGAAGACGATGGTGATGTAGAACAGATTGATCCACCACTTCGGCAGCGGCTTGTTGTACTCGGTAATGTCGCCGTCCCACACATGGCTGGTGTCTTCCGGCGACGGATCGCCCGGACGCCGCTTCACGTTCGCCATCAGCAGCCACAGGCAGCCGGCGATGTTCAGCGCCACCAGGACGACCACGTACCACGTCCATCCCGAAGTCATCATGGCGTCTTGTTCCCTTCGTCTTCGAGCGGCATGCGCGCGGCCTCGTCGAGCGCCGCCTTGTGCCGCGGCAACCAGATCCAGATCCAGCCGGTAACGAAAAGCACCAGCAGTACAGCAGTTATCAGTCCGGCCACCATGTCAGTCGCCCCCCTGTTGTGCGTTGTCGTCCGCCGGCGTGAGATGCGTGCCCAGGTGCTGCAGGTACGCCACCACGGCGTCCTGCTCGGTCTTGCCCTTGACCGCCTCCGGCGCCTGCGCAATCTCGGCGTCGGTGTAGGGCATGCCGATGCGTTGCAGCGCCTTCATGTGGCGGGCCACCTCTTCGCCATCGAGCGTGTTTTTCTCCAGCCAGGGATAGGCCGGCATGTTCGACTCCGGCACCACATCGCGCGGGTTGTTCAGGTGCGCGCGGTGCCAGTCGTCGGAGTAGCCGCGCAGGCCGACCCGAGCCAGGTCCGGTCCGGTGCGCTTGCTGCCCCACTGGAACGGATGGTCGTAGACCGATTCGCCGGCCAGCGAGTAATGGCCATAGCGCTCGGTCTCGAAGCGCAGCGTGCGCACCATCTGCGAGTGGCAGTTGTAGCAGCCCTCGCGCACGTAGATGTCGCGCCCCGCCAGCTGCAGTGCCGGATACGGCTTGATGCCGGGCAGCGGCTTGATCGTCTCGGCCTGGAACATCAGCGGGACGATTTCGGCCAGGCCGCCGAAGGATACGGCGGCCGCCACCAGGATGATCATCAGACCGATGTTCTTCTCAATCTTGTCGTGCAGATGTGTCTGGGTCATGTCCGTTCCTCAGGCCCGTGCGTCCGCGACATCCGGCGGCAGCACCGGTTGCGCGGTGACGGCGCTGGCGGCCAGCTGGTAAGTCTTGAACACGTTCCAGGCCATCACGAACATGCCGCCGAGCACGATCAGGCCGCCGCCGAGGCGGAACAGGTAGTAGGGCTTGGTCGCGTTGAGCGCCTCGACGAACGAGTACACCAGGGTGCCGTTGTCCGGGTCGGTGGCACGCCACATCAGGCCCTGCATCACACCCGCGATCCACATCGCGACGATGTAGACCACCACGCCGATCGTGTGCATCCAGAAGTGCGTGTCGATCAGCTTCACCGAGTACATCTGCGGCAGGTTGAGCAGCCGCGGCAGCATGGCGTAGATCGAGCCGATCGAGATCATCGCCACCCAGCCCAGTGCGCCGGAGTGCACGTGGCCGATGGTCCAGTCCGTGTAGTGGCTTAGTGAGTTGACCGTTTTGATCGACATCATCGGCCCCTCGAACGTGCTCATCATGTAGAACGAGAGCGAGACGATGAGGAACTTCAGGATCGGGTCGGTGCGCAGCTTGTACCAGACACCCGACAAGGTGAGGATGCCGTTGATCGCACCACCCCATGACGGCGCCAGCAGAATCAGCGAGAACACCATGCCGAGCGACTGCGCCCAGTCCGGCAGCGCCGTGTACATCAAGTGGTGCGGGCCGGCCCACATGTACACCGCGATCAGTGCCCAGAAGTGCACGATCGACAGCCGGTAGGAGTAGATCGGCCGGCCGGCCTGCTTGGGCACGAAGTAATACATCATGCCCAGGAAGGCCGTGGTCAGGAAGAAGCCGACCGCGTTGTGGCCGTACCACCACTGCACCATCGCGTCGACCGAGCCGGAGTAGACGGAGTAGGACTTCATCCCGCCGGCGGGAATCGCCAGGTTGTTGACGACGTGCAGCAGCGTGATGGTGATGATGTACGCGCCGTAGAACCAGTTGGCGACGTAAATGTGCTTCACCGTGCGCTTGACGATGGTGCCGAAGAACAGCACCGCGTATGCCACCCAGACGATCGCGATGGCGATGTCGATCGGCCATTCCAGTTCGGCGTACTCCTTGCCCTGGGTATAGCCCAGCGGCAAGCTGATCGCGGCCGCCACGATGATCAACTGCCAACCCCAGAACACGAACGAAGCAAGCCGGTCCGACAGTAGCCGGACATGGCAGGTGCGTTGCACGGTGTAGAGACTGGTGGCGAACAGCGCGCTGCCGCCGAACGCGAAGATCACCGCGTTGGTATGCAGCGGCCGCAGCCGCCCGAAGCTGAGCCAGGGCACGTTGAAGTTCAGCGCAGGCCAATAAAGCTGCGCTGCGATCAGCACGCCGACCAGCATGCCGACCACGCCCCATACCACGGTCATCACGGCGAATTGCCGCACGACCTTGTCGTTGTAATTCCCCACTGGGCCCACTCCTGAGACTCGGAATGGGCAGATGGTCAGCGATGCGGGACCCGGCCAACTTGATGCCGATCAAAAACTCTGGCGATCGCCGGCCGGACAGCTTGTCGCAGGGCACCGGACCACACCGTGGTCAAGGTCTGGAAGGCGTCTCCGAGGCGAAATCGCTGATCCCTGCAATCAATGTCAACGACCTGGTGACCAAGGAGCGGGCCGATATCCAGAGAAACATCCCCAAGATGGGCGTAGTGATGCGCCCTTCTTCATTTCGCGCGCAGCGCAGTAATCCGCCCTTCTCCAATGGACGTAGCAAAGCGTTACCCGGCGAGAAACGCCGCCGGCACGTAGGGCACACGCCCCACACCGCTGAACCAACGCAATTTGAGGTAGGCCGGCAAACCCAGCAGCAGCATCCAGCGATTCACCGAATGGATATCGTTTTGCGCGACCTGCAACGCGGGCGACTCGCCAGCCACGGGTGCCCGTTCTGTGCTCGGGTGCATCCAGCGCACCCGGCCGCGCATGCTGCCGCGACGCTCGCGCTGCGTCCGGATCAGCGTTTCATACGGAAACGCCGCATCGCGATCATGGATACGGAACAGCTGAGTCTGCCACGCGAACAGCGACTGCAATCGCGGGTGTTGGGCGAAGTGCGGCACGATCCGCAACGGCCGCAGCAGCGACGCCAGTGTGAT
>Ga0070713_100000919_pt1 | contig 18801 bp, 17 predicted proteins | sample LARL82metaG_FD_65465 | JGI IMG/M metagenome (GOLD analysis project Ga0070713, IMG submission 65465) | Corn, switchgrass and miscanthus rhizosphere microbial communities from Kellogg Biological Station, Michigan, USA - LAR L8-2 metaG | ecosystem: Host-associated > Plants > Roots > Rhizosphere ...
GCGCTCGCGGTGAGCGCGGAAACCGGTGACGGCCTCGGAGCGCTGTTGTCGGTGATCGCGGAAATCGTCTCGGGGAGCGCGGGCGTACAACACGTCGACGCGCCACTCCTGACGCAGGAGCGCCACCGCTACGCTGTGACGCGCGCGCTCGAGGAGGCACGTGCGTTTCGGGATCGGTGGATCGGTCGAGACGTTCCGGCTCCTGTGGCGGCAGTGCACCTCCGCGAGGCGGTCTCGACGCTCGAGGATCTGATTGGCGCGGTGGACGTCGAAGACGTTCTCGACGAGGTGTTTCGCCGTTTCTGCGTCGGGAAATAAAGAGCCGCGCGAAAACTCTACGCCGTCATCGCCGCGGAGTGAGCGAGCGATGAAATCTCGGCGGCGCCGGCGCGCACGGCCCACGCGAGACCTTCAGCATTGATCGCCGCCTCGCACATCCGAGTGCCGAGGTAGTAACCGGCTCGCTCCGGAAGCACGTAACGATCGACCGTCCGCGCTTCGTCGCTCATGCCGCCCGAGAGGTACCGAAGACGCAGGCCGAGACCCGCGCGATCCAAATCGCCCTGGACCGCGCGGGACATGACCGATTCGAGTTGGCGGACATCGGCGAACTGACGTCGCTCGTAGCCGAAGTACTCCCATGCGGCGTGCCCCGGGCTGATGGCGCGCGAGACATGGATTGCGAGCCCCTCGTTGATCAAGAGCTCGCGGAGCGTCGCCTGGCGGCCCGTGTCCCAGTACGAGTAGTAACCGCCGGCGTTTGCGATGACGCCGCGCAGATCGCTGCGGCTCGTCGGCGATGTGTAGCGAACGACGTGCGCGATCTCGTGCGCCAACCAGAGTGGAATGAGCTCGGGATCGAGGCCAAGCCCATCCGTCTGCGCGTTGGTCGTGCCCGTGAAATGCTCGAGACACACGAACGCGATGCCGCGGCCGTCGACGACGAGCTCACCGGCGTTGGCCGCGCCCACGCCGACCATGAGTACGATGTCGATGTCGCAATCGATGGCCAGCATCTCGCGACACTTCTGTTCCGTGGTGCGGGCGAGCGACAAGACGTCCGCTCGATCGAGCATCGAAGTGAGGTCGGTGCGCGTGGCACTCACCGTCGCCCGAGCGATGTCCAAGAAATGCGGACTGTCGGGATCGATGACGTAGTTGTGCCAGTAGGGCCCGAGGATGTTGCGGTGGTTGTCGAAGTAGCGCTGATACGCGGCGAGACGGTCGGTGCTTTCCAGAACGGAAAAAAAATCAGGCAGCAGGTTGATCAGCATTCGACCGGACGCGGGGAGGGCGACGCGACTCGTACTTCGGACGCGGAATGATAGTGACGGCAGGAAATGCGAACAAGAGGAAACCACGCGCGAACAGCAAACTCGGATGAAACGATCGAAACACGACGCGCGATGTGAGCGAACCGAGGGAACAAACGCGAGCAAACGCGGACAAGCGCCGGGTGCGCCCGTGCATGGCACAGTTTTTCCCTTACCCCTCAGTAAAGGTGGGGACGCAAGGCGGGAGAGGCACCGATGACCACGCTACAGCAGATCGAACTGCAATGCCCCATATGCGAGACGCGATTCCGCTCACAATCCGTGGTGTCGACGAACTCGTTTGGTGGCAAACGAACTGATTTTCACGAGCGCGCCGCGGGCACGCAGCCATTGCCCTATTTGATCCACACGTGTAACCGATGCGGATTCTCCGGCGCCGATCGGGATTTCACGGAAGACGCTGACGTTTCACCCGTGCTCAAGGAGCGCGTCTGGAACGAGCTCGCGCCGGCGATTACCTGCGGCACGCTGAGCGGTTCCGAGAAATACGAGGCCGCAGCCAAGGTGGCCGAGTGGCAAGGGATGGAGGCGCGGCATGTCGCCGACCTCCTGCTGCGCGCGGCGTGGTGCTGCGTCGACGAAGGCGACGTCGAGGCAGAACGCTACTTCCGTCGCAAAGCAGCCTGGAAATTCGAAGAGGCGCTCGAAAGCTTCGACGGAGTGGCGCGAGAAGAGCGCGCAGTGCTGACCTATCTCGTCGGCGAGCTGTGGAGGCGCGTTGGAGAGGCGAAGCTGTCGGTTGCGTGGCTGAATCGCGTGCCCTTGGAGATTTCCGATTCGCAAACGCAGCAGTGGGTCATCGACGCCGCTCGCCAGCAGCGTGAGTGTCCGCGGGAATGGTTTGGGTGACCAGACGGACGGACGGACGGATTCATTCTTTCCGTCCGATCGTCCTCGCGCTACTACCTCGTTCCAAACAATCGATCGCCCGCGTCACCAAGGCCGGGAAGAATGTAGCCCTGGTCGTTGAGCTCTCGATCGAGGGCCGCACAATAAACGAGCACGTCCGGATGAGTGGCGGCGAGTCGTTTGACACCCTCCGGCGCCGCCACAAGGCACATGAAGCGAATCCGCGTCGCGCCGGCGCGCTTGAGCGAGGAGACGGCGGCCGCCGCGCTTCCGCCGGTCGCCAGCATGGGATCGAGTAGAAAGAAGTCGCGCTCCGGAGCGTCGCCCGGGACCTTGAAGTAATAGTCCACCGGCTCGAGCGTGTCGTGGTCACGGTAGAGTCCAACGTGGCCCACGCGCGCGCCCGGGACGAGTCGATAGATCCCTTCGACCATGCCCAATCCGGCGCGAAGGATGGGCACGAGCGTGAGCTTCTTCCCACTCACGCGGCGGCCGACGGTGCGCTCGAGCGGTGTTTCAACGACGGCGTTTTCGAGCGGCAAGTCACTCGTGGCCTCGTACGCCATGAGCATTGCGATCTCGTCAACCAACTCCTTGAAGATTTTCGTGGGCGTTTCGCGATCGCGCAGAATAGCGAGCTTGTGCTGCACGAGCGGGTGCGACACGATGCGAAGCGTTGGAAATCCAGGGGTGGTGTCCATGGCGCGCAAACTACTAATTTCGCGCCCATGAATGAATACCGAGTACGCGACCGCTAGACGTCGCCCATGCTCCCGCGACGTCGGACCAATTGGTGGCGGCTCGGGTGGCTGCTGGGCTTCCTCATGGTCGGGGCCTGGCTCGTGTCATTGGCGGCCGTGTGGTTCTGGAGCCAGCGCGACGACGCGCGCCCGGCGGCGGCGATCGTCGTCCTCGGCGCCGCGCAGTACGGCGGACGCCCGTCTCCCGTCCTCCGGGCGCGATTGGACCACGCGATCGATCTCTTTCGTCGACGGTTCGCCGAACGCATCATCTTCACCGGCGGCGTGGGCGATCGTGACACGACGAGCGAGGCCGCGGTCGCCCAGCGCTACGCGATCGAGCACGGCATTCCGGCGCGCGACATCCTGATCGAGACGATCGGTCGCTCGACGGACGAATCGATGCAACAAGTCGCAATGCTCATGGACGCGTTGCCGTCGCGCGACGTGATCCTCGTCAGCGATCCGTTCCACATGCTGCGCCTGTCGATCCTCGCTCGTCGCTATGGCCTGACGCCGATCACGTCGCCGACCCGGACCAGCCCGATCGGTCTCAGTCGGCGTGAGTCGTGGAAATACATCGTGAACGAGTCGATCAAAGCCCCTGTCGCATTCTTTCTTCAGCGCGGGGAGTAGAGGCGCGTGCGGGCTCCGCGCGGACGGCCCGAACCAACCAGGACCAATACGCCGCTCCACCGATCTCGGCGACGTCATTGTGTCCCGCTCCGCTCACGATGAGCAGCTCACCGGGATGCGCGGCCGCCGCGAACACCTGTCGCCCCATCCGAACCGGAACGACCAAGTCGCGATCGCCGTGGGCAACCCACACAGGTGTCGCGATCGCGCCGACGCGCGCCTCGGTATCGAAATGCACGCGCGAAATGAGACGAAACAACCACCGAACCCCCGGCACGCTCAGTCGGCCGGCCATGTCCCGTGCCGACGTGAACGGCGCCTGTAAAATCAGCGTCCGCGCGCCGACGGCCGCACCAAGCTCGACTGCGATTGCGCTGCCGAGTGAATGCCCGAACAGCACGACGTTCGACGGCGAGACCTTCGACGTTTCCGTCACGTAGGCCAGCGCGGCGAGCGCGTCGCGCGCGGACGACACATAGCTCGGTGCGCCCGGCAAGCCGTCGTAGCCTCGGTATTCGGCGAGGACGACACAGGCGGTGGCTTGACGTGCCAGCGTCGCCGCCCACGGCACGAGCCATCGAGCATTCTCGGCGTTCCCGTGAAACGCCAACACGACGGGGTGTTGAGGTATGCAGTCGCCGACAACGAACGCGAACAACGCCGCGCCATCGCTGGCGCGATAATGGACCTGCCGCGCGGCGACCGGCGATGTGTCCACACCGGCCGGCGGTTGAAAAAGGATCCGCTCCTGGAATCGCCACAACAGAAACAGCACGACGGCGTACATCGCGAGCAGTCCGGTGGCGAGATATGACAGCACGTGCGTCACGCGAGCTCGGTGGAAAGGCGACGTAAACAGGGTTCCAGTACCGGAAGCGAGAGTGCAATTTAGATCGATGCACATTCCGATCGTAACGTTTCGATTGCAGAACGGATTGTTTGTCACGCTGTCGGAGGACCATACCGCGCCGATCGTCGCGGTAAATCTCTGGTACCACGTCGGCTCGGCGAACGAACGACCCGGTCGAACCGGGTTCGCCCATCTATTTGAGCACATGCTCTTTCAAGGGTCGCAGGACGTCGACGCGAACGAACATTTCGAGCTCGTGCAACGCGCGGGCGGCACCTTGAATGGGTCGACGTGGCTGGAGCGAACCAACTATTTCGAGACGTTGCCGTCGAATCAACTCGAGCTTGCCTTGTGGCTCGAGGCGAACCGCATGGGCAAGCTGCTTCCGGCAATGACGCAGCAGAAGCTCGACACCCAGCGCGACGTGGTCATGAACGAACGCCGCTGGTCGATGGACAACCAGCCGTACGGAACGTGGATGGAGAAGCTCCCGGCCTTGTGCTTCCCGGAGAAACATCCCTTCCACCACTCGCTCATTGGGTCGATGGAGGATCTGGCCGCCGCCAGCCTCGACGACATCGCGCAATTCTTCGCGACGTACTACACCCCCGACAACGCCGTGCTGACAATCGCGGGTGATTTCGAGCCAGGCGTCACGCGTGCGATGATCGAGAAACACTTCGGACCCATTCCGCGCGGTCAAGGCAGACCGCCGCTTCCGGACATGTCGCTGCCGCCGCTGTTCGGTCAATGGAAGCGAGAGATCGTCTCGGACGACATCATGCTGCCTCGACTGTTCCTCGCGTTTCGGTCGCCCGTGTTCGGCACCGACGAGTACTACGCCGCCAGCGTGTGCGGCGCGGCCCTCGGCCTCCGCAACGGCAGCCGGCTTCGCCGTCGACTGGTTCGCGAACGCCAAATCGCCGCCGACGCTTCGGCGTTCACGTACGATCTCGCCAAGGGCGCGGATCTGCTCGTGGTCGACGCGACGGCGCGTCCTGGCGTCGCCGTCGAACAGCTCGAGCAGGAAGTCGCGTATGAGATCGATCAAGTCGTGCGCGACGGGTTCGAGGCGTCGGAGGTCGAGCGTGCCATTGCCGTCATTCAAACGATGTTCGTCTCGTCGATGCAGGAGGCCGGTGAGCGCGCCGACCGGCTGTCGCTGTTCGCCACATACTTCGGGAGTCCGGAGCGCCTCAACGAGGAGGTCGACCGCTACGCAGCCGTCTCGACCGAACGTGTGAACGCGTTCGTCCATGCCCGATTGGGAGAGAACAACCGCGCCAGCCTCGTGTACGTTCCGCGAGACGACGCGCCGAGCGAATTGTTGGGCGCAGACACCGCGGCGGCTGCGCAATGACGGCGCCGACGACTCGGAAGGTCGATCGCCCGCAACCGACCGGGCCGCGCGAGTATCAGTTCCCCCGCTTCGAACGCCGCCGTCTCGACAACGGCGTCGAGCTCGTCGTGGCGCCTGTGACCAAATTGCCGCTCGTCACCGTCGCGGTTTTGGTTGACGCGGGCGCGGTGTGCGACGTCGCCGGCCGCGAAGGCACAGCGCAGCTCGTGGCCAAGTTGCTCCTCGAAGGAACGGCGGCGAGCGATGGCGCCGAGCTGATCGAGCGCTTCGAGCGCCTCGGAGCCTCGGTCGAGGCGCAGGCCGATTGGGATGCGGCCGCCGTCACACTGACAGCGCTCTCGGAACACTTGCCGGCCGCGTTCGACTTGCTCGGCGAGGTGATTCGCACGCCGGCGTTTCGCGTCCGCGAAGTTGAACGCCTCAAGGCCGAACGCCTCGCCGAGCTGCTACAGCTGCGAGCCGAACCGCGCGGTTTGGCCGACGAGCTGTTTTCGCGATTCCTGTATACCGCGTCGTCGCGGTACGCACGATCGGAGGGTGGCGACGAACGCAGCACGCAGGGAATCGACCGCGATCAACTTCTGGCATTCTACGAGACGCGATACGTACCGAGCGGAACGACAGTGGTCGTCGCCGGCGACATCAGCGCGGATCGCGCCGATGAGCTCACCCGCCACGCGTTGGGAACATGGACCGGTGGCGCGTCGACGCGGGTTCTCGCCGACGACCTCCCGGCCCGCCAAGCGCGCGGAGTGCACGTCATCGCGAAACCGGACGCGCCGCAATCGGAGCTCCGAATCGGACACGTCGGTATTCCACGCAATCATCCGGACTTCTTTCCGGTCAATGTGATGAACGCCGTGTTGGGCGGGCTGTTCAATTCTCGAATCAATCTCAACCTGCGCGAAGTCCACGGATACACGTACGGAGCCTTTTCCAGCTTCGAGTGGCGCCGGCAGGCGGGTCCGTTCGTCGTGTCCACCGCGGTCCGCTCCGACATTACCGACGCCGCGGCCCGCGAAGTCTTGATGGAGATCGATCGGATTCGGAGCGAGGCGATTTCGCCGGACGAGCTCTCGCTGGCGACGAGCTATCTCGACGGTGTGTTCCCGATTCGATTCGAGACGACCGCAGCGATCGCCGCGGCGCTTTCCGTCCTGGTGCTCCATGCTCTTCCGGACGACTACTATGACCGGTACCGCGCGCGTGTCCGAGCAATCACCTCCGATCAAATTCTCGAGGCTGCGCAGCGACATCTTCATCCCGAGACGCTCCAAATGGTCGTCGTCGGCGATCCAGCGGCGGTACGTGCACCGCTCGAGGCAATGAACTTCGGCGACGCGACCCTGTACGACACGCTCGGTCAACCGACTGTATGACGTCGGGCGACGGCTCGAGCGACGCGCCCGAGCACGCGGTACGGCCGGGCATGATCAGCAGCCGTCGAGTTCACACGGGGAAAATCATTTCGCTCGACAACGACACCGTCCGATTCCCCGACGGTTCGGTGGGTGAACTGGACATGATTCGACACCCCGGCGCGAGCGCGATCGTGCCGTTCGTCAGCGACGCGATTGGCGAGGATCCTCAGCTCCTGCTGATTCGCCAGTACCGGTACGCCGCAGATCAATACTTGTATGAGATCCCTGCCGGGCGACTCGATCCGGGCGAGGAACCGAGCGACTGTGCGACTCGCGAGCTTCGAGAGGAGACCGGCTGCACAGCGCGCGAGATGGAATTCCTTTTCACGATGTACACGACGCCGGGTTTCACTGACGAGCGGATTCACCTATTCATGGCGACCGGGCTCGAGCGTGGTGAAACTGCGCATGAGCCTGACGAGTTCATGACCGTCGAAACGGTGCCGCTGTCGCGTGCGCTACGGTTGATCCAACAGGGCGAGATCAAGGACGCCAAGACAGCCCTTGGAATCCTGTTTGCGGCGGGGTTTCGCGCCGGTCGCTAAGCAACAGACCGCTCTTCCGCTGTGTCAAAAGAGAGACACAGATGAGCCACTGTCTTGCCGAATCGTATCGATTTGAGGACAGGGCCCACTTCGGCCAGTACGGGTCGAGATCTATTAAGATATTTCATACCAACGTCTTAACGCCAAGTTCCGCTTGGCGTCTAATGGGCATGCGGTCTGCCTTTTCCACCCTCGGCAAGTCGTGAGTTGGGGAGGGGTCTGGATCAATCTGTTTCTGTCTGTTGGGTCGTACCCTTCAAGCAGTGCCAAGGGGGCATGAGAATTATGGCTGAGGTCGCAATCAAACGGGCGCAGTTGCCGGGTGCGGCAACACGCGAAAAGCTCCGCAAGGAAGATGACGCGGCGGTCGTTTCAGCGTTCCTCGGTGGCGAGGAACGAGCATTCCAGGAGCTGGTCGAGCGATATCAGACGCGCCTGCTGAATTTCATCTACCGGACGATCGGCGATCGCGAGAAGGCGGAAGATCTCGTGCAGGAAGTCTTCATTCGAGTATACCGCCACATTCACCGATTCGACCGCACGAAGAAATTCTCGACGTGGGTCTACACGATCGCCTCGAATTTGGCCAAGAACGAGCTCCGCAATCGCTCGCGAAACCCGCTCGTGCTGTTTCAAACGATCAAGGGGAACTGGGACGACGAGGATCGGCCGCTGCAGTTCGAGGATACGACGGCGCGCCCCGACGACATGTATCGCAAGCGACATCTGCGAGAATTGGTCGAGGAAACAGTCGCGAAGCTGCCTGAGCACCACCGGCAGGTGTTCGTTCTCCGCGAGCTCGAGGGCAAATCATACGAAGAGATCGCCGAGATCACGGATTGCAATCTGGGAACGGTCAAGTCGCGGTTGAATCGAGCGCGGAACGCGTTCGCGTCCATCATCGAGCCGAAGATCGACTAACGGAGCCCGGACGAACCGACGCGTACGACATGCGTCTTAGGGCTGGCAGAGACGGGCTCTGGAGCGATATTCGTCGCCCAGAGCCCGCCGCCTTTTTTGCGGGCGATCCACCCGCGAATCCCGCAGTTGCGGCGTTAGGAACTCGCCGTGCGGCCCCGGGTACCGACAGTCGCATGTTTAGTGGTCCTGTATCCCGAGTCGCCTGATGGATTGTCGCGCGTTTCGAGACAAACACGTCGCCTTCGTCGATGATTTGCTGCCCGCGGTCGAAATGGACGCGATGCAGGACCATCTGACGGTCTGCTCGCGATGTTCGCATCAGGACACCGCCATCCGGCGTAGCCTGATGATCGTGCGGAGCTTGCCGTCGATCGAGCCATCGCCTGATTTCGTCGCCCGGCTCAATGCGCGACTCGAGGAGATGGGGCCGGTATCGCGTGTCGATCTCGTTGCGCCTCGTCCGTATCTGCCATCCGTTGGCGCCTTTGCAGCGCTCGCCGCCGGAGTCGCGGCGGTTGCGTACATGGCGATCGAGACGACGCGATACTTTACCCCGCCGCAGGACACTCACCTCGCGCCGGCCGTTGCCAGCGCCTTCGAGCCGGTGCCGATCGCGAACGCTGCGTTCGTGGCATCCGTGCCGACGGGAATGCCCGTGTGGCCCGCGGTGCTCATGGTCGGCCAGGCGCCGATCCATTTCGCGAACATGGAATTCCGCGACGCGGTCGAAACGATACGGTAGGCGTCGGGGTCCGGCATCCACTCCCACATCGGCGACGAGCCGTTTTTTTTATTCTGATCGCGGGCGACAGTTCGTATATTGGACGCCATGTCCCCCGTCGCCGACGCCAAAATCCTCCGCAGTGCCGTCAAGGATCGCGTCTTCGCTCCGGCCTATTATTTCTACGGACCGAACGACTATCTCAAGGACGAAGACGTGCGTCGCATGGTCGACGCGGCCGCCGACCCGGCGACTCGTGACTTCAACGTCGAAGTCGTGCGCGGCGGCGACGTCGACGCCGAGACGCTCGGTTCGACGATCAGCACGCCGCCGATGATGGCGGAGCGCCGCGTCGTCGTGGTGCGCGACGTGAGCGCCCTCAAGAAGGACTCGCGTGCGATCCTCGACACCTATCTCAAGCGACCAGCGCCCGATCTCCTACTGCTGCTCGTCGCGCCGGCGGGAGCAAAGCCGGACAAAGGTCTCATCAACGCGACCTTGGCCGTGGAGTTTGACGCGCTGAGCGGAGCGCGCATTCCGAAGTGGATCGCGTATTACGTCGAGCACGATCTCAAGTCGTCGATCACCGACGGCGCGATCACACTCCTCCAAGAAGCAGCGGGGACGGATCTGTCGCAATTGAAGATCGAGTTGGACAAGCTTGGGAGCTACGCCGGCGGCGCCGCGATCAACGAGAGCGCGGTTTCGGCGGTCGTCGGCGTCCGGCCCGGCCAGACCATGGGCGATTTCCTCGACGCGGTCGCGCGTCGCGATGCAACCGCCGCGCTCTCGATGCTGCCCGTGATTCTCGAACAGCCCAAGGCGAGCGCGGTCACGACCGTCATGGCATTGACGGCGCAAGCCCTCGTGACGGCTTGGGCGCAGGCAGCCCGTGCGCGCGGAACGAGCGCGTCGCGGCTCAACGGCGAGTTGTTCGCGCTGCTCAAGGAGTCGGGCTCCGTGTATACCGGGCGCGCTTGGGGTGAATTCGTGTCGACATGTGCGAAGGCATCGGACCTGTGGACCGCGCGTGCGCTCGACGACGCACTCGAGGCGCTCCTCGAGGCGGACATGACGCTCAAAGGGCCGCGCGTCTCGTCCGACGAGCAACTGCTCTCGAACCTCGTGCTCACCTTGTGCGGCGCGTCGACGCGTCGTCGCGCCGCTTAATTCCGAGTCTAATGCTCCGGCGAACGCTCTACTCCTTCACGATTCTCGCATTGTCCGCTGTCGTCAGCGCCGCGCAGTCGAGGGCCGACTCGGTATTCGCCCGCGCGCGACAGCTCGTGACGAGCGGAAACGGCGCGGCGGGTCGGGTGCTCGTCGACTCCGTCATTGCGGCCACGCCCCCCGACACGCCCGAATACGGTGAGGCGCTTTATTGGCGCGCCTCGCTGGCGGCCAATAGCGCGGACGCCGAGCGTGACTATCGGCGCATCGTTGTCGAATATCCGGTGTCGATGCACAGCGGCGATGCGCTGCTTCAACTCGCGCAACTCGAGGTCGCCCGCGGCGATCGGGCGCCTGCGACGACCCATCTAGACCGCTTTCTGCTCGAGAATCCGCAGCATCCGGAGCGATCTCGCGCCGGTTTGCTGTTGGTGCGACTGCTCTTCGAGCAAAGCGAATTGCCCCGCGGCTGCAGCACGCTTCGTCGCGTCCTGGCCGAGGTTCCCGACTCCGCAGTCGAGACGCGGAATCAACTCCAGTATTACTCGCCGCGCTGTGTAGCAAACGACGCGAATCCCGCCTCGCAGCTGCCGCTTCCCGCACCTGGCGACACGACGCGGCCTCGGCACGACACCGCGGCCTCCTCCGCGAAGTCGGGGCGCTACACGTTGCAAGTCGCGGCGTATCCCAAACGGAGTGACGCCGACGCGCTGGCGAAGCGCCTCAAGGCGAAGGGGCTCGACGTGCGCGTCGTCGCGGCGCCGAAGCTGTTCCGCGTGCGCGTCGGTCGCTACGAGACACGCGCGGCGGCGACCGAGGCGGCGAAACAACTCAAGGCCAAGAAGATTACAGCGTTCGTCACGGACATCGGACCCGACGACAAGTGACCGCGCCGCAAACGCCGTTGATGCAGCAGTACCGGGAGATCAAGGGTCGCCACCAAAAAGCGATCCTGTTTTTTCGGATGGGCGAGTTTTACGAGATGTTCTACGACGACGCCGAGACGGCGTCGCGCGTGCTCGGGCTCACCCTCACGTCGCGCAACAACGGTGGGGCAGCCGACGTGCCACTGGCCGGCATTCCCGTGAAGGCCGCGGCCGACTACGCCCGTCGTCTCGTGCAGCAGGGATTTCGCGTCGCGATCTGCGAGCAGATCGAGGATCCGAAGGTCGCCAAGGGCGTCGTACGGCGAGAGGTGATCGAGACGATCACGCCCGGGGTCGCATTCTCCGATGACCTCTTGGACGGATCGCGCAACAATTTCATTTGCGCCATCGGCGCGGCACGAGACTCGGAGGGCGGCGACGCGGTCGGCGTGGCCGCGGCAGACGTGTCGACCGGCGAGATTCGTCTCATCCTCACCACGGCGGCGGAGCTGGATCCGCTGCTCGCCCGCCTCGCGCCGCGCGAGATCCTGCTCCCGGCGGCGTCGCGCGTCGCGCTACCGGCCTCTCGTAGTGAAGCACTCATTACGGAACGCGAATCGTGGGAGTTTGACGAGTCGTTGGCGCGCGACGACGTCGCGCGTCAGTTCGGCCTGTTGTCGCTCGACGGCCTCGGCATCGGCGTGGACGACGGCCTGATCGTCGGCGCAGCCGGTGCATTGCTGCGCTATCTCAGAGAGCTGCAGCCGAGCGGACTCCCGCAGCTGGCGCGCCCGATCGTCGAACGCCCGGGCGGTGTCATGGCGCTCGACGAAATGACCCGTCGGAACTTGGAGCTCGTCGAATCACTCCGCGGTGGCGGCGCCGAGGGGACACTGTTATCCGTGCTCGATCGCACGGGAACGCCGATGGGCGCGCGGCTCCTGCGTCAATGGATTCTCGCTCCTCTCACCGATCGAAGCGCCGTCGACGCACGACTCGAGGCCGTCGCGAGGCTGAGCGCCGACCCGGTGTCACGGCAGGCGATGCGCGATGCGATCGACGACGTGCGCGACGTGGAGCGTCTCGCGGCCAAAGCCGCCGCCGGTCGCAGCACGCCGCGGGAGCTCCGCGCCCTGGGCGACTCGCTTGCCGCGTTGCCCGCCGTGGCCGCCGCCCTTCGCCGGGTCGCGACGACAGGCCGCCTCGCGCAGATGCTGGCGAGTTGGGACGACGCCGCGGAGTTGGCGTCGGCGATTTGCTCTTCGCTCGTCGACCGGCCACCGATCGCGGTCGGCGACGACGCGACGATCGCCGTCGCCGTCGACGCGGAGCTCGACTCGCTCCGCGGTCTTCGCGACGGCGGTAAGGACGCGATCGCGCAGATTCAGTCCGACGAACGCGCGAGGACGGGCATCGCGTCGCTCAAGGTCGGCTTCAACAAGGTGTTCGGGTACTACATCGAAATCACGAACTCGAACCTTCGGCTCGTCCCGCCGGACTATCAGCGACGCCAGACGATTACGTCGGGCGAGCGCTTCGTGACGCCGGCGCTCAAGGAATACGAGGAACGGGTGCTCACCGCCGCCGAGCGCATCGAGCAGCGCGAGCGCGAATTGTTCGACGCACTCCGCACGACGGCGGGCCGCGAGATCGCACGGCTGCAACAGATCGGACGCACGATCGCCGAGCTGGACGTGCTGAGCACACTGGCGGAAGTTGCCGCGCGGGAAGGCTATGTGCGCCCGACGATGACCGACGAGTTCGATCTCGACATCACGGCCGGGCGACATCCAGTAGTCGAGCGGATGATGCCGCGCGACAAGTTCATTCCGAACGACCTTCGCCTGACGAACGACGCCAGGATGATCATCCTCACCGGCCCGAACATGGCCGGCAAGTCGACCGTGCTTCGGCAGATCGGGCTGATCGTGTTGATGGCGCAGATCGGCAGCTTCGTGCCAGCGAGCGCCGCGCAGATCGGTCTCGTCGATCGCATCTTCACCCGCGTCGGCGCCAGCGACAACCTCGTGCGGGGACAGTCGACGTTCATGGTCGAGATGAGCGAGACGAGCGCCATCTTGCACACGGCGACGGCACGCAGCCTCGTGCTGTTGGACGAAATCGGCCGCGGCACGGCGACGTATGACGGAGTATCGATCGCCTGGGCGGTGACCGAGCACGTGCACGAGCATATCGGGTGCAAGACGGTGTTCGCCACCCATTACCACGAGCTCACCCAGCTCGCCGACGAGCTCCCCGCCGTACGCAATTACAACGTGGCGGTGCGCGAGGTCGGCGAGCAGATCCTGTTCATCCACCGCCTCCAGCCGGGGGGCGCCGACCGATCGTATGGGATCGAGGTCGGACGACTGGCCGGACTGCCGCGTTCGGTGATCGATCGGGCGCGCGAGATGTTGACGCTACTCGAGGAAGAACAGCTCGTTCGCGCGACGCCGAAAACCGGCGAATCGAGTGAACGGGTCGCGGTCCGGGCGAATGCTGCCATCGTCGCCGGGTCGCGCGACCAGCTTGGACTGTTCGCGCAGCCGAACGCGATCGTCGAGGTGCTCGCCGCGCTCGACGTCAATTCCATGACCCCGCTAGACGCGTTGAGCCGCCTGGCGGCGCTCGTCGAGGACGCGCGGCGCTCGCGCTAGCCGTCTCCATCGCGGCAGCACTCGGCGCGCCTTACATTTCCGCTCCCAGCGTTTCGACGACGCCGACCGCGCGCCTCGCGCCGGACGAGGCGACCGGCGCGCTCGGCTATTGGAGTTCTCTCACCGTGAGCGACATGGTTCGCAACGCGAGTCCGTACGACGACGTCTTGGAGTTGATCGGCTGGACGCCCCTCATCCGCCTCAACAAAGTGACGCGCGGCATCCGCACACCGGTCTACGCCAAAGCGGAGTTCTTCAATCCCGGCGGATCGATCAAGGACCGAATCGGCGGACCGATCATCGAGCAAGCGGAGCGCGAAGGACGGCTCAAGCCGGGCGGAACGGTGGTCGAAGGCACGAGCGGGAACACGGGCATTGGGCTCGCACTCGCCGCGGCGCGCAAGGGCTACAAGTGCATCTTCACGATGCCCGACAAGATGTCGCAGGAGAAGGTGCGCTTGCTCAAGGCGTTCGGCGCCGAGGTGATCGTGACGCCGACGGCCGTGCCGCCCGACCATCCCGACAACTACGTGATGATGGCGAAGCGGATCGCGCACGAGACGCCGAACGCGATTCTCGCCAACCAGTTCTACAACGACGCCAACCCGCAAGCGCACTACGATACGACCGGTCCGGAAATCTGGGAGCAGACCGCCGGCCGCGTGACGCACTTCGTCTACGCCGCCGGCACGGGCGGCACGATCACCGGCGTGGGTCGCTACCTGAAGGAGAAGAATCCCAAGATCCAGGTGATTGCCGGCGATCCGGTCGGCTCGATTCTGGCCGAGATGTGGCGGACGAACGGCGAGGGCAAGACGGAAGGCGTGCCGTACAAGGTCGAAGGCATTGGTCAGGACAAAGTCCCGGGCGCGCTCGACATGAGCCTGATCGACGACTTCATGACCGTGAGCGACAAGGAATCATTCGCGATGGCGCGCCGGCTCACGCGTGAAGAGGGATTGTTCGTTGGCGGATCGAGCGGCTTGATCGTGCACGCCGCGCTTCACGTGGCGCGCCGCTTGGATGATCCGAACGCTCTCGTCGTCGCGCCGCTTCCTGACACTGGCGAGCGATATTTGTCCAAGTTGTACAACGACGAGTGGATGCGGGAAAACCAGTTGCTCGACGCCGATCGTACGACGTTGGCGTTCGTGCTCGAGTCGAAGAGTCGCGGCGACGGAGACACTCCGGTCGTCGTGAGCATCACGCCGGGAGCGACCGTGCGCCAGGCGCTGCGACTCATGTCGCTGCACGACGTGTCGCAGCTCCCGGTGATGGATGGTCCGAACTGCGTGGGTTCGGTGAGCGATTGGTCGTTGTCGGCCAAGAGCCTGGACGATACCAAACTGCTCGACGCCACCGTGAGTCAGGTCATGGATGGTCCGTTTCCAATCGTCGACATTGATCAATCAGTGGATGGCGTAGCGAAACTGCTTTCCAAGTCGAACCCCGCGGTCCTCGTGCGCTCGAACGGTCACGTCCAAGCGATTCTGACCCGGTCGGACATGTTGAACTATCTGATGGCCCGATAACTCACGGTTGAGTGGCGGAGGGGGCGGGGCAATGGGGTTGAAAATCGCGGTACTGATGGGCGGAACGTCGTCGGAGCGAGACGTGTCGCTCGCCTCGGGAATTCGCGTCGCCGAGGCGTTGCGAACACGCGGGCACGACGTGCGCGCGGTCGATCCAGCGCGTGGGCCGATCAGCAGCGACGAGCAGCGCGCGCTCGCGAGCGGCAAAGTGGTGCACGCGGCCCCGCCGTCGCAGGAGGCGCTGCGCCGCATGGCGCGCGAGGCCCTCCCGAGCTTCGCCAGCAACCTGCCGCGGCAAGGTGACGTGGACGTCGTCTTCCTCGGTTTACACGGGGGCTCCGGCGAGGATGGGACGATTCAGGCGCTGCTCGACCTGGCGGGCGTTCCGTACACCGGCAGCGGTCACCTCGCGAGCGCGCTGGCGATGGACAAGGACTTGTCGAAGCACCTGTTTCGACGAGCCAACGTGACGACGGCCGACTGGTTGATGGCGCCCGTCGGCGCGGATCAAGTGACGGCGACGCTTGGGTTTCCGGTGATCGTAAAGCCGTCGAAACAGGGGTCGACGGTCGGCCTGTCGATCGTGAGAAACGCCTCGGAGCTCCACGGCGCGATCGACGAGGCGTTCAACTTCGACGACGAGGTCATGGTCGAGGCGTTCATCGCCGGACGGGAGTTGACCGTAGGTATTCTAGGCGACGTGGCCCTTCCGGTTGGCGAAATCATCCCCAAGCACGAGATTTACGACTACGAGTGCAAGTATACCGCGGGAATGGCGGACGAACGATTTCCGGCCGAGCTCACGCCGCAACAAGCGGCGCGGGCGCAGGGCGAAGCGCTGAGAGCGTTTCGCTCGCTCAAGCTGCGGGGTTGCGCGCGCATCGATTTTCGCATGACGAACGACGGTACGTTTTATTGTCTCGAGGCAAACACGCTCCCCGGCATGACACAAACCAGTCTCATTCCGCAAGCGGCCGCCGCGGCGGGAATTTCATTTCCCGAGTTATGCGACCGCATCGTCCAACTCGCGCTCGACGAGCGCGATGGACCCGCGGCGAGCGGTGCGGGAGCGCGCGTCTGATGTCGCCGATCGCGATTCCGACGGCGGCGCTGGCCGGCATTCCCGCCGGCCTGCAGACGCAGGGCGTCTGGGCGGGGCGACGTCAGATCTTCATTCGCTTCGCGGCCGAGGGCGAAACGGCGACGATGTACACGGCCGATGCGTTGGCGAATGAAGTTCGCCGCGGCACGTCACGCTCGCCGTTTCATTCGATCTCGATCTCAGGGCGCGATCCGCTGTCCAACGTGGAATACATCTGTGCCGCATTCGACAAGCTCACGACGACGCTCCCGGTGATGCTGGACTGTGACGGGCAGCGCCCTGCCGAGATCGACCAGCTCAAGTCGATCGTCACGCTGACGCAGGTCACGCTCGACGGACCGACGCCCGAGGCGCAAAGTGACCGGGCGATCGAATCGTTACAGGTGGCCGCGCGAAGCGGAATGCAGCACGCGCTCGTGATGATCGTCGACGAGCGCACGACGGATGCGCACGTCCTGCGCGGCGTCGAGCGCGCCCACGCAGCGAGCGAAGCGACGATGATCGTAATCCATCCGGGGCCAACCATTCCAGTCGATCGCGATCGCCGGTGGATGACGCTGTTCGAGCGCGCGGCGGCGCTCCACGGCGACATTCGTTTGGCATTGCGGTTGCCACCTCCTACTGGTATGCGTTGAGGTCGTCACCGTGACCGGAACCGTCGTGTCCAAGTCGTGTTAGTAGTGTAGGCGCACTCAACTCCAAGAGGTCTCGCAGGGCGTATGGCGTCGTACCCGGCCAGCATCGAACAAGAGGCTCAGCCCCCGCGGTTAACGGGGGCCGTGCAGGGACTCCTCGCGATCAACCTCGCGATGGCGTTCTTGCAGGCCGTCGGTGTGCTTCCGTACGCTGATCTCGCGACGTGGCTCGGGTTCGACTTGGCGTCGCTACCGACGCGATGGTGGACGCCGATCACGTACATGTTCGTCCACGTCGGCGTATGGCACGTGTTGGCGAACATGTACGGCCTGTATCTGTTCGGACCGCGCCTGGAGCACACGTGGGGCTCGAAGAAGTTCGCGTGGTTCTATCTGTTCTGCGGCCTCGGCGGCGTCGTGTTCCAGATGCTGTTCATTCGGACGGGCGGACTCGTCGGCGCGTCGGCCGCTGTGTTCGGCGTCATGACGGCGTACGCGATGCAATGGCCGGATGATGAGATTTATCTCATGTTCGTGGCGCCGATGCGCGTGCGGACACTCGTCGTCGGATTGTTCGTGTTCAACCTCGTGATGGGCGTCGTCGCCACGGGCGACGGCGGCGGAACGAACATCGCGTACTTCGCGCACGTCGGCGGCGTGATCGCCGCGTACGCCTACCTCCGCATGGCCGCGTCGACCGGTATCGATCAAGTCCGCCAGCGCGTGGCGAGTCTGCCCGACGCGGACGAGCCGCCGCGCGCAATTCCGCGCAACCTGCCGCGTCGCGAGCGCGGCGATGAAGTCGACGACATCGTCGCGAAGAGTAAAGCGATCGCCGCGAAACGTTCCGTGACGCTCGCGCCGACGTCGCGACGGCGCGAGGCCAAGGCGGACGAGCTGAATCGCGTGCTCGACAAGATCTCCGAGACGGGCATCGAGAGCCTCACCGGCGACGAGCGGAAGGTCCTCGAAGAGATGTCGCGGAAGCTGCGCGGAAGCTGATGTGGATTGCTGGTTGCTGGTGACCAGCAACCAGTCACCAACACACCGCAACCAAAAAAGAGCCCCCCGGACGATGCCGGGGGGCGATGCCGCCACGCCGTTCTCGCGGCGGCGACGACCAGCGCATAGCGCCGGCACATTCGCAATATGTGGTACGGTACGCGCGCCCGCCAGCAACAATTGCGCTCGGACTCGCAGCGCCTGCATTCTTCGATCATGCCAAAGTCAGAACTCCTCGAGACGTTTCCAAATCCCTATCCGGGCCGCGACTACGAGATCGCCATGGAGTGCCCGGAGTTCACCGCGCTGTGTCCGCTCGGCGGCATCGAGAGCGACGCCGACGAGCTGCGCGCGCTTCGCGGTGGCGCACCGGACTTCGGCACGATCTACATCACGTACGTTCCCGGCGACGTCTGCGTCGAGCTCAAGAGTCTCAAGCTCTACCTCTGGAGCTTTCGCG
>Ga0070713_100000925_pt1 | contig 18732 bp, 5 predicted proteins | sample LARL82metaG_FD_65465 | JGI IMG/M metagenome (GOLD analysis project Ga0070713, IMG submission 65465) | Corn, switchgrass and miscanthus rhizosphere microbial communities from Kellogg Biological Station, Michigan, USA - LAR L8-2 metaG | ecosystem: Host-associated > Plants > Roots > Rhizosphere ...
CCGCTGCCAATTGTCGAACCGTGGCGTCTTGCCCAATCCCGGCAGCAGAGTAAATTCCTGTTTCGCTGTACACACAGGCATCGCACAATTGGCTGATCATCCATCCCAGGCCTTTTGCATTGCCCGCCAATGCAGCAACCACCGGAATCTCGATTTGACCAAACAAACACTGAAGGTCCTGAACTACATCCTCAGCCGCGCTGTGCTCAGCGCCTGCACGGAAATCCAATTCCTCGCAGGCAAGTACAACTGCTTTGTAATAGTGGAGCTGAGCAGCCTGAGTGAGTATGGCGCGCAGCTCTGCAACCAGGTCTTTTATTCCGGGCTTTTGATTAGCAACGCAAAATCTGGCAACCAGAACGTGTTCTGCCGGATTCTCCAACTGGATATGCTCGGTTGCTGAGACGATTTCTTTTTCAGCACTGTGGGAACAATCTTCCGCTGAGGAGGCGACGACCTCGACAAGTGGCAGATCTTTGACCAACCTCACCAACTGACGACTCAGATGTTGTTTCAATAAGTGCAGCGCCTCGCGCGATTTCAGCGCAAGACTCGAAGCCAGTTGTGTCGTGTAGGCTTCCACCTGGGCTGCGGGCATAATAGGACAAGTCCATCCTTTTCTCCGAAGTTGCAGGCCGGTGCAAGCCGGTGAAAGATACAAAAGATCCTGGGCTTGGCTGGCTCCGAAGCGTTCGCTCAGCAGAATTACTTCCGGAGTTGTTGGATAAATGCGTGCATGTGTGTCTGTGTACGCATAGGTTGCATCTTCGCTGCACACCATGAAGTCACACAATGCCGCCGCCAGGAAGCTGGCGCCAATCACATTGTTCTGGAGAACAGCGATGACAGGACAAGGAAACGACACGATGGCCTGATACAGGCCTTGCTCCACGGCCTGAGTGTATTCCTCTCTTCCGCCGCGTGGGAAACAGTGCTCCAGACCAGTAACCTTCAGAACCTTGATCGTTGGCTCCTGTTTCGCTTTTTCCAAAGCATGCAGCAACTTGGCCGGCATCGAGCTGTCTGACGAAGGTTCATGAGAGATTGAAAAAACACCTTCGCCATGGTCATATAACCGCACACAAGGCATCACCGATCCCGCGTCTGACTGCACCGGTAAATCCAACGTAGTATTTGAGAGCTTGATACGCGCTTGCCCGGCGGAAGCCTGGCTCGTTGTATTTCCTGCGGATGCCGCTGAATTCAAGACAGTCGGCGACTCTAATGAGATACCGCCCGGCTTTTGCCTCTGTACCGGGACGAGCGCTGGCTGGTTCTCCAAAAGGAATGCAATTTCTCTGCGGGTCGCCGGGACCGTTTTTGATGGCCCCAATGGAGCCGAGGGAACTGCCGGAGATGCCCCTATATTAAGGATAGGTTCAACGGCTTCAGGCGGTGCCAGATGCCAGCTCAAACCCCGCATCTGCCCACTGATGTTGCCCTGCTTATCGCACAGATCAACATCCAGCTTCGTCATCTCATTTTCGGCCCCGCTCCCCTGGGCATATCTCACCCACACCCACATCTCCCGGCTGCAGGGCGCAATAATGCGCAACCGCTCCAGAGCAAACGGTACCCGTGCTTCCCTTTCTCGTTCCTCCACTCCCTGCAGCAATCCGATACAAGCCTGCAGCGCCCCGTCCATCAGGCTCGGATGCAGGACATAGTCTGCAAACGTTTTCTCGGCCTCTCCCGGCAACTGCAACTGCGCCAGCATCTGTCCTTTCCCTCGATACAGCACCCGGATGGATTGCATCCCCCGCCGCGCGCACACCTCATGCACTTGCTCCGGCTCTACTTTGCCTTGCGCCTGTCTCAGGAGTTGCTCTACATCCAACCTGGCTGGCAGAGCTTCATCACTCCATACCCCGCATCCCTGGCAATGGATAATCTCCTGCTCCGCCGACTTGCTGAAAATCTCATACTCGATTTCCTTCTCTCCCTTTGCGCACAGCGCGATGCTTACTTCCTTCTTCTCTGTCTCCTGCACTATGATCGGCTGCCCCCATACGGTATGGCGAAGTTCCAGCACCTCGCCCTCGGGCCTCTCCGACCATGCTTCCTCAATCGCCGCCCGCACCATCTCCAGACAGGCCACTGCAGGCAGCACCTTTTGTAAGCTGAAGGTACCCTTTCTGACTTGGTGATCTGATAAGAAGAATTCCTCACCAGTGAAAGTGGAGGTATAGCGTTGCTCCCTCAGATCAGAGGTGTTGCGGTGGAGCAAGGGGTGCAGGATCTCAGCAGTGGCGCCCTTTTCTGCATTAGTCTCAATCCAGTAGCGCTCCCTGGCGAAGGGATACGTGGGCAAGTTGATCCGTTGCGGTTTCACTTCGCCGTACAGCTTGCTCCAATCCACCCCCGCACCTTTCACCCACAGGGATGCAATCTTCGCAAGATCTCTGCTGGCGATAGCAGTCTCAATCTCCTCTCTTTCCTTCTCGTTGGGTGATGTGCCAACAATGAGGCCTTGCGGTTGGGAGTGGCTACGGTAAAAGTTCGGAATGGTCTTGCGACCCGCGACAAAGGCCTGCAGCGCCACTAACAGTTCTTCCCTGCTTTGAACAAGGAACGCAACGCGCTCTTGCATGGGCTCGCGGCCAACCTGCAGCGTGTATGCCAACCGTACCAGAGAGGCCTCAGCGATCGGGTCGCTGCCGTTGCCAGATTCAAGGAATTCCTGCAACCTTCTGGCCTGCTCAAGCAAACGTATATTGTCCCGGGCCGATAGCGGCACCACGCATGTACCGGAACGCGATTCCATCTCCTGGCTCGACGGCGTGTATTCCTCGATTACTGCGTGTGCATTGGCGCCACCGAATCCGAACGAACTCACGCCTGCACGGCGCGGCAGTTCCCGTCCGCATTCGTCGCGAGAACAAGACCAAGCCTGCTTCTCGCCCACAATGTAGAAGGGACTACTCTCCAGGGTGATGTGAGAATTGAGTTGCTCGAAATTCAGTGTGGGAGGAATCGAGCCGTGGCGCATGGCCATGAGGATCTTGATCACTCCCGCCAGTCCGGCTGCGCCTTCCAAATGGCCGATATTCGTCTTGACCGAGCCCAGACCGCAATGTGGCTTCACGGGCGCATCGTTGCCGCGCGCCTTATACAAGCGCCGGAATGCTTCCGTTAATCCACCAATCTCAACCGGATCGCCAAGCTTCGTGCCTGTGCCGTGCGTCTCGATGTAACCCACGGATTCGACTGCAACATTCGCCGCGTGCCACGCAGCCTCTATGACCGCTGCTTGCGCTTCAGGTTTTGGAGCTGTGAGTGAGGCTGCCTGTCCACCATGGTTGACTGCTGTGCTTCTGATGAGACCGTAAATCGAATCTCCGTCAGCAAGCGCCATAGCAAGCGGTTTGAGCAACAGCATCGCTGCACCCTCTCCGCGGACATATCCATCTGCCCTTTCATCGAAGGTGCGGCACCGGCCAGTGGCAGACAGCATGCCAGCACGGTAGTAAACGATACTGTTCGTCGCACTGCAAAGCAGGTTCGCTGCGCCCACCAGGGCCTGCTCACAATCGCCCTGCCTGATGGCCGTGACAGCATCGTGCAGAGCGAAAAGCGAACTCGAACACGCCGTATCCACGGCCAGGCTGGGACCTTTGAAGTCATAAAAATAGGAGAGACGATTAGCAAGCAATGAGTAGGCGCTGCCCGTGCCCACGTAGGCCGCCTCCGACTCTGACTCCGAGGCAGTGGTCAAAACCTCGCGGTAGTCGGCATGGCATACTCCGACGAAGACTCCGACCTTGTGTCCTCTGAGCTCTGACGGCCGATGGCCTCCGTCTTCCATCGCTTCCCAACTCAACTCAAGCAGAAGACGTTGTTGCGGGTCCATCAACTTCGCTTCTTTGGGAGAAGTCCGGAAAAATGGCGCGTCAAATTCGTCGATACGATCCAGGAACCCGGCCTTGTCGATTCCCTTGTGTTCTCCCTGGAGGTCAATGAAGTTTGGCCAACGCCAACGCCCGGCGGGCATGGAGACGATACCGCACTGGCCGCTATCCAGCAGCTTCCAGAAACTCTCTGGCGATACGGAGCCACCCGGAAACCGGCAAGCGAGACCGATAATGGCAATCGCGTCAGGGCCTTCTCCCTCATCTACAAAGATCTCTGCAGTCTCGTCAGCAGCCGCTTGGTTAACATCACCAGATATCTCGCCCGATTGAATGGGTAACGCATTTTGAGGTTGCTGGTCCGGCACAATCGCCGACAATGCTGCTGTCATCTTCTCGGGCGTCTCGTGTTCAAAAAGGAACATGGGAGACACTTTTATGCCGAAATGCCGCTCAAGGAGGAACTTCAACTCGACCATCTCGATAGAGTCAAATCCCATATCCATGAATGGTCGCTGTGCGGAATATGCCGGGGCACGTTTCTCTCCCAAAAGCGCAACAACCTGCTGCTCGACGAATGCTCCTACGATTGCCGTCTTTCTGGCATTGACGCTGGCCTCCGCGGCCCCCGTACGCTCTTCGTCCAATTGATCTGCCCGCAGCGCTTCGCAGAGCATCACGCTTTGACTGCATGATGAATCGAGATTTTGAGTCGGCAGTGCGTGAATGCCAGCCACGGCAAAGCCCGTATGTTCGAGCGCTCTCATCCACTGCGACACTCCAAGAAGACAGCTATCTCTGAGCCGCCGCTCCGGGTCTTCAAACAGCCAGTAGCCATGCAGGAGCGCACCGCTGAAGAACAGACAATCTTTGATGGCAGTGTATTCGTCCAGGACGAGGAGGCCACCCGACTTGAGCAATCTGCGCACCTGCTTCAACGCCAACTCGATGTCGCGTGTATCGTGCAGGACGTTCGCAGCCACGATTATGTCGAAGGTGTGCGCCGCGAATCCCTGCTGTGACAGGTCTTCCTCGATATTGAGCAGCCGATACTCGATCGACGAGTACCGCTCCGAAAAGCGGCGCTTCGCGTTCCGGATAAATGCCAGAGAAATGTCAGTGAACCAGAACTCCACGACGCCGAAAGAGGATTTAAGCGCCCCAAGGACTGCCGCCGTCGTGCTGCCTGTTCCGGCGCCGATTTCGAGAATGCGGACCTTCGATACCGTGGGCTTGAGGCGGAGAACGCAATCGTGCACCGCATCGGCAACAATCTGGTTGAAGAACTCCGAGACGGCGTGGCCGCAGAATATGTCTGCAAACACATCCATGTTGGCATTCTGGAAGAGCACATCAGTAATATCGACGCGGCCGGTAATGATCTCTTCGAAGCGAGCGAGGCAACAGAAGGTCAGGTTCATCAGCGCCAACGTGCCGGGGTAACGCAACTGAAAATCCTGCTTGAACCCCGCAACCTGCTCTTCTAGGGAAGTAAGCGAGTAATCGGGAACCAGCGCGGTCGTTTCGAGCTTGCCGCCACTGAACTTGACAAGTCCTTCATCCTGCAGCCGGCGTATCAAGGCTTCAAAATAGCGGTGGTATTTCGGTGACACGGTTATGCGCCGCTCAAGTTCGCCCAGGTCGTATACCTCGCCCGCGTGGCGCATAACGCCCATTCTCTGGAGAATCGTGAACACCCACCGGAAGGAGAAAATGCCCAGTTCACGCTCGGCAGCGCGCGGATCATCAGCCGCCGCAAAAGGATAGCGGGCCGCGAAGGCCATCAGATCATGGGCGACAGCACTGGCTATAGAAATATTGTCGTTTCTGGTGGAAAGTGCGTACCGGCACTCCTCAATACCGCTGACGTGTGCAACTCCGGCCAGCGCCCAATATTGCTCTACGAACTGCAGCAGATCGCGGAGATAACTTGCCGGCACAGCGGGCCGAAGATATGCGGAAGTGATCTGAACCTGTTTTTTCTGATTCCAGTGGACAGACGCCAACACACGCCCTTGTGCCTCAAGCAGGCACTCCTGCTCAAAAAAGTCGGACGGCCGCATTTCCAACGCTGCAACCGGCTGCTCCACCTCCGATCGGGGTCGCGGCCGGACCCATATCTCGTCCAACTCTGCCAATGCAGGAAGGTCCTGACCATGCACACACCGGACACGATACGGCCGTCGCTCGAAATGGCTTAGGCTGATCCGTGTATAGGGCAGGTTTTTCGGGAAAACCACGGCTTCCCTGCAGAACAAGGCCGCCTCAGCCGCACAGGCGAGGAAAACCCGGGCCTCCAGTAAATATTGATGTGACATCGCGTGATAGGCATCAAAATGGAAGCTCTCGCTTTCATCCAGATAACGCGCTGTTAGATCAGGCGGCAAACAATGCACTTCCAGCATGACAAGGCCATGCGAATTGACAATCTCAGACCAGCGGCGAAGATGCTCGACAGTACTTTGAATCACGTCGACTGCCGGTATGGGGCGACCTTCAGAATCGATGTAGATCCCGGCGTTGCCAAACTGCGAGCGCCCTTCCGCTGCTTTGTAGTCCTCCGGCGGCAGATAGGGACGATTATGATCAAGGAACGACCGCACATGAAGTACGCGATCGAGATCCTCCACACCACTCGCGCGCAGCGCCTCCAGCAAGGCCGCCGGATTACCGATGTCGCCTTTTACGGTGATGTGCTGAATGCCAGCCAGCGTGCGTGACGCCTCTGCAAGAGCTTTTTCGTTGAAGTCGGCTGCTACGGGAATCACAGGATGTACATCGAGCACCTTCCCACGACGTGTGCGATCGCGCACGGTCTCATATAAGCGGCGGAGCAGCGAGCCATCGCCACAACCCATATCGACAATATATTTCGGTTGTGATGAGAAAGATTCGTTATCGAAGCAATGAACCACCAGATCACTCAGCGCAACAAAGTACTTCTCGTGCTGGAACCCGCTTCCAATCACGTTGACCGTGCGCTCGACGTGAGTTTCGTGCCCCTGCGAATCACGCGCAAACACACGTACGGGGTCCCCGAACAGCAATTCCTGCGCTCGACCGAACATCGGCCTGTAAGATGCCACCGTCGCAGTGATGAAAATCCTGTTGATGATGAACCGGCCAGCTTGATTTAACTGCAATGCATCGCCTGCGCGAGTGCCCCAGCCTTTAGCGATGAACAGGCGTTCGATGGAGCGGCGAATCGAGGGACCGACATTCAGACTTAATCGCGCAACAGAAGTCCCGGAGTCGTGCTCCGCAATGCCCAATTGTCCGTGCGCGCGCAAAGACAGCAATAGCGGGATGATAAGCAAGCCATCGAGATAGTCCGGCAGATACGGATGTTCGCTGTTCCAGCGCCGCTCCGAATTCTCCAGCCATGGTTCGAGAGACTCTTCGGTTTCGCCTCGGACGTACAGATCGAAGGGGAAATTACAAAGGTCCATGATCCGGTCGGGGATTACACTCAAACTTGCTAAAGCGGGCGTCGCCTGGTAGCGCCCATCTGCAGCCGGACGGATACAGCCCAGGCACACCAGCATTCTGAGCGCCACCTCCATGTACCCGCCGTTCGCGGACAACTCGTGCGTCAGTTGCTCAGCAGAAACTAACGGCGTTTCCGCCAGGCGCACGAGGCAGCCGCGTTCGCGGAGCGCGTGAAACATGGGAATACAGGCCAGACCGTGAGAATAACGATTCAGTATTTCCAGCATAGAGCTGTATCTGGTTCCAGAGTTAGAGGAAAATGTTGGGGTTACACCTGGGGGTGTTCGTTAGACGTACTTCTGCAACTTTTAAGAATGCCGATGGAGTTCATGAATTGAGCCGGAAGATAAGTGCTCGCCAGGTAGTTGATTGAGTTAAAAATCGAGCTTCGCATTCTGGAATTTTTCTTTGTTCAACAATTTTGGCAGCCTGGAAAATAGAACATATAATCCCTGGGGCATTCGGTTGTTGTAAACAAAGTAGGGGAAGAATCCTCCCGCATCCAAATCCTGCACAAGCTCAACTTCGACTTCGTCGTCTGCTAACGGTGTGAAGCGCCACCTGTTATGCACATGCGATACACGAATACAGCAACTATTCCGGGGAAGCTCATCGGGTACGGCTGTAAATTCCGCAGTCACCGCCTGATTGCCGGGGTCTCTGGCGAATTGAGTCTTGAGCAGAAACTCCCTGGGAGAAAGGGGAAACGGCACAGCCACATGGTAGAACTGCACAAACGTAAGTTTTTGTGGGTCCCATGCCTCTACAGACTGGCTTGTAGCGCAACCGTGGATCCATGCCCTGCATGACTCGATATCGGTATCTTTCATGGCCGCCACGGCGTTACTCAAAGTCGTTTTAATGTGGGCGGTCGCCCTGAACTTTCTCCAGACCGTTCCGGGCGATTTCTGTTCATATACCTTCACGCCATTTTTCTCCAGTGCCAGTTCCCATTGATTCGAGCCTGAAGCCTTCCAGATGAAGTGGGCTGCAGTGAGAACTATAAGAAGAGACAGCGCGGTCAAAAGGAAATACTTGAAGATTTTCTTCCACAAACTATTTTTCCGAACCATCAATGTGTCATTGCTCATTTTTTCCTCGCAACAGGGTTGGAACAGCGAATGTTCCAGGGTTATTGAACGTGGGCGTCGAATGCTGCGGTCTGTACGTGTCCGAAGCGCTTGATCTGCACAAAAATGCGGTAATCTCCGGGATGAGGAAAGCCATAAGGAAAGCTGAACTTCGGCGATGACGGAGCGAGAGAGTGCGTCATGTCCATCGCCATTCCTGAGGCGCCTGCTGGTGACTGAGCCATAAGCCCGGCTTGTGCCAGATCAAGGGCCGCCATCGATACTGAACCTGCCGGATGAAGGTGCGCAAAAACGCTAAGATCAGAACAAACTACCTGCGCATGCGCCACCATGCCCATATATGGTTCCAGACCTTGTGAGAGTGAGCCATCTTTCTCCTCCACCCGGAACTTGAAACTGGCCGGCACACCGGCCTTCAGAGGACCATCACCCCGCTCCCACACCATGCGGGCACCGTCAGGAAGTTGCGCTATGCGGTTTTCGGAAAAAGAAGTGGTGAACCGAGCGCCATTCCAATTTGAGTCATCGCCAACAAGGGACGTGCCGGTGATCTGGGGTAAGTTCACATTCGCTACCAGGGTCCAGGGAAATCCATGGCTATCTACAATGTCTGCAAATATCTGATATTGTCCCGCAGGCATTGCCGGCAGACTTTGCGCAAATGCTCCATCCTCAGCGTGGCCAGGATGAAGATGCCACATCCTCTCCATCTCAGGTTGGCTGATGAGAAACAAATGCATGACGTGCCCATGGTCTGGAATCACTTCGTTCATATCGACCGTATAGGGTACTTGCGTCCTGCCGGTTACGGGAATCATGAGTTGTTCAGAAGGCCGGATCACCAAGCGGTTGCCATCCCGCAGTGTTGCTTCAGCTCGGGGCGGCTTGAGAAGGTCAACCTTGCGCTGGTATGCAACCGCTGTTTGACTCCACCATGTCTGCCCCAGGAAGAGGATGGCCAGAACAACAATCGATGTCACCACAGTTACAATGCGTGAGCGTCGCTTGTCGATCGCCTGGGGAGCCTGACCGGGTGCAACTGTGCTTTCCCGGACAACAGAGCCGGCAATCAACACCACGCTGAGCGTCAGAAAGACAATGACGCCAATCAGCAGCCCGCGCAAACCGCGAGCGAACGACATCTTTCGCTGCGCGAAAGAAGCAACTGGAATAGAGAGCTGCGCTTTGCCCTTAGCGCCTTCTGCCTCAAGACGCACCTGCAGAGAGCCAAACTCCATGAGCCATAAACTGCTAACGAAAAATTGCGGATCAGTTTTTGATCGCTGGGCCACGTCAAGAATAGGAGGACGATCCGAGCCCAGACCAGTCAGGCGAAGAGGCGCAACGCGGATGGTCTGGACATCGGGCGAGGCGCTGCGCACTTCGATTTCGGCTATGCCGGGAATAACCTGCGGCAACTTCACGGTCACAAATAGATGGTAAGGTCCCGCATCACCCTCGTAGAAAACATCCGGGCTGCCGACATGGGCATGGACAACCGTGACTGAGAAAATGAGGAGAACGATTTTCAACAAATTGCGCATGCAGGCTTTATCTCCAATTGAGGAAACTCCAGGACGGACATGCTGAAACTTTTATCTACAGACTCGCCTCATCCAGCCACCCCATGCCAGTCCGAGACGAGTGGTCAAGACCGATGCCACTAGAGCGGCCATCATGGTGAGGACGAATATTCCGGCTGTCGGCTCCAGGACGTTGAATTTATACGGGTCATATAAAATTCCCGCAGGATCGATATACGCAAAATAAGCTGTACCGAAGATCCAGTTCCGTGAGGCTGGCGTCATCAGGAAATTTGCAAACGGCCACTGCACAGCAAGGAAGCTGAGGACAAAAGCCGGTCCAACATAGGCGGCCTTGATCCAGGAAGACCGCTGATTCAGCTTCTGGAGCAACAGGTCTGTAACGATCGCCGGGACAATCAACAGCAGGGGAAATCGCAAGGGAACGAGATGCGTGACGTTGTGAAATACCGGCCCGAGTCTCGGCTGCGCAGGAATCAGCGGCAAGAGCCATTCCGCTGCAAGGAGGAGACTGGTATAGGTAGCGCCTATGATCGTGCAGCCCCACTTACGGGTGGAACCCCAACCTGTAGCAATCATGATTGGCGGGATAAACACGGCGATGGCGAGATAGCAGCGGGCAGTATGCATGTTGGAGAGCCATGTGGGTCGGTAAATCATGACGGAGACTTCACCCACCACAATGGAACCCATCAATAGAAACCACGCTATCAGACGGCCTTGCAGCGCATTCCTGAAGCGATTGACCATGCTGGCTATCCATGCCATGGCCCCGGCCTTGGCCGCAAGGGATCCGAGCGCTCCAAGCACATGAGGCGGAGTAATAATGCTCGCATCCAGACCATATGCGTTATGCCACCAATTATCAAAAGGTGCGGAGGCCAGCATCGCGACACTACCCCAGGCGGCGATGAATACTCCTGCCGGCGCATGAAGCCCCAAAATCCGCACGGAGGCGTCTCGAGCCGCAGAAGCGCCGGAAAAAGTTGTAGATAGGATGGCCCCAGTGCAGCCAATCCCAACCAGCACGGCCGACATGTACATCAAGATGTGGGGAGGCGTCCAGAAAGCGTCGCGTCCAATGGACATGTGCCACGCCAAATCCCAGGCTCCCGCCACCACCGTAAGGGTTGTACCCAGCACAAACCACATGGTCCACGGAATCGTGGCAGACTCAGTTGAACTATATGCCAGGGCTGCGCGTTGCACGGGCAATGCTACCGGCACGGCTTGTGCTTGTGACAGGAGGTGACTGTCGCTCACGTTTGTGAATCTCCTTTTTGTATAAAACCTGATCTCAGCCGCCACGGATGCTGGTGCTGAAGCGGGATTACATCCAAATTAATGATTAAGCGAAGACATAGCGGAGACAAAATGGATGTTGTCCCTGACCATCTCATTTTTGGTATTTGTCGTACAGACTCAGCGTTTTCCGATAGGTGGGGTTGTCCCATACGAAGTTCGTCAGTTCTTCATCCATCTGAACTGAGTTCCTTATCTCTTCAGGTATCTGATAAATTGCTCTCTTACGTTGCTGTGTTGACGCTGCCTGAGTCGATTTTGCTCCTAGGCTATAAGGTTCAAGCGGCCCATAGTGATGCGTAGAATGCTGGTTATTCTCCATCACCTTTTTTGACAATCTTGGGAAAACTCCCGGGATATATTGATGCAGCTCAATATCACCCTTTATCTCAAATGTGTAAACCGCACAGGCAATCACTGGGTTGTAGAACGTAACGGGAAAACCTATCGTGTGCCGCAGAAAGCCTTCCAGATATCCGTTTTCCGCCACGGCAATCAATCCGGAAGGAATAGCGTCGTGGTGCGGTCCATGCAGAAATATGAACTCAAGTTCGGAGTTATGACCCAGCCAGTGATCGCGATAGAACCAATCATTCGTGGTCCTCAGCCATAACAGGTGAATGAGGACGCCCACCACGCATGTGACCGGCAGAAAGACCACGGAATAGAAGGCGTGAGTAATCACCAGATACCAGGGCGCAATCAGAACCAGATGCGTCAATATGCCCGTGCAATATGCATGCAGCACCTCCAGCGTCATGTTGGTATTTTCCTTGATGACCCTTGCCCATGCGGTTTGCATCAGCACTTCACGCACTAGTTCCTTCTTAGCCAGATGATCCAGCAGAATAGCAGTTCTGAAAATTGTTATAGACACAAAATGGATATAAAAGAGGCCCAGCGCGACTTTTCGCATCAGTTCTACGTGATGCGGCAAGCTCGGCGTGGCGGTAATCAGGACGTTTTCCAACAAGAGTAGGCCAACAGCCGCTAAATACACGAGCCGCAGATTCCGGAACTTATAAATGAGCATGTAGAGGAGATCCTGCGGCCTTCTCAATATCAGCGGGACCTTGAACTCAACGCCGTGCCTCATGCCGAATGCAAGGATTGCAAAAATGCATAAAGGCACCCCGATGATCGACATAATGTGGCGATAGCCATATGAGAGAACAATCACAACGGCGGTGATGAGGACCATCAAAACGTAATCGATAAAATCCTTCTTGTAGTACACGACTCTTGATTTCTTCACGCCGTAAAGCTTGTGGTAAAACGCCGCGTTATTTTTTATCATCATGTTGCTCGATCTCAATGGTCGGTGAGGAGAAGATGCTCAATTTCAGGACTTGTCCCTAAGCCGTGCGATTCGCGCTGCGTTTGAAGAAAGGAATCAGATTTTGATCCTCTTCCATCTGCCATCAATCCAGATCGCCGTAACTAACACAGTCGCCAGAGAGCCATATGTCATCTGAACCAGCCAGATTTGCAGCAGGCCGTGATGCGAATAGGGGCCGACGATCCACACTGCAGGCAGGAAGAGCAGCCATTGCATGCCAAGGGCAACCACATTGACCCGGTGGCCGTCGCCCACGCTATATAAGGTATAGGCAAATATATGAAGTAAACTGCCGATCCCGGTGGTTGCCGCAACCAACCGCAAAGGGTCGATGGCAATTGATATGGTGTGGGGATCGGTGAGAAACAATGACAAAACCAATTTCGGGAACAGGAAAAGCGGCACACCCAAAAGGCTGATTCCTACGACACCGAGTTTTCCGGCGTCCCACCCCCACTGAGCCGCTCCCGCAATATCACCTGCTCCAACATTTTTCGATACGAGAGTTGCCGAGGCAATTCCAAGAGACGTCGCTAAGAGAATCAGGATCATCGTGATTCTCACCAGCACTGTGGCCGCGGCCAACTCGGCAGTACCGACGCGACCGACCAGCCACAGAAAAACTGTATATCCGGCCGCGAAGAAGAGCTGCTGAACTGCCGACGGTGCCCCTAACCTGGCAACACTTTTCAGGACACTTAACTCTGGTTTGGCCTTTGCAAAACCATCCTTCTTGAACCAGCCGTAGGCAATCAGCGAATTAGCAATAACACCCACATAGCTGGCGGACACTGTGCCAATCGCAGCTCCTGTGACTCCTAGTGCTGAAACGCCAAAATGACCGAAAATCAAGACGTAGTTCAGGGCCGCATTCAATAAGACCATAAACACGACTATGACCATGTATACTTTCGGCTTTTCCACCCCTGACCAGTGCCCTTTGAAGCCGGCATTCATTCCTGCAGCGACAATGCCCAGATAAAGAATCCGCAGAAATGGAATACCCATCCTGGTTACTTCAGGATCCGAAGAAATTATCGAGAAGAAAGCTGGAGTAAGCAGACAGCAGACAACTGTCAGAGGTACCCCTGCGACTAAGGCGATCACGAGGCCGGCATTCAGCGGCAAACATTCGGATTCGGTGGAGCCCTCACCTCTTCTGCGAGCTGCAAGGCCCTGGACTCCCGGTGCAATCCCCGCCATGAAACCCAGAACGAGCGTGCTACTGAAGACCGATAATCCTACGGCTGCTATGGCTTTAGTTCCCAATCTTCCAACCATGGCAAGGTCGATCACCGACATGACGATATTGGAGCTCAGGGCGATACCGACAGGAACCGCTAACTTGAAAATCGTCCTGATTCTCTGTTTGCTTACCATAAGATTGGTCATTGAACTCATACTGGAACGTAGACGACTGCGTCTGATCAAACTGCGTTTTCGAAATTCAAGTCAGCAGCAGTCCCCATGGCTCCGGGCCGGCAATGGGAATTTGGGATCGTCAATAATCTTGGCCGAAGCTATTTGAATATCAGGAGCGCTCCGCTCACACCGCAGCAACGGCGCTAGCTTTCACAGGATCTCCAGCCTGAACATTGAAGCGTCCATTCAGCTCTTCGAATGACACAGTTTTTAGAATGGAAAAATGATCTGCTTCAATGTCAAAGATGCGGATTGGCTCTTGGAACAGCTGGTTCCAGCCATAATCGCGGGGCAACGTTGGGTCTTGCTGATGTTTTCTTGTTGCCTGATAAAGAGTGACATCAACATCGCATGCCAGCTTTGATGGCTTGTAATTCCGATAGCAAGATTGGTTCGCCCGAAAAACATTGTAAAAGGCGGAGAATTGATCTCTGCTGATCTCTATGCCGGATTCTTTCAGCAAGCCTAGGATGTATTCACTGTTCTTGCTGCTGGGTAGCCCCAGCTGCTCCCGGGTGATACTCAGGGCCATACCGTAGAGATTCGCCATCGCAGTCAATGCTTCCAGGAGTTCAGTGGACTCGTCACGGACGGGTTGCTTCTGGATGACTGCTGGAGCTATGGAATCCAGCAATATCAAGGATGAAATTTGTTCCCCTTGGCTCAGAAGCATTCTGGCCATCTCGAACGCAACAACACCGCCGTAGGAGTGGCCAATGAAGCTGTAAGGTCCATGCGGTTGTACGGTCTTTACTGCAGCGATATTTGCTGTAGCTGTCTGCTCGACGCTATTCAGTGGCAATGTCTTAGCGTCAAGACCAACAGCCTGCAGTCCGTAGAATGGCTGGGTTGGACCCAGCGCCTTGCTGAGAGGCTGTAGCCCTAACACATTGCCACCCACTCCTGGTATGCCGAAAACAGGCAATGCACTGCCGTTCGTCTGAATGGGGACCAGAATATCCATTGTTGTGACTTCTTTACTGGAAATCAACTTTGCCAAACCTGCGATGGTGGGAGCAGTAAACATGACGGCCAGCGGAAGCAATTGATTAAATCGGCTATTAATCTTCGCCGTCAATTGCAACGCCAAAAGCGAATGCCCACCTAGTTCGAAAAAGCTGTCCTGCCGCCCCACCCTCTTCCGCTTCAACACGTCCGCAAAGATCTCCGCCAACTCCATCTCTATCTGTCCCAGCGGTTCCTCATATGCATGCACTCCGTAGGCATCTTCCTGAGGCGCAGGCAACGCCTTGCGGTTGAGCTTCCCGTTCGAGGTCAATGGCAGCTTCTCCACCCAAACATAGGCCGTGGGAACCATATACTCGGGCAATTTGGCGAGAACGTGCGCGCGCAACGCCGTCGTCAATTGCTGAGGACTCCAATAAACCGATTTTGCTGACGACGATGTAGAGTGAACCACACTCCCCTGTTCCGATCCCTGGACTCGGCGAGCGTAGATTGTATAAAGGTTGGTGGTCTCAAAAAGCTCGTCCTGTTCGATATTCAATTGATAGCCATGAGCCTCCAGCAGTTGACGTATACGCTCTAACCGGCCAGCAATGTCATGCGCTTCGATTACCAACTGGCGAATTTTCAACCAGTGCTCCGGTTTAATGCCCTCCAGTACTTCCAACTCACTCTTCTCTACGTCGACCTTAAGCAGATCGATATGCTCGATCTCTTCCTCCGTAATCACCTCCGATAACGTACGGAGGGAACACGTGAATTGCTGGTGCTGCAAACGTTCCTGAATTAGCTGCTCGAGTTCCGCCTCAGACGCATTCTCCCCTGCTTTCTGGTTTTTTATAAAAGCCTTGATCGTGGCCTGCTCTGCCTCGACCTCCGCGTAACGCCCGGAGATCACCGAGTTGTATTTAAACCAGGTAAAAGAAGCGCTCCCCGCTTCACGGGAGAGCCCGCAGTTGAATAGCCGCACTTGGCCTTCGGCAAGATTGGAATTGGTTTGCAAACTTTCAAACACCGGAGGGATAGGCTCAAAAGCGTAAATCTTAGCTCCAGGCGCGCGCTGAAGAACGAATAGAGTAAACAGACCAATATTGGCCCCGACATCGAATACGCAGGCATCCTCAGCTATCGTGATCCCATGACGTAAATAACTTTTCTGTTCGAATATCTCCTGATATACAAAATCCGTCTCACTCTTATTCTGGTGGCTAATCAGCATGCCATTGGGAAGTTCGTAGCGTGTTGTTCGGGGAAGTTCCCCCTTCTGTTCCATGCGCAACACTTGCAGTACAGGATTAGCACAAGCTGCATCCGGCACCACATACGCCACCAAACGCTTGTCCCCAGGTGTATCTTCGCGCAACAGCACCGCCGCTTCCCGCACACCCTCATGCTCGGCCAGCCGGACTTCTATCTCCCCGAGTTCAATGCGGAAACCCCGGATCTTCACCTGCGTATCCATCCGGCCCAGATACTGAATGTTGCCGTCATCCAGCCAACGCGCCAGGTCCCCTGTCTTGTACATACGCGTGCCGGTCTGGAACGGATTGGCCACAAATTTTTCCTGGGTCAATTCCGGACGGTTTAGATACCCTCGGGCTAGACCGTCACCCGCAATATGCAGCTCGCCCGGTACACCGATGGGCTGAGGATGGTTGTATCGGTCTACGATATAGATCTGCGTATTGTCGATGGGAGCACCGATAGGCACAAACGGATAACTCAACTGCGAGCAGTCATACGCCGTTACATCGATTGCCGCCTCCGTGGGACCATACAAATTGTGCAGGACAGCATGGGGAAATTTCTCTTTGTAGAGATCCACAGATTTTTTATCTAACGCCTCTCCACTGCAGAAGATCTGCCTCACGCTGCCGCAGCTGCTCTTGGCATTCTCCAAAAATACATGCAGCATGGAAGGAACAAAATGCAGTGTGGTCACTTTGGCCTGGTTAATAAGACTCTCTAAATACTCCACATCCTTATGACCATCCGGAACGGCAAAAACCAGCGAAGCTCCCACCATCATGGGCCAGAAGAACTCCCATACTGACACATCAAAGCTGTACGGCGTCTTCTGCAGGACCACATCATCCGCGGTTAAGCTATAGCGCTTTTGCATCCAGTGCAGTCTATTCACCAAAGCCCGATGTTCCACCAGCACGCCCTTCGGATTTCCTGTTGAACCGGAGGTATAGATCACATAATTAAGATTGTGTGGTTGCGCTTCTCGGCGTAACTCAATGTGCTTTGACTTCATTTCCGCAGCACGATGGCTGATCTCTGACCACTGCTGGTCTAAAGCGATTGCCCTGCTGCCTGGAGTCAATAATGCATTGACTTTCTTCGTGAATTTTTCCTGGGTTAACACCACAGTTGCCTGGCTATCGTGCAACATGTAAGCCAGCCTGTCATCCGGATAAGCAGGATCCAGCGGTAAATAGGCCGCGCCCGCCAGCACTGTTCCCATGATCCCCGCCATCATCTCCATGGAACGTTCCACAAACAACGCCACCACGCTGTCCGCTTTCAATCCAAGCGATTGCAGATACAGCGCCAGATCGCCGCATCTGTCGTATAGTTCCTGATAACTCAGCTCCTGCTCGCCAAAGATCACCGCGGTCTTGGCAGGATTGCGCTGTGCCTGTTCCACAAAGAAATCATGGATGCACTTCTCTCGCGGATACTCCGCGCCGGTATCGTTGTAATCTAATAACAGCTTTCGCCTTTCTGCGTCGCTTAGATATTCCAGATCACGGACCTTCGCGGTGGGAGCGGCGGTAATGGCTTTGCATAAAGCTATGAAGTGCTCAGCCATGCGTGCAATGGTCTGAGGCTTGTAAAGCGCTGTACCATATTCGATCGCCCCGGCCAGCCCTTCCGCTGTCTCCATAAAATCGAAAATGAGATCAAATTTGCTGATAGTGGTTTCGAGAGGATAAAGCTGGAAATGCTGTTCCGTCTCTGTATTCGCGTTTTGCAATATGACCATCGCTTGAAATAAGGGGGTGATGGCGAGGTTGCGCTGCGGCTGTAGCATATCCACTACTTTTTCAAAGGGCGCATCCTGATGCTCATATGCCTCCAGGCATGTGGCCCTTACACGGGATAATAGGGTTGAAAACGTATCTTCTCCGTCGGTCTGAGTGCGCAAACCCACAGTGTTGACGAACATCCCGATCAGGCCTTCTGTTTCCCCATACTGACGGTTGGCAATCGGACTTCCGACACAAATATCATTTTGGTCGGTATAGCGATAGAGCAAAACCTTGAAAGCAGCCAACAAGACCATGTAGAGCGTGCCATCCTTTTGTTGGGCAAGACTCTTCAGCTTTCCCGTCAACTGGGCGTCCAATCTGAATGCGTGCGTAGCTCCAGCCAGGCTTTGCACACTTGGCCTGGGATGATCTGTGGCTAGATTCAAACTTTCAGGTACACCGTTCAGTTTCTTCTGCCAATACGCCAGTTGCTGCTCTAGCACTTCTCCGGCTTCGAGAACTTTTCTTTGCCACACAGCGTAGTCGACGTATTGAATCGGTAGTGGTGACAGATTAGGACGGCGGCCCTCACGCAACGCTTCCATGATCAAGCGCAATTCGCTGATTAGAACTCCCAGGGACCAAGCGTCAGTGATGATGTGGTGCATGTTCACCATCAGAATGTGCTTCTGCTCCGTCAGCTTGATCACCTTGCCCCGCAGCAGCGGCCCTCGCGCCAGATCAAACGGCCTC
>Ga0070713_100000926_pt1 | contig 18731 bp, 18 predicted proteins | sample LARL82metaG_FD_65465 | JGI IMG/M metagenome (GOLD analysis project Ga0070713, IMG submission 65465) | Corn, switchgrass and miscanthus rhizosphere microbial communities from Kellogg Biological Station, Michigan, USA - LAR L8-2 metaG | ecosystem: Host-associated > Plants > Roots > Rhizosphere ...
CCTTGCCTACATAAACCCCGTCCACCGTCATGAAGCGAACGCGGAAGCAGTAAGGACAGACCGTCTCTCTCTTTGCGAGTTCGACAACCCAGAGAGATTCTTGTGCGACGGAACCTTCAATTTGGATGCGGACCCGCTCGGAAACGGTGACCGTACATTTCAATCCCCAACGTGGAGTACACAATCTATTGCCCTATCCGCTGGGGATATTCCTTTTACTTTCACAACAAGGTGCAATCATGTCGCGTAACTTGCGGATGGCTGCGGAATGAATTTGCGACACTCGCGATTTTCCGATTCCCAGTAATGCTCCGATGTCCTTCATCGTAATTTCGTGAAAATAGTAGAGATTTATCACCTGACGCTCACCGTCACTCAGCAGGTGCATTGCCCTGTGAATTCTGCTCAGACATTGCGAACGGATCACCGTCACTAGAGGGTTATGCCTCTCGTCAGCAGTGGCTGGCTGTTCCGGGGCAAGCTGGCATACCTGACTCGTATGCACCTCCTGAACTAACCTATGCAGATCTCCAAGTGACATTCCCAATTCGCGGGCGATGGCCATCTCATCTGGTTCAGGATCACGGGCGCGACGAAGGCCTGACTGCACCTCTTCTAAGCGACGCTGATTTCTTCTGAGGTCTCGGGGACCCCAGTCGTTTTGACGAAGACTGTCCACAATAGCGCCCTGGATCCGAATGTTGGAGTAGCTGTCGAACCGAGTTCCTCTCCCGCGATCGAATCGGCGCAGCGCATCAAGAAGCCCAACTGCTCCTGCTTGAACAAGATCTTGGAGAAGGACATGCCGCGGCAACCGCTGATGCATACGTACCGCAATTGCATGTACGCGCTTTAAGTGGTCCTGAAGCAGTGATTCTTCCATAACGTTGGTGCCTGCATCCCATGTGGGTGCGTAAAGCGTTTTGCGGGTCGGTAATGACGGTTTCGCCACCTGAGAGCAAGCCACACGTTCCTCCGTTAAGCATGAGTTAGCTATAACGACCATCATGGTGACTCATTGAGGCGGCTTGCATTTAGAGTGCGAGATGGCTTTACATTACCGTCGTGACAGGTGATTTCCGGAAATGGAACACGAGCGTCACTGTTAGTAGATACAGAGGGTCATAGTGAGACTTGCTGATCCGTTATGGGAAAGCGTACATCACGCGAGTAACTGAGGACGACGGGGAAGTTCCCCACGTACTCAATCTGTGCGAGATAGTGAGGTCGGCACCACAATGAGTGCACGTTGCACACGCGAAATCGCAAGCAAGGAAGATCTGTACGTTACGGGCAGACTCACATGCCAAAACGGAACACTGTCGGAGGAGCATCTGCAATTTGCACGGCGCGGAAAGAGAGCGACGGCGTGTCGAAATCTGTTCGGCTGTGACACAGATTCCCGATTTGGAACTCACTGTGATTGAAATCACAATCGACGGCGTTGTTAATCACTGCAACAACGGCATCCAGCCGCGAGAATGCTGGCAACGAGGGGAGAAAGTCAATGGTGTTGCTATGCAGCTCCGCCACGGCGTGCAAGAGCATGTTTCGTGCATGCTTGCGCATGATCTCCTCAATAAAATCGCCGCACTTATCGGATTCTGTGACCTTATAGCATCCGACCAGACTGACAGCGAAAAAGAAGTCCACCTGCAGCGCCTGCGCATAACCGCGCTGCTGATGGCAGACATGGTGAACGCCCGATCGTGCAGTCTCGTGTTCTGCTCGCCCTCGCAAGATCAAGTCGAGGCACGTCTCCCGAAGAAGCCCAGCAAAAACACAGAGGTGGAGCTGTACGGAAGTGGTAGTGCTTCGTACAAAGCCACTCAACATTTATAGCGGAGTCGACCCAATGTACGAACAATGTAGTTTTGGACAGGCAATTCCTCGGATGCAGGCACTTGCATTTATCTATGATCATGCGAGCGAGTTTCCTTCTTGGGTACAGCATTTAACGCCCAAGCAGACGGAGCAATTAGCTGCAATCCTGACTCGCTGGAAACAGAGCAATGAGGAACATAAGGCAGTGCAAACTATTGAGGATATTGAAAAGCGCGAATTTACGCGAGCCTTGGTAGTATGCAGAGGAGACGTGTGTGACGCCGCAAAAGCACTTGGTATCGGAAAGACAACGCTCTATCGACGACTCAAGCAATGGGGTTATAGCCCCTCGGGTTGGCGTGTGATTTCCCAAGCGGCGGCTCTGGCCTGTGTTCACAACGTCGATGATGTTCGAGGAAATGGTGGAGCAGAAGCGGGTGCCGTCTGAATTAGCCTTTCGAACGCGTGGCCCTGGTCGGTGGACGTTTGCACGTAACGGTGTAACGTGCGACTCACTACTGGGTGCCTGGCTGATTCCAAAACCAGCGTTGCGAATCGTTGACCGTGAAATGTACGAGACAGACGCCATACTATAGATTGTTGGCTGTGCGTTTATTGAGCGGAGCGGAGCCGAACTTTGCTATGGTTTGACCTCTGCCACCTGAACGCAATTTCGGCCTCTCTCCTTAGCCTTGTAAAGCGCTGAGTCGGCCTCGATAAAGAGTTGCTCGAACTCAGGAGTACCTTCATGCAAACATGCAGCACCAAAACTTGAGGTCGCCGTAAACGTCGTTCCTTCCCACTCGAAGACCTCCCGCTCGAGCCGTTCCCGGATTCGCTCAAGCGCAATACCGACTCCGTCTCGATCCACATGGGTCAAAGCCACGATGAATTCCTCGCCACCAATGCGGGCACAGATGTCTGCTTCCCTCGTGAGGGACTTCAGTATGCAACCGAAGCGACGCAGAACTAGGTTTCCCGTTTCATGGCCGTATGTATCATTAATGCGCTTGAAGTGATCAAGGTCTGCAACGGCGATCCACAGCGGAAATCGGTGGCGCCGTGCTCCTTGGAAGGCACGCGTAATCCAATTGTCAAATGCGCGACGGTTCGGCAAACCGGTGAGGGCGTCAGTAAGCGCCAGTTCTTCCAGTAATCGGTTCTTTGTTTGAACCTCGCGATGTAGCTCTGCAAGCCGGACGCCGACTCCCACACGTGCGAGCAGTTCTCCCTCATGGAAGGGCTTCGTCAAGTAATCGTCAGCTCCTGACGTCAGGCCCTTGATGATGTGTTCCTTTTCGTCTTTGCTAGTGAGCAGAATTACGTGCGTGTAAAACTCATGATCACTTCGGACACGGGCGCAGAGTTCAATTCCAGTGATGTCAGGCATCTCCCAGTCTGTGATAAGAACGGCGGGCTGATGTTTCTCCACCAGCGCAAGGGCTTCAACACCGTTCTTTGCAGTCAAAACATGGTAATCCTGATGCGTTAGTGTGTCCTGTAGTAGCTTCCGATAAAGCGGCGAATCATCTGCTACGATAATCATTGAAGTGCTGCGAGGAATATTCATGGCGTGTCTTCACCGTTGAGCAAGAGTGCGGAGTCCACATTTCACCATGTCAGCTCGATAGCGCTGCGTTTTAATGACCGGGAAAGCATCGACCGCTTTCGGCCTAGCCTGCCTTCCGAAGTGTAATATCCTCTCAAATCAGTAACCGTGACAGGGCTATTCGAGGGCTGAACGCTGGATGCGCTTTTGCTGTGGCTCGAAGCCCTGGCGTCGAAGCGGTTTCCAAGCTTTATCACCTGTGAGGTATTCCCACATGCCTCGAAGACGAAAGAACATTTGAAGTTGGCGATAAGGAAAGTGCTCCAGGAAACAATGCGCAATCAAACGTGCAACGTCAGGCCAATCGTTGTAACGGCGATAAGTAAGTTCTTCCTGTAAGACAGAGCCTATCGAGATCGCTGTCGCAAAAGCGTACCCGAAGAGAAGCAGTTGCAGGAAGAAATCACGGTTCAATACTCCTAGCAGGGCAGCCAAGAGGATGGTTAGCACCCCCAAGGTTTCAACCAGAGGGGCGAAAAGTTCGAATATCCACAAATAGGGGAGAGCACAAGATCCGGTACGCCCGTACCGACGCCGAAACAGTAAGTCCTTGTGCCGCCACAGGCCATCGAGTAAACCTTTCTGCCAACGAGAACGCTGCCTCCCGAGGGACGTCCAATCCGATGGCGCCTCGGTCCAACAGACTGGATCCGGCACAAACTCTATCTTGTAATCGTCTTTCCTATCCAGCAGGCGGCGATGGAGCCGGACGACCAGTTCGAAGTCCTCTCCGATAGCATCTGAGCGATAGCCTCCGACGGCGCGAACAAGGTCAGTGCGAAACACTCCGAATGCTCCCGAGATAATCATCAGCATATTCTTCGCAGCCCATGCTTCCCGGGCCACGAGAAAGGCGCGTAGATACTCCACAACTTGGATTACTTCGATGCTCCGGCGGGGCAAGCGGACACGAGAAATCTGGCCATCCCTAATTTCGGATCCGTTCGCCACTCGAATGATGCCGCCGACGGAAACGACTCGCTTGGGATCAGCTAAAACTGGAACCATGATTCTCAGGAGAGCATCGCGTTCGAGGACCGAATCTGCATCTACCACGCAAATATACGGACAAGTGGCGGCGTTCAAGCCCGCATTGATGGCGTCAGCTTTGCTGCCTCCAGAGTCCTTATCGAGAACCACTAACCTGGGATCTGTGTCACTACGGTAAAGCGCGCGAACTTGGGCACTAGGGATTTGAGGCACATAGACAGCGCGGGTGCGGCGGAGGCGGAACTGCTCCGATAGGGTCTCCAATGTTCGGTCTGTGGATCCATCATTTACGACTACGAATTCCAGGTCTGGGTAGTCGAGATCCAGGATATTGCTCAGATTTGCGACGATCGATTTTTCCTCGTTGTGCGCGGGTACTACCACTGTAATCGGTGGGGCAAGCGGGCTGTTCTTGATCCAGTTGAGATTTGTACTCTGCAGTTTTCGATGATGTGCCATGCTGGTTCGAAGGGCTACCATCAGCATTAGAAGATACGAACAGTTGCATACGAGGTAGTAGTAGAACACGACTTCGTTAGAAAACTGCAAGAAAGCGATCATGGCTGGGATGCCGCGTGAGCGAGTGCCCGCTCTGAAACAGGGAGCGAGTCCGTCGAAACCGTTCCCATATCTAAAGTTCGTAACAGGGCAGACTTGCCCTCGCGGGAGAGCGCGTGGCAGCTGCTCACCTGTTGTTTAAGGGTTTCCTGCAGGCCGGCATTGTCAATGGCCGTCAGGTATGCGTGTAGGGCATACCTGTCGTTCGCTGCAGCTACCTGCTCAAAGATCCTGGCCGGGTCAGCGTGCACCTCCAAGAGAGCTTCAGCGGCTCGTAATCGAACTAGTCGATTAGGGTCCCTAACGGAGCGAAGAAGCGGTACGACCGCGCTACTGTGCCCCACTTTCCCTAGGCTCACAACCGCGCGCAAACGAACGAACCATACCGCGTCTCGCGAAAGCTGCGCGAGAACGTCGATCGCCAGACCCGGTTCAGAGTGACACAGCGCCCGTGCTGCAGCTGCCCGCAATTCCGCTTGTTCATCTTCCACGAACTGCAGGAGATCAGTGCCCAGTGACGGCGTGGCAATCTCGCCAAGTACGCGGGCGATAACCTCCCTGACGTCTTTCTCTGAGGTTTGAAGATACCGCAACAACATACGTGGCCGCTCGGAACAACAGTGAATCAGGGCCGTTTGAAAGGGAAGAGCGGGAACCCGCAAGCCAGTTTCTGCGAGCCAATTCAACAATTCCTCTCCCGCTTGCGGACAAGCGGTTCGGCCAAGTCCACGCACTGCAGCTACTCGAGTGTCTAAATTGTGATCGCGCAATGCTTCAGCCAAGGCGGGTATACCCTCAGGCGCACGCGTTCTGCCGAGTGCGAAGAGAGCCCGGTGTTTCCTCCAGCCCCTGTGTTGGCGAGCTTCAAATATCAGCTTTTCGATTAGGCCGCTGGCACGCAGAAATTTCACCAGTCGTGCCGCTTCGATCCGGTCGGCAGCTTCAAAGGCATCCAGAACAATACTTTCGACGATACGCAGATCAAACGGTTTGTTACGCCAAGAATCGTAAGGTATCTTTCCCGAGATAAGCGCGTCCCAATTCCGCCTAAACATGAGCAAGCGCGCGTCCCGTTTCGCGAAGTAGAGTTTCCGGTAGGTTCGCCGAAGCAAGATGAATGCCAGCAAAAGGAGATTGGCCAGGATTGCCAAAACGATAGCTTTAACGATGAGGGCTGCGGGACCGAAGTCAAAGAGCGGCTTAAAAACGGATGCCATAGGTCACCCCAATGCTGGTTTGACTACGGTTCTGAGACCTCATCTGGTGCGCTGCGCTCGCACTGATCATCTGCAAGGTCGTCAGTTGCAGTTGTAGCCCGCCGCCATAAGTGCGTGAAGAGAATGTCCCGATCTGGTCAATCTGCGAGAAGTTTTCGGTCCCCCCTGCGAAGAAGCAGTTTCCCCTGAGTCCGTGCCGCTCGCTTTTAACCATCGGAAATGACAGTTTTGAAGCTCCTGACCGGGTCCAAGTGGGCGCGCCGATGGCGAAGCTGGCCCTCGCCTCACCTGCCGCGAGTGACCACATCCAATCCTTGGGGAGGTACAAGATCGCCATTTCGTTCAAAGCCACCACCCGGGCGGTGGAGTACCAATACCAGTGTTGGCCATAAACGAGTTCAATTCCCCGAATAAAGCCATTCCGGCTCAGCTTCTGTCCTTTGTCATAGGTCAGGAAGGCTTCGTGGCGAGGAACTATTCCGTTGTCGTGAGATGCGGCACCGCCGAGAGTGAGGCTGCCTAGGAATGAAGACCTCGCCGTGACACTGGCTTGCAATTTCGCAGCATTCGTTCCATCGCGAAGGTAGGCGCCTCCTGTGAACTCCGTCTCCCAACGATCCGACCAGCTCGACAGCAACGTAACCGTATTCTGCTGGAAGGGCGGGGTGAAGCTGTAGAAATCTCTTTCTGTCCCCAGCAGCAATTCGTGCTTGGTAGTGGGGCGAACCGAGGACAATCCTTTCTGAGCGTCGGCATTTGAGGAATCGAGATTCAGGGCCAGTCGGAACTCTGATTCGGCTTGTGTGGGAGTTCCGAGTGTGAGAAGGACTTGGGCGCGCGCGATATGCAGGTCTGCTCGAGAGGGATCTAACTCGATGGCCCTGTTCAGAGCTTCTAGTGCTCGCTCCGGAACGCCTTGATGGGAATAAACCCATGCGAGACCGGACCAATTGTCCGGATCGTTTGGCTCGACGACGAGAACACGCTTCCATTCATTTTCGGCGGCATTCAATTGGCCAGACCACATGAGCACACGAGCATGCCAAGCCCGTAGCTCCGAGTTCTCGGGTCGTTTTATAAGCTGGGCATCAACAGCAGCCAGTGCAGCGCTCCAGTTGCGTGCGTCTGCAAGCTTTCGCACTTCGTCCTTCCAGTCGTTACCAGTCTGGGACTGGCACGGTGCAAGGAGGACGGTAGCGAACAGGATCACCCATTCGACACCAAGCTTATAGGCTCTACGGCTGACGAGCATAGCGTTGATGTTGATAGTGTCCACAGCAGAGGTCAGAAGCAGTACCATAGGAGAACGCTGCTAATTACGCTTGTAACTCAGGCTAGTGCCAAAATGAAACTGGGTTGCTGGTTATGATGCCGATGTCACGTTTGTGATTGATGGAATGCTCTGGATCTCCGCAGGCGCCCAGTCGGCTAGTTCGAGTCGTAGGTTGCCGGGGTTCGTGGCATATGCCATTCCAGTCTCGAAATCAATAACTTCATCACGAATTAGCCGCTCAATTTCGCCATCGAAGTGGCGCATACCCTCAGTGGTGCCAACTCGCATTGCGTCGAGAAGTGTCTTGCCTTCATCCTCGCCTTTTTCCACGTACTCGCGAGTGCGCAACGTCGATTTCAGAATTTCGATGGCGGCAACTCGGCCACTGCCATCCTTTCTTGGGATCAACCTCTGCGAAATAATGTAGCGAAAGCTTTTTGCCAAGCGGTTTCTGATCGCGTATTGCTCAGTCGGCTGGAATACCCCGACAATTCGCTCAACTGTTTTGGAAGCATCGATTGTGTGAAGCGTGGACAATACCAGGTGTCCGGTTTCGGATGCTTCCAAGGCAACCTCAATCGTTTCGCGATCACGCATTTCGCCCACGAGGATGACCTTGGGAGCTTGGCGAAGTGCTGCTCGTAAACCGTGCGCAAAACTGCTGGTATCGCTATGAAGTTCCCTCTGGTGAACCACACAGTTCTGGTGCGAGTGAAGGAATTCAATTGGATCTTCTATCGTGAGAATGTGATAAGAGTGTTGCCTATTGATGAGATCGATGATTGCGGCGAGGGTCGATGACTTTCCAGAGCCCGTAGGCCCTGTGACCAAAACGATCCCATTGCGCAGTGCAGCCACATGTTTTAACTCGGCTGGCAGTCCGAGGTCGTCAAAGGAAGGCACCCTGTTAGGGATGACACGCATGACGATGGCACAACTGCCTCGCTGCATAAAAACGTTCACCCTGAAGCGTGAACTTCCGGGGAGACTATAGGAGACGTCACATGATCCGTGTTGTTGGATCTGTTCCGACGCATACGTGTTCTTCCCAATCAACTCCGCCGCAATCTGTTGCGTCATTTCCGGAGTGAGAGCGCGGGAGCCAACACTCGCTAGTTTCCCATTGACTTCAACGAGAGGAGGCTTGCCGGGCGAGAAGAACAAATCGCTGATGTTTGGTGCGCTTTTCAACATTGCTGCGAGCAGTACTGGTGTCGATACCTGTACCGCCGGGGAGTCGCCGCCACTATCGTTTGCCGTTGTAGCTGATATTGCTTGTGCTCTCGCAAAACCGACGCCAGTCATAACAAAACCGATATTCGCATCGCCGGAATCACGATCGCAGCCAATCAGGGCGGCATTCGATTACTACCGTCACACGGTCGTCCCTAATTGGCACTCAATGCCTCGGAGTTCAGACGCCCAGACGCGGCCATACGAGGCGCCATGTGTTCTGTTTTCGTAACAAGATTAAAGTAGTCAATACTCGGGACTGTGTTCTGTGCAAAAGTGCACCACAGCGGTACGTAGCGGTAGTGAAGTGAGATCAGTCCATCGCGACCTCTTATCGGGCCAGAACCCATGCTTCTGAAATAAGCATTACTGAAGCGACTTCTGCGATGGACATAGGCTGCCCCTAGGATGGGCCGCGGAGGGGAAGCACAGTAGCTTTCTATACCCCAAGGTAGGGAGCCTGAGTCTGAAAGCGGTCACTCAAGCGAGATTAATGTCGGGCAGTTGCAAAGGCCCAGACGAGCACCCCACCATCCCAGGTGTGAACTCGGGTTAAAGGCGTTGGAGTTTTCATCTTTTTAAGCGCATGTACCACGTGGCGGCTTGTAGATGGATCAGGTAAGCTCAAATTCAGGGCCAAACGAAAGACGGCGATACCCTCGCCTGAAAGCGAATATCCAGGTTGCAATCCAGAACGAGCGGAGTACCGCGCCACTTCACGCCGTGGTTCAAGATATCAGCCTGTGCGGATGTTATGTCGAAAACATGTTCACGCTGGGACTTGGAAGCAAGGTATTACTGACGCTGTGGCTGGCTGACCGACCCATTCAGGCATCCGCCATAGTGGTAACAAACGATCCTCAGCTTGGTAATGGGTTCGACTTTGTCGAAATGAACCCGAGCGATCGGCTACTGCTTCACGAGTTCCTCCGCGCCTACGAGTTGTCACATTCTGGAACTTAGACCCCAATGCCCTCGGTCAGTCTCAATGGCGAATTAGCCATTGTGCTTGGAATGGGCGCAAAGAAGTTGCAGTTGTCGTTGCAGTGAATAGCCCTGGCGGTCAGACCCTACCGCAGCCACCGTTCTGATTCCGTAACAAAAAAAGATTAACAAATGTGTGTCCGGCGTAGCCTATAAGATTGCCGCGTGCGTTGCAATTTGGGAACTGCAAATCGATACGCAACAAACGCTATTGGGCGCCCAGCAGTGTGCCGATGGTTGTCCCTCGTCGGTGACAAATGACGTCCGATATTCGGGCTCTCGTGTTGACGCCTGACGAAGCGCTCTTCGCCGCCTTCCGGAGCACTTCACAGGAGATGGGAATTGAAGCGCACGCCTCCTGCGGACGTAACGAATTTCCCGAAGAGCTGCGGCGAGAAAAGTACGAAGCATTGTTGGTCGACTTCGACAAACTCAGTAATGCCGCAGTTGTGGTTGCATGCATCCGCCAAAGTCCTGCAGGTGCAGGAGCGTTTGTGTTTGCGGTGGCCACAGACAGGGCCTTAATGCATACGGCCCTGTCGCACGGAGCCAATGTCATCTTGACACGCCCCATTGGAGTGGACGATATCCGTCGAGCCCTGAGAGCGAGCTATTCGCTTATTACCCAAGAGAGACGACGCTATTTTCGACTCGCGGTCGATTTCCCCGTCCGACTCAATCGGGCCGGAGGAACTATTGATTGCCGGGCAAAGAATGTCAGCAGGAATGGGATGTGCGTGACGTCTGAATACAGATTGTGCCCGGGGGAAGAGCTCACCTTCATGTTCCAGATACCATCAGGCATCCAGTTAGTGGGGACTGGTGTTGTGGTCTGGGACGACAAGCACGGCAAGAGCGGAATCGAAATGCGTAAGATCGCAGGCGATGGCAAAGCTCTTCTCAACGCATTGCTGGACCGTGCGTTCGAAAACGCGCACGACGCCGAATGTTAACGCGTGGTGACGGGGGCTAAAGCGAAATGGGTGAAGAAAGCACATTCCGGGCCAATGAGTATATGGGGGCATTAGGGCACATCCATTCAGTGTTGCCGGATTTGCCCGCGTGGTGTCGCCGCCTTACTCCGGGACAATTGGAAGACATTGCGAGGTTAATGGCTGGTTGGAAGAATCCTCCTGCCAGGGCGACCCTTAATCCTTCGTCGGAATACAGGTTTATTCCAAAGATTGCAGATGTCGAACGCGAACTCATCCATCAATCGATTCGACTGTGCGGTGGGAATATTACTGAGGCTGCAACGGCGCTGGGCCTAGGCAAGACGACGATATACAGAAAGCTGCGCGAATGGGGAGAAGATCCGCGGGGTTTCTCCAAGGCCGCTTTGCGCGTTGCTGCCGCGGTCTCAGAAGGCGTGGAAGGCCAGTCCTTACGGTAGGATTCCGTCCCGAAGTTGCTGAAGTGAATTGCGAATTGGCGTAAACGCAAAGCTATTTCGGGGCTGCTGCGGCCATTGCAAGCGTTTTTCTAGAGGTCTCTTCGGAATCCATCCGCGCCAGCATCTCGTAAAGAGTTGTCCGGCTAATCCCGAGAACTTCGGCTGCCCTAGCTTTGTTGCCGCCGACCACTTGCAAGACATGAAGGAGGTGCCTGTTCTGCGACTCCTCAAAACTAAGTAATCTGGAATCTGGCGCGCTGCCCGGTCTGGCGTTGCGTATGTGCTCAGGAACATCGAGAACGTCGATTACGCTGTTGGAAGTCATCATGCAAGCATTTCCGATCGCATTTTGCAGTTCCCGCACATTGCCTGGCCAAGAGTAGCGAGCTAAACAGATTTGGGCGCGTCTGGTAATGCCCGTCACGGGTTTGTTGTAGTCGTGGGAGAACATCGATACGAAATGGCGCTGCAACAGCGGGAGGTCTTCTTTGCGGTCCGCGAGCCTCGGCAGTTTTATCTCTACCATTCCAAGTCTGTAATAAAGGTCCTGGCGGAACTCCCCTTCTGCAGCCAGGTGGGAGATGTCGCGGTTCGTTGCCGCGATGATTCGAACATCAATTCTCTTCAGAACCGGGGATCCCACACGTTGTACCTCGTGGTTTTGTATGACTCGAAGCAGCTTGGCTTGGGCTTGCAAAGAAAGCTCGCCGATCTCGTCGAGAAGTACTGTGCCTCCGCTTGCGTACTCGAACACGCCGATCTTGTCTCCGATGGCGCCAGTAAATGAGCCCCGCACATGCCCAAAGAGCTCGCTTTCGATAAGCGTGGGAACAAGAGCCGAGCAATTCGCCACGACAAAAGGCCGGGAGCTTACCGGGCTCAGATTATGGAGAGCCCGGGCGACCAACTCCTTCCCTGTCCCTGTTTCTCCGGTTACGAGGGCTGTCTTGAAATGCGGCCCCACCCGGCGAAGCTTTGAGAATAGCTCCAGCATCAATGGGCTTCTTCCTATGATGCCTTCGAACTGATATGCATCGGTCAGTTCGGTGTCCAATTCGTATGTCTTCCTCCTCGTCTCTGCCTCGGCAAGCAGACCGGAGAGCCGCAGGCACAGCTTACCGATATCTAAGGGGCTAGGAAAATAGTCACAGGCACCTTGCTGAATGGCGCTCACGGCGGAATCGACGGAGTTTGTCCCGTTGATTAGGATGACTTCCGTCGCCGGATCGAAGTTCACCAAGGTCTCAAGCAGGGTTGCTCCTAGAGTCGATATATCCAAGAGGACAATCCGAGGATGAGCAGCCATAAAATGTTCAAGTGCCTCGGATTCGGTATTCGCGCTCTCGATGACAATCCGGTCGTCTGAGAGTTGACTGGCGATCACCATTTCTAAAGCCATATTCTGGGTGACCACAAGGACAATGGTCGGCGCAAACCGGAGGTGTGCCTGTCCCGAATCAACTGTGGAGTTAGCTTTCCCGTGTTTTTGTCTGTGCACCCGCGGGCTCCCTTTGGCATGAATAGAAGGTCTCCACATTGTCGCGTTGAATGAGCGGAAGGCCTGGTATTCGTCGCACCGAGAGATCACTTTCGTAAAGGCCTTCTGCCCAAAACGGGAAGAGTCGTAATGGGTTCGAAGGAACGCTGGGTGTCGGATTGGGAAGAGACCCGCGATGAAAAGCAAGTCACGTGAAGTTTCATGATGTCAAGTTATCGAACATGTTGAACAGTCCGCCTACGCCTTCAGCAGATGTTTCCATTGGATTGAGGGCGAAAAGCCATGGAGTGGAAGTTGCAATGTTAGCCGTGTGTTCCACATCGGCTGCAGATTCAGCGACTCCAGGCAGTCGAACGCTCCTCGGCCGGCCGGCTGGCGAAGAATGATTCCGACCTTACTGCTTGCGGTGCTTACCTTAGGTGCTGAAGCCCGCGCTCAAGCCTTTGGCTCCCACGGAATGCCAGGGTCCCGTGCCGTTGCGCCCATCAAACTGATAGCTATTCTGCCGTCGAGCGCCAGCGTAAGTATTCCGAATGTTCATCTGGAACTCTCTGTAAAAGACCCGAACCTTCCCACGGAAATACAAAGAGTAGCCGTAAACAGTTCTTGGCACTTGGGCCTCTCCTCCACTGCGGTAGAACTGGTCGCCTACTTCAGTTCGACAGACCGAGCCCTAGTAAATCGCCAGGAGCAAGCAATCCCGAGCAGCCATGTGGAAGCGGCACTGGAAGGTCAGCCTTTGAAACCGTTCACCGAAACCACAAACACCGGCCCTGCAAAGGGAAGCAGGATACTCTATCATCAGCCTCTTTCGCGCGGAAAGTTGAGCGCATCGCGTCACGATATCATCGAGATCAGGGTTGACCGAGTTTCAGACTTAGGAATCCCGGCGGGCGTGTACGACGGGACTTTGTGCCTGCGAATGGTGGCCTACTGAAATCAACAAAGTGCAGCCCGATTCTGAGAAGGTATTCGGTTGTTGCATCAGGGATAGCAATGTGTCCTTGACCGGCGGTGCCAAAACGGGATATTCCTTAGTACGCCAGTAACTCCATCCGTGCCTCTTGCTCGTTATCGATGTGGAATCTAGCAATACCATCGTCTGGTTGTTAGCGTTTCAATTTCATCCAGAAAACCAAATCTTCATGCAAAAAGACAAGAGAGTCTATTTGGCCGTACTGGTCATCTCTATCGCAACCGTCGCTGCTGTTGTCCTCGGGCAGTTTCGGATCCTTCAGCTGCCGAGCGTCGCTTGGCGAACCGATGTAAGCTCCATTCGCGAGCTAGAGTATTTGCCGGCCGGCCCGGTTCGGCTGAAAGGAATAGTGACATATGTAGACGTTACTAATAGACGTTTTTGGTTACAGGATGAGAGCGGGGGGATTTCCATTCCTCGCGATGAGAGTGCGACAAATCTGCGAACCGGCCAAATGGTGTTTGTTGAGGCGCGAAAAACAAGACCCTACGATCCAGTAATTGGGTTCGCGAGCTTGGGATTGACCGAATCACGGGTGACAATTCTCCAGTCCGGCAGGACATTGCCAGCACCTGCCGCAGCGACAGCGACGAATTTCCCGGAGAAAGACAAAAGCGGAGTCCGCATTAGCATAACCGGAGTGCTGCATCATGTGACTCCGGACGGCAACGCAGGGATGATATTGCTGTTTGGGGAGTCTGGTCAGGAACTTCGTGCCATCGTGCCTCAGAGCAAGCAGGATCTAACGCCATGGATCAACTCAACCGTTCGCTTCACCGGGGTCGCTGAAGCGCAGCTGGATCCCGGGGGGAGCGCTGCGACGAAGTACGTCTGGGTAGCGAGCGAGAGCGACACCCAGTTGCTTGATCGACCACACGACCCGCCTCCTCTCGTCTCCGTGCGAACCCTCTACCAGACCATCCGAGATGACAAGGGGTTCCGTTTGCGGTTACGGGGACAGGTTGTGAAGGGCGGCCAGTTTGATTCTCTGGTTGTCCAAGACGGATGGGGGGCTGTCACCTGCCGGGGGGATCAGCACCTCTCCAAGTTTGCGCCGGGAACTCCGGTTGAAGTCAACGGATTCCCGGTATTGGCCGGGCTCCGGATTGACTTAACACATATCCAAGTCACAGAAGTCCCTCATTTCCAGGCCGTGTCGAATCAGAATGGCAGGACTTTAAGCCTGACGAACATCTCATCGGTACGAAGATTAACAGAAGAAGAAGCCGACAAGGCGTTGCCGGTAAAACTCACCGGCGTCATTACTTCCAATGACGAGGATTGGAGGCAACTATTCTTGCAAGATTCGACGGGCGGCATCTTTGTCAAGTACTCAACAGCTCCCTCCTCTTTCTCACGTGGACAAGAAGTGACTGTCACCGGGCTCACGAATGCCGGAGACTTTGCTCCGGTCATTGTCGGTGCAACGGTTCGGACAATTGGGAAAAGCCGGCTCCCCAAACCAATCGCAATGAGTTCAGAGGCTTGGTCCGGGAGTATGGATTGCTTGTTGGCTGAAGTTAGTGGGGTGGTACACCCTCTCGCGCCGCACCAGAATCCACAACACCTTACATTTGACCTGTACACATCGTTCGGCCCCGTACATGTGATGACGGGACCCGGGTTTGCTGACATCGGGTATCTCAAGAAGCTGGAAGACAGCACCGTTACCGTGCGCGGAATTTCGACCGTCATTTTCAACTCTCGAAAACAGTTGATTGGTCTACAACTCGTTGTGGCACAGAAGACGGATGTGACAGTGGTAGCCACCGGCAGCGAGAGTCCTTTTGCCATGCCGGTTATCTCCGTAAATAAATTACTGCGGTTTACTCCGGGGATCAACTTCGATCATCGAGTGCGGGTGAACGGGTCGGTGACCATGGTCGGGAATGGGTTCCTCTACGTCCAGGACCAGACAGGTGGCTCGCGAGTTGAAGCCAATACAGCTGGCCTCCGGCTTGACGACTATGTCGACGTGGCAGGGTATGCTTCGGCCGGCGGATATTCTCCCATGCTCACCAATGCGCTTGTCGAGATTAGGCAACACAATGTGCCGATGGCCGTTCAGAAGATTACTTCGGAAAGTATGGGGGATGGCAAGCTCGACTCCCAACTCGTGAGCATTGAGGGAACAGTCGTGCGGGTTGTTAGCTCTCCTGACACCGCAACGCTTGTACTGCGCTCGGGTGGGCGGACGTTCGATGCTGTACTTTATGTTCTGAATTCGAACGAAGTGGTTCGTTTGCCGCGGGAAGGTAGCGGCATAAGAGTAACAGGTATCTACTCAGCCCAGGTTGGTAGCAGCACGGTCTATCTTTTGTTGGCGAAGGACCGCGTCGGAGGGAAGGTGATCATTCGCTCCGCTGAGGACATTCGAGTCCTCCGACCCGCTCCATGGTGGACCCTTCAGCGGACAGTCCTCGTTCTTGCCGGAATTGTCCTGGGTTTAGGCGTGAGTCTCGGGTGGACGAGAGTGCTTCGTCGCCGCGTCCGGCAGCAGAGCGAAGCATTGCGGAAGGCTAAAGAAAAGAATGATGCGGTGCGCGAATTGGCTGATGCAATTCAAGACGTAACTCACAATAAACGCTTCACCTCAAGGGTAGAGGTGAAGGGTGAAAACGAGATCGCATTATTGAGCACAGAATTCAATCAAATGCTCCACGAGTTACAGTTGCGTGAAATTGCAAAATCCCAAGCGGAGGCGAAGCTCCAACAACAGGCGCTCACCGATGAGCTGACAGGACTTCCGAACCGCAGGTTGTTGTCGGATCGACTGCAGCAAGTTCTGGAAATGGCAAAGCGGGACTCGCGGATCCTCGGCCTGCTTTACATAGACCTCGACGGATTCAAGCTCGTAAATGACAGCCTGGGACACACTGTCGGGGATATGCTGCTGGGCCGAGTGGCTGAGCGCTTGCGCTCCCGAATTCGGAAATCCGATACCCTGGCGCGCCTGGGAGGGGATGAGTTCACGGTTATTCTGACACGGCTTCATGCCAAAGAGGGTGCAGCATTGGTAGCGGATACTCTCCTGCAGGTACTGGCCGAACCATTCTCCATCGAGAATCACGAAATCACGATTGGGGCAAGTATTGGAGTTAGCATGTTCCCTGAAAACGGGGCCGATGCAGTCGAGCTTTTGCAGCAGGCGGATAGTGCCATGTATGCGGCAAAACGAAACGGCAAGAACAGAGTCATGTACTTCACACCCGAGTTGGGGACCTCAGTCCGAGAACGGCTGAACCTCGAGAATCAGCTCCGTTCCGCCCTGGTTAAAGGCGAGATTCACGTGTACTATCAGCCGGAATTCGATGTGGCTACTAGACGACTAGTTCGATTCGAAGCCCTGGCCCGGTGGTTCCATCCGACAATCGGAAATATTCCTCCTGATAAGTTCATCCCAATTGCGGAAGAAAGCGGACTAATTATTCCACTCGGCACGTTTGTGCTTGAACAAGCGTGCCGCGAAGCCGCGACATGGCAAACTGTCGCGGAAAGCCCGGTGCAAGTGGCGGTAAACGTTTCTACGATTCAATTTCGCAGGGAGTCATTCGTGGACGAAGTCGCAACCGCTTTGCGCCTCAGCGGTTTGAAACCAGAGCTGCTACAGATCGAACTCACCGAGTCGATCATGCTGGATGGCACGGAACGGGCGGCGAATACTATGAGACGATTGTCGAAGATGGGAGTGTCTATCGCAGTCGATGACTTTGGCACAGGATATTCTTGTTTCAGTTACCTGCCACGGCTTCCATTTAACACGCTCAAAATCGATCGCACATTCGTGCGCGAGCTTGGCAGACGCCCAGAAATGAGAGCCATGATTGAGTCGCTGGTCACTTTGGCGCACAACCTCAACATGCAGGTCGTGGTCGAAGGCATTGAGACTCACGAACAACTGCATGCGATTGAAACTCTCGGAGGAAACGAGGTTCAGGGATTTCTATTGGGGAGACCAACACCCGATCCCAAAGCAGTTCTTGCTTCCTATGGGAATATTGTGAATAGCGTGTTATCCAAGCATGCCGCGCCCTGATGTCGTCTGCGGCTATTAGCGACTGCGACTGTCGGGCGGCCTTGGTGAAATCTGAATCAACTGATCTGCTCGACGAGAATGGCTCTGCTAGCGTTATCGTGGAACGTCAGAACGATTCAGAGTTCATTGGCCCCCGACTCGGGATAGAGTAGGTCCAATAAATCCTTTGCACCTTGATCGCCCAAAGAAAGATGTCCCAGCAGCTTAAGCTTGGCTTGTTCTGGCGTGAGCTTTCTCAAAACCGGAGGCTCGTAGCCTGCCGGATGCTGTGCTCTTCCATTATCCTGTCGGCTTTTGTGGCTCGGAAAAATAAGGTAAAGAAATTCACGACTGTGCCGCACTAGGTACGACCGAGCTTTCTGGATAGTTAATCTCTTTGCGGAGGGACTCTCGTAGGACTTCTTACCGATCTCGCGTACCGAATTCACGAACGTACCTCAACGGATTGTTTCCTGCCCCATCCTTGCATGTACTGGCATTGTGCTGTTTACTACTTTGATTTTGTTACAGAATCGGAACAGCCTGCACGGTTTGGAAATCGAATGAGCTTGAGCGTTTAATGATGGTAGGCAGAAAGCGTGAAAAGTGCGCGAACTCCGAGCAAAACGTGGCCCTTATCGAATGGGAAGCTGAAGCCTTCCCGTGCGTCACGCAAACTGATATGGACACCGTCCGCGTGGCGGAACTGTCAAGCGCATGCGAGAGATTTCCGAGAGAAACTGACAAAACTATGGCTTCGCCGCAACTGCTGTGAGTCTCCTAAGATGCTCGCAGCAACTCGCCTGGGCGGGATGCAAAGAGAATATTGTTCTAGTTTCGTAACAAAACGCAAGCAGTCAACAGAACCGCTAGTTCATTGTGCAAGAGTGCTTGTAACAATCGGTAAAAACGCTAGGAGCGCAGCTCGTCCCCTCGGGGCTGGTTCCTTGTGCTTTTGTGATAATTAAACGTTTGTTGATCTAACCGTTACGAACCTTGCCGGACTGGAACTCAATACTGATAAATGGAGAGTCGAGCAATTCAGCAACTCTCGGGATCGAAGAAGGAGCCGAATCGATGTAGTCTCGTTGTCCCAAATGATCCTCATGAGCCAGTCTGCCCTGCTTGGTGCATTGGGGACAGCCGGTTCCACGTTTTCTG
>Ga0070713_100000927_pt1 | contig 18726 bp, 22 predicted proteins | sample LARL82metaG_FD_65465 | JGI IMG/M metagenome (GOLD analysis project Ga0070713, IMG submission 65465) | Corn, switchgrass and miscanthus rhizosphere microbial communities from Kellogg Biological Station, Michigan, USA - LAR L8-2 metaG | ecosystem: Host-associated > Plants > Roots > Rhizosphere ...
ACGGGTGAACGGCGGCACCCGAACGTGGGCGCCGTAGTGGTCAGTCACTATCGCCAGACGGGGAACGTCTTTCGTTTGGCGATCAACGAGATGGAAATCATGCTGGCCCAGCTGCACGATCGGCATATTCTCGAGCCGGGCGCAGGTTTATTGCACCCTTTTATCCGCCATTGTGTCCGGGTAGCGGAGTCTACCAGCGAGCATCTTCCAGTGATATTGTATGCGCCTGGGTGTATCGGGGCGCAGGATTATAGCGATCTGACCCAGAACTTTCTAACCCACTTTCAGCACAGAAAATGAACTATCAGGAGCTAGCGGGTAAGCTTCTTCACGTTGCCGAAAGGCTCCAGAAACACGGCAACAAACTCGAGGGCGACGTTGTTGGCAAATCCGCGGTAAGGCTGGCGACGGACATCGAGCAATTTGACGCTACTTTGGACGGGTTTCTGGCCAGCCGGAAGTCCGGCGAGTTATTGCTGGAGACTCTCCTGAGGTCCCCCGCTGCGAAGAAACATCTGTCGTTGGACCTTCTAAGGAAGGCTTTGAGAGAGGCCTGCAGCAAACGTCTGAAAGCCGAAGAATTGGTAGCAGCCAAGAGAGAGTTCGTGGAAACGGTCCACGAACAGGATCGAGCCGAGGCGGCTTCCAAATTCCTCAAGCATGCCTTTGCGGAAGCGGCATATGTCGCACCCGCCGGGAAAGAGAAAGGCCAGCTTCAACAGGAATTCTACGCCCTCGGCCGGTTGTCGGAGGACGAATACGCCACCACCATCGCTAAGCGGACGTTTGGCGAGTTGCGGCGACTAGCCGCAACCAACGGCATCCGTTTCACCGATAAAACGACGAAGCCGCACTTGATCAAGATGATCCGGCGTTATGCCCGTCGTCTCGCCGCAAATTTGCCTTCGGTGGCGGCGTAGGTGGCCTGTCGTCGTTGGCACCCAAGCCCGGTAGGGCGAAAAACTCGGTGCGCCCACGGTGCCGTTTCCTATCATGTCGACATCGCACCGGTTTTGAGCCGTTGAGTGCGCGTACGTAGATCAGGAGGCATATTTTCGATTGAGCGTTGGCCCGAAAGCGGGCACGGGCGAAACGACGCCATGACCGCGGCTCAAAACCGGCGCGGAATCGTCTTCTCGAGCATTTACGCCCTTGGCGCGCCGAGTTTTTCGCCCTACCGGCGCTGACACTCCCCCAAATTTCGAACACGCTGGATTTGTGACTGATCCGGGGTAAGGCTAGGCTTTCCTATGCAATCTGACCTCGATCGAGTCCTCTTACGCGAAGACGAAATCGCGCGCCGGCTGGACACGTTGGCTACGGAGATCACTGCCGACTATGAAGGGAAAGATCTTACTGTCCTGGCTATTCTAAACGGGAGCCTAATCTTTATGGCGGATTTGCTTCGCAGAATCCCATTGCCACTCCAGATCGATTGCCTCCGGGTGCGAAGCTACTACGACAAAATGGAGACCTCCGGTCAGGTCGAATTTGATCGAGCCGCGCTACCGAATCTGGCCGATCGCCATGTTCTTCTACTCGATGATATCCTGGACAGTGGGCATACTTTGGCTGCGATTGTCGACGCCGTTCGGCAGGACGTGCGGCCTTTGAGTGTCAAAAGCTGCGTTCTGCTCCGAAAAATCAAGAAGCGGGCACGTCCGATCGAGGCGGACTACGTCGGGTTCGATATCGGAGATGACTTCGTAGTTGGGTACGGGCTGGATTATCAGGAACGTTATCGGAATTTGCCTTTGATCGGAGTTCTGCGGCAGCCATGATTTCTATCCATCTGCAGTATTTCTCTCAGCTCCGAGACCTGAAAGGACCGGAAAAACTGGAGCTGGTGCCGGGCACCACCGTAGCCGGACTCTTGGAGAAACTTTACGGGCTTCTGCCGAGCCTCAAGCAATGGGATAAGTGTCTCCTCATTGCCGCGGGTATCGAATATGTCCCGCGTCACTACGTTCTGAAACCCGGCGAATTGATTTCTCTGATGCCTCCGGTTCAGGGTGGGTGAGATTGGCCCATTGGCACAGGGCTATTCCGGCGTTTCTTGCCCTTGGAGGGTCAACTCTTTCGGTCTGCCCCGCGTATAAACTTCATCGAACAGCCCCTCCAGAGTTGGGTTGATCCCTCGCACACCCGCGATTACTTGGGCTGCCCAATCAAAGTATGCCTGGGTGCGTTCCAACGACCAGCCAACCTTAGGCGACACGGCGGTATCCCTTAGATTGCAGATCTTGTCAGCCAGACTCACAAGTTTGGCCTCGGCCGACAGGCGGGCGGAATTGTCGATCTGCAGTTGTTTTCGAATCGGTTTCTGCAAAGACTTATCGTCGGTGATCTCCAGGACGACCGAGGTCACCTTCTGTCCGAACTGCTCTTCCAGTTCCGCCGCTGGTCTCGGTGTTTAGCTGCAGCGAAAACCAGCGCCCTTATGAACTCATTCATGATGTCACTTGGCTGTGGCAACCCGCTTCTTCAAGTCCTGCCCTCAAGAAAATGTGTCTCCTTTTCGGGGTGAGTACGTATCGACATATGGGCGTGAGCTCGTGTGTTTGTCGTTCTCGTACTCGTCGTCGGAAAGCTTTTTTTCACCCAGCCCCTCCATTGGTCTCCAGGATTGTGTGGCCGTTGGGAGCTTCTGGGGAAGAATAGCCTTTTCGAGGACGAGGACGAGGACGAAAAGGAACGCTCTCATCGATTAGTCCAATATCCGCTACAATTTCTTCAATTAACGGGCCGGCCGGAACCCATACTAGGATCCGGCACGATGAATTTGTTGCCTTATGACAGCCTCTATTGGGGCTGGATTGGGATGGTGGCCGGAATCGTTTCCGGCGCCTTGATCGGTCTGTTCTTTCATCAGGAACGCTGGCTCGGGGGGTATAACAGCTTTCCCCGGCGATTGGTTCGCCTTGGCCATATCTCTTTCTTCGGTCTCGGGATCCTAAGCGTTTTAATGGGGATCACCGTTCGCCAGCTCGCATTCGATCCGGATACGGTTCGCTTGGCGGGAAGATTTTTTTTTATCGGTCAGGTCACCATGCCGGTGTGTTGTTTTCTCACGGCTTGGCGGTCCTGGCTTCGTCATCTGTTTCCAGTGCCGGTGCTCAGCTTGGGGACGGCGGTTTCCCTTTTACTCTGGCGTTGGCCACACTCATGAAAACAATTGGTTTAATTGCGATGAGCGGAGTTCGGGTCGTGAACCCAGAGCTCATAAATATAGGGCTCACCCTGCCCGGATTTATCGATCGCGGTAAGGTGATCGCCTCACTCCCGACCCTTGGGCTACTGACCTTGGCGGGACTTACACCTGACCGATTTGAAATTTCTTACCATGATGTCTTTGACACTAATAAGTCGGATAAACCGCCAGGACCTTTCGATCTGGTAGCAATCTCCAGCCTGGCAGCGCAGGTGGATGAAGCCTACACGTTGGCGGACCGTTATCGGGCCGCGGGGAGTTGCGTCATTATGGGGGGCTTGCATGTGTCCGCGGAACCGCAGGAAGCCCTTGAACACGCGGACGCCATTGTCGTGGGCGAGGCGGAACCAGTCTGGCCGAAGCTATTGCAAGATTGGGAAGCCGGCCGACTACAGCGCGTTTATAAGAATGAAGGACCGCAATTCGACCTGGCTAACTCGCCCATGCCTCGCTTCGATCTGCTCGATCCGGCTCACTACAACCGGATAACATTACAGACCCAGCGCGGATGTCCGTTCAAATGCGAGTTTTGTGCCGCCTCGATTCGGATAGCGCCACAATTCCGGGCTAAACCGGTCGACCGGGTGGTGGCAGAACTGCACGAGATCAAGAAACTGTGGAGGCATCCCTTCATTGAGTTAGCGGATGATAATACCTTCGCCAATCGGGCTCGCGGGAAGCACCTGGTGCGAGCGTTGGCAGCTGAAAATATCCATTGGTTTACCGAAACGGATATCTCGGTCGCCGACGATCCGGAGTTGCTTCGCCTTCTCCGAGAGAGCGGTTGCTCACAGATTTTGATTGGCCTGGAAAGCCCGGTTATCGCCGGCATGGATGGCCTGGAACAGAAAGCCAACTGGAAGGCGAAACAGGTGGAACGTTACCGGACGGCAATTCGGCGAATCCAGGATCATGGAATCACCGTGAACGGCTGTTTCATCCTTGGATTAGACGGATCGGGTCCGGAGACTTTTGATGCAGTCTGGAAATTCATCCAGGAAACCGCTCTGTTCGAGGTCCAGTTGACCGTTTTGACGCCATTCGCGGGAACTCCGCTCTATCAACGTTTGGAGCGTGAAGGTCGGTTGCTTTATCCCGGGCAATGGGATCGTTGTACTCTCTTCGATGTCAATTTCCGGCCCGACCGGATGAACGTGGAGATGTTGGAAACCGGACTCCGCGATCTGATGGCTAAGGTCTACAACAAAGAGTTTACGGCGTGGCGGCGAAACCAATTCTTTGATCGGCTACGGCAGCGGCGCAGGAACAGCCGGGGCCGGCGGGCAGAGCAACTTTCTCCGGCATAAGGACGCAATGAAAAACAATCATGATCCGGGCGCGCTGATCGGACAGCGCCGCCTGATGCAAATTCAAAAACACGCTGACGCCCCGCGACGAGAATCCAGGATTCTCAGCGGCAACTCCGCGGGAACGGTTATTCTTTTGGAAGAGGCTCGAAAGTGGCTGGAGCAGTTTTATTCCGAGACGGGGGGATGAGCTCGCGCTCGTCTCAGGCTTTCAACTCGCGGTGGGCAGAAGTTAGAAAACAAATTCGGGATGGCAAGTTGGATTATCTGACCGGGAGGAACTGGAATACGGAGCTAAAGTCGCTTGGCGGAATAGCACTCGTTGCGTTGGACGGTTGGCCTGGCAGAGTTTGGTCGTTCGAGACTTGAGGCACTTGAACGCTCCAGAACAAGTGTTTGCTGCGCTGGTCGACCATATTGTCGTTTCCACAAATGGGGGGCGAATTATTCCGATGGTCTCGGTTTTCGCCTTGGGTTCGGCGGAAAAGCCGAAGGTTAGGATCTGGAACCGGCAGTTGATCGGTTACGCCGGATATCTGCAAGCCGATGGATCAGTCCTGGGAGATCCAAGCAACCTAAGTTTCACGCAGCGGATTCAATCTTTGGGTTGGAAAGGACCCTCACCAGACCGTTTTAACTTGCTCCCGATTGCGATTGGGATGAATGGGGCGGTTCATTGGTTTGATCTACCGGATGTGGTTCTAGAAGTCCTGATTCGCCATCCTCGGTACGACTGGTTTGAGCAATTGGGTTTGAAATGGTTTGCTCTGCCGGCAGTTTCCGGGATGCGCCTCGAGATTGGAGGGGTTTCGTTTCCGGCGGCCCCGTTTAGCGGATGGTATCTTGGGACCGAGATTGGCGCACGCGACTTAGCGGACACAGACCGTTATAATGCTTTGCCGGAGATTGGCAGGCGCCTTGGACTCGACACCGATTCCAATAGAAGCCTTTGGAAAGACCGAGCTCTTATCGAGCTGAACGAGGCGGTGCTTTGGTCATTCGACGAGGCTGGTGTCGCCATGGTCGATCATCATACCGTTACCAAGCAGTTTCTCACTCATGAGAAGAGAGAAAAGGAAGCGGGACGCTGTGTTTATGCGGATTGGAGCTGGATTGTGCCTCCAATATCCGGGGCCACAACACCTGTTTTTCATCGCACGTTCAAGGAGCGAACCCTTACGCCGAACTTCTTAGCGCAGCCGAATCGTTGGGACGAAGAAAAAGCGAGGCGTTGTCCGTTCGGGTAGGATTCGGTAGGGACGAGCTCCCGCTCGTCCGTTTGTTCGAAGACGCAGAGGCACGGATGAGCAGAGCTAATCTCTACCGTTTAATCTCTGAAGTTCTTGAAATTCAGTGCCACCCCAAAATCTTTCCGTCGCAGGAGTTGGATCACGGTTTGCAGATCATCCTTCTTCTTTCCGGTGACCCGGATCTGGCGATCCTGAAGCTGGCACTGGACATTTAGTCCCTCTGCCTTGATCGCTTTCGTGATCTCTTTTGCCTTATCCCCTTCTAGACCTTGTTTAATATGAATTTCCTGGCGGGCATGTCCCAAGGGTGAGATTGCGGGGTCCTTCCGGTCCACGTTGCGCAAATCGACGCCGCGTTTAGCCAGCTTCCCAACCATGATCTCCATCAAAGATCGCAGTCTGGCCGCATCTTCGGCCGTTAGTTCAAGCACATCCGGGCTGGTGCGTTCGATCGTGGCCTTGCTGTCCTTGAAATCAAAGCGGGTACTCAGCTCTTTATTCGCTTGGTTAAGAGCATTGTCGATCTCTTGCTTATCGACCTCCGAGACGATGTCGAACGAGGGCATAGGGGTTAGATAAACGCTTCTGCGCCTGTTTAAAGTGAAAAGTGGAACGAGCGGGCACGCCGATAGTAATCAGTAATCAGTGTGGCAGTGAGCAGTACGAGGTGGAGCCTGAATCCAGGAGCTAGGAGGGCGTATCGGCATCACGGTGTATGGGTGCTAAATCACAACGCGAACAGATGTGACCTACAAGGCCTATGGGACTCATATTACCCGACCCATAAGCCCTATTGGTCCTATAAATCCCATTCGATAGCAGCGCCCACATATGGGTCACACCTGTAGACGCCGATACGTCCACACGCCCTCCTGACTCCCGGATTCTGGCTCCTCGTACTGCTTGCTGCTTACGAATTACTGCCCCATCGCTTCCCCGAGTCTTTCCCTGATGAACAAGGCGATCTGCTCAGACCTTGGGCGCGCTGATGGGTTTGCGGTTGGTGACTTTTCTGGCAGCTCGTCTTTACGCAATATCTTGTGGTTTTGCCAGATCCAGGCGTCTGGCCGGAATGGGCCGACTTTTCTTGGGTCGCTCCAAAAATGGATCGAGAGAATTTCGCGGGATACTGCTGCAGCCAGGTGCATTGGGCCGCTGTCCACGCTGATTACGAAGGCGGCTTTGCGCAGCAGCCAGATCAGTTGTTCCAGATCGGTCAGGTTAACTAGTGAGGCTGCGTTACGAGCGAATGAGATCGGGGCGTCGGCTTTCCCAACGATGATAACGGGAATAGGAGCCATGGCTGCGGTCAGTTCGTAAATCTCTGCTTCGCCTAGCGATTTGCCGGTTCCTCGAGAAAAGGGGTGGAGGACGACGAACTGATTCGGGAGCTCAAAATTTGGTATCGGACGGCCTTGCGGCAAGCGGAACTCGATCTCACCAGATACGTCGGCTCCCGCAAGCGAGGCCAAAGCGAGGTAACGCAACACCGCATGTTGGCTTGACGTCACCGGGGCCACTTTTTGGTAAAAAAAACGAGCGCCTTCGCGGGCGTCAGCTAGCCCGAGAACGACCCGGCTACCGGCGCTGCGCGCGATCAAGGCGCTGCGAAACAGGCCTTGAAAATCCAGCACCAAATCTGCGCGAAGTTTGCCCAGTTCTTGGCACCATTGCCAAAATCGGATCGCGCCTCTAAGGCCGCGAAAACTTCTCCGGGGGAAGCGAATAACGCCTTCCAGGTCTGAGTTATCTTCAAGGAGTGGACTCCACTCGGTGTTGGCCACCCAATAGACGTTGCTGGTCGGGAAGGACTGTTTGACGAACCTCAACGCGGGTAGGGTGTGGACGATATCCCCCAGCGAGCTCGGCTTGACGATCAGAATCGTCTTCGGGTTCATCGCCCAAGAAACAGCCGCTCAGCCAGTTTTAGCGGCAGTCCGGCGTTTCTAATTTTTGCCTGTGCTTTCTCGATATCGTACTTAAGACGTCGAAGGGTCACCTTTTTAGCGTCAAGATCGTAGACCGCGTAGGCTGCCCGCCAATCGCCGTCTCGCGGCTGACCAACGCTTCCGACGTTGATAAAATATTGCTTCTTCGCCTCGATCTTAACTTCAGTCAGTGGGAATCCCACCACGGATCCGTCCTTAACAAACAGACGCGGGGAATGGGTATGACCGAAGAAGCAAACCTGCTTCTCCTGCCGGGAAAAACTCGCCGCGGCATCCAACTGATTGAGGACATAGCCCCAATCCCCAGGGCCATCCAAGGTGGCGTGCACAATGGTGAACGATTCCACGTCGGTGGTCAGCGGAAGGGAGCTCAAAAATTCTTTTTCCGCTGGAATCAGGGTGTCCCTCGTCCAACGAATCGCTGATTCGGCCAACGGGTTGAAGGTTTCCAACGAACAGAGGCTGGAGGCATATTCGTCGTGGTTTCCTTTTACCACCGGGCACTTGAGCTCCCTTACGATCGCTAAACAGGCTTGGGGATCCGCGTTGTAACCAACAACGTCACCAAGGCAAATGAAGCGGTCACACTTTTCTCGCTTGGCATCGGCGAGAACGGCCTCGAACGCCTCAAAGTTTGCGTGGATGTCGCCGAAAATCGCGAAGCGCATCTTTCGAACAAATATTGGTCCGAAAACGGAGAGCGTCTAGGACTTATAACGTTTAGCTTCCACAAATGCTTGTGCATTTGCCGACGCTGAACGCTTCTAAGATCTGATTTGAAACCCTTTCAGCCCTCCAGTTGGCTCGATCGGCGTTACCACCTTCTGCCGGATATGCGGTCGTAGATGCGAATCTTCGATGGCCTGCAGGAAGCCCTCGATCTCGGCATCATCTCCTTGAGCCTCCATTTGGACCCGGCCGTCCGGCAGGTTGCGGACCCAGCCGGCAAGTTCGTAGCCCTGCGCGATTTCCTTAACCGAAAACCGGAATCCGACACCTTGAACACGACCTTCGTAGATGACGCGTCTGGCGATCATTCTCAGTAAACAGCGATCAGTAAGCAGTAAATCAGTGTAGGAGCAAGGAGCTAGAATCCAGGAGCGAGGAGGGGCTGTGGGCGTGTTGGGGTGTCGGTTTTTTGGCGAATCTGCAGGTACTACACTGGACGGCACTTATGAGACCAATGGGTCTGGTTGATGAGCCCCAGGCAGAACATAGCCCTGGAAACCGCGTACGGCGAACGACCATACGCGCCTCCTTGCTCCTGGATTCTAGCTCCTGGCTCCTACACTGATTACTGACTTACTGTTTACTGCATCAGCGTCGCCAATCGAGAGCGCCTTTTTTCACCGCGTAGACAAAGCCGACCAACAGGATCACGACAAAGCCAACCATGCTGCCCAATATAGGTAGAGCATTATATTTGGCGACAAAGTCGCGATAGACGACCGCCCACGGATACATGAAAACGATCTCGATATCGAAAAGGATAAAGAGCATCGCTACCAGGTAGAACTTCACGCTGAAGCGAGGCTGAGCCTCGCCCTGCGGAAGCATTCCACACTCGTAAGCGGTGTCCTTTATCTGAGTTCGCTTACCGACTCTGCCGATAATTACGCTCAGAAATAAGGCGAACCCGGCGAATCCGATCGCGAAAAGAACCTGAACGAGGATCGGGAGGTAATCTTGCGCCATCCCTGGTGCTAGGTTTTTGAGATAACCGTTGCGGCGGCTTGGGCGTTCGTAGCAGCCATTGCGGCTAGAGCAGCTGCGTCCCCTTTGTAGCTTTTACCACTCTTTTTGACCACACCGCGAGCAACCAAATTTTGAAGCTTTTCGTAAGCTCTCAAACGCAACATCTCTTCACCGCCGCTGGCCGCGTTTCGCTGCCGCAGGTTTTCATGAACGACTTCAAACAATTGCTTGAACTCGAATGATTTCTTTTGCGACAGAACGGAGACTAGCTCTTCGGTCACGAGATCAGGTAGGCGGCGGGAGAAGGCGTTTTTCTTCTGAATAGCCATAGGGACTTCCAGTATAGCATATAAAGTATTCAAAACGAGGGGAATTCGGCCGATTTTAATTAAATTACCTGTCATAAATCGGTTGTTTTCTTAAGAATCAGCGTCAAGTCGCCCTCGAATCCCGGGGGATTCTCGGAGTCCAGCGTGCCGGCCGCAGATGGGACATATAGGACCAAGAGGACCTATGCAACCCTAACGCTTCGAGCCCAAGCTAACCCCATAAGTCCTATCGGTCCCATAGATCCTATTCGCCTGCAACGTCGCACGCGTTCTCCCACTTCCTGGTCCTGAGAGCCCTACCCGTTCCGCTCTCCGAAATTAAACCGCACAAAATGTTCTAAATCCGCACGAATTTCATTGACCCGAATGGGGGTTGGTGGGTAAAAGTGGGGCATAGTGGTTCATAATGGTTGAACTTGCCATGCTGAACAATGGATCCCTCCACCTCTCAGCCGATCTTTGCCGGGGAATTCCGGCACGCGCTGGACGCGAAAAATCGCGTCACTATCCCTGCGCGTTGGCGGGGCGGTGAAGTGGATGAGTTCTTTGCCGTACCGAATCCAGAGAATGGCTGTTTGATGGTGATGCCCACCGCGGTGGCGCACGAGGTCGCAGCGCGGGCCAAGAGCGATACTAGGTTTTCAGCCCAGGACGTTCAGCGATTCATTCGACAGTTCTATTCCAAAGCTCAGCACGTGACGACGGATAAGCAGGGCCGGATTATTTTGCCCGAGGAACACTGTCGTCAGCTTGGCCTCAAGGGAGAAGTCATCTTAGTGGGCAGTCATTCGCGGTTCGAGGTTTGGGGTCCAGAGGCATGGCAAAAGATAACGGAGGAGGACGCGCCAACGTTCCATCACATGTTGGGGGTGCTTGGAATCTGAGGGCCGGGATCGACTCGTTGGTGCGAAGAATTGGTTTGTCCGGAGGAGAACATGATCGGTGTGCTAAAAAAAGAAGTCATGGTGCGGAATGCGGGACAACCTAGGCCTTTCCACGAACCGGTCCTGTTAGCGGAGACTATCGCGTTGCTGAAACCGGGTTCGGGTAAGATTTTTTTTGATGCGACCGTTGGCGGAGGCGGCCATGCCAGGGGTTTGCTCGCCGCCGGTGCTGATGTAGTGGCCGGGGATCAGGATCCCGACGCGATTTCCGAAGTTTTAAGCCATTTGGCGGAGTTTGGTTCTCGTCTGCATTTGATTCGGGCCAATTTTCTAGAAGCGCCACGACACTTCGCGGCTTTGGGCGTGGGGGCTTTTGACGGGATACTGATGGACCTTGGCGTTTCGTCGCACCAGCTCGATAGCCCTGACCGCGGCTTCAGTTTTCAAGAGGAAGGTCCGCTGGATATGCGCATGGGTCCCAACATCACCGTGCGAGCAGCAGACCTGGTGAACTTCGCGCCCGAGGAGGAGTTGATCGATATCTTCCGGCGACTGGGCGAAGAACCAGCGGCCAGAAGAATCGCTGCCCATCTGGTGCGAAGACGTTCGGAACGGCTTTTTCAAACCACAATGGATCTGGCCAGAGCGGTAGAGGAGGTGGTTCCACGGCGAGGGCCTCGGCACCCGGCAACGCGGGTGTTTCAGGGGCTGCGGATTGCGGTTAATAATGAGCTTGAGATCTTGGAACAAGCGTTGCCTGCTCTCGCTGGATGGGTGAAGTCTGCGGGGCGGCTAGCTGTTATTACGTTTCACTCCCTGGAAGACCGCATTGTAAAACATTATTTCAGGAGTGTTTCTCAAGAATGGATCGATCGCCCGGAATGGCCTGAACCGCGGCCGAACCCGGCTTTCAATTTTAAGCTAATCACAACGAAGCCGATCGAGGCGTCGCCAGAAGAAAAACTGAGGAACCCACGATCTCGCAGCGCCAAGCTCCGAGTCATTGAGCGCAACACACTATGAATTCCAATCGACGGGCGCCGGCCCCATCTATACGAATCGCATCATTATGTAAGGTCATCATTTCGGCGGTGTTCATCGCTTCCGCCGGGATTTCGTATGTCTATCTGAAGAACCAGCTGAAGCTCTCAGGAGACAAACAGATCGAGCTCGAACGGCAGTTGGCGGAGGTCCGAAAGGAGAACGAGAGCATGCAGCTGCAGATCGATAATCTCACCTCTTTGGCGGCGCTGAAGAAGAGACTCGCACAAAACTCTTTTGGTCTCGTCCCGATTACGACCGACCAGGTCGTTCGCCTTAACCAAGACGACCCGAATGGGGACGACCTTCGCGTTGTCTCCAATCGGCCCTTTAGAAAATGAACCGGAATGAGCAAGCGAGAGCTGCCATCGTCTGCTTTGCTCTGGTTGGAGTATTCAGCCTGTTTTCCGTCAGGCTGATCTATCTCCAAGTAATCCAGCACGATGTCTATGTAGCGCTTGCCGCAGAAAAGCATGTACATAAGCAAGTCATCTACGCACGGCGTGGTGTCATCCGGGGTTGTAGGGGCGAACCTCTCGCCGAGAACCGCCGCATCTACGACGTGGCTGCCGACGGTTCGCATATTCGGAACCCGACTGCTTTGGCGCAGGCAATCGCTGGTCAGCTGGAAATGGATCCAGCTGAGCTCGAAGCAAAACTAAAAGCGGTCGTCGACAAAACGATCGCGGACGAAAAGACGGTATCGAGGGTCCTGAAAAAAGGTGTCTCCGAGGACGTTTACGCGAACATCTCGAAGATTACGAGAGGTCAGAGGCAACTCTCTGGGATTTATTTCGACCTGAATTTTGACCGGGTTTACCCAAACGGCAGCTTGCTAGCCCAAGTGATCGGTTTTCTCGATGCGGGTCATGAACCAAGACTCGGCATCGAAAGATCGATGCAAGATTTCCTCCAAGGGACCAATGGGGTTCGCTATCTGGAAGAAGACCAAAAGGGCCATGAACTGGTCCAATATCGTGGGCTGGAGACAGCGGCCAAAGACGGATGTGATGTCAGGCTCACGATTGATATGCAGCTGCAGAATATCGTCGAGAGCGAATTAGACGCCGCTTTTGCTCAGTATAAGCCGCAGATGGCTACCGCGGTGATGCTTCGCCCGACGACCGGAGAGATCCTGGCGATGGCGAGCCGGCCAACCTTCGATCCCAACGACCCACGGTCCTCCACGCCGGAGCAACAAAAGGATCGGCCTATATGCGACATGGTGGAACCGGGATCAACGTTTAAGATCGTAGTTACTTCTGGCGCGCTTGAGGAGAAAGTCGCGACACCGGAGACGAAGATCTATTGCGAGAACGGGGCTTATTCCTACGCCGGCCGCATTCTTCACGATGCGCATCCGATGGGGATGCTGACTCTTCATGAAGTGTTGGCGCATTCAAGTAACATCGGGGCTGCTAAACTCGCGCTCCAGCTGGGAAAGGACCGATTCTATCAATATATCCGGCGCTTTGGGTTCGGCGAAACGAGCGGAATCCGTTTACCTGGCGAGATTCCAGGCTTGGTGAATCCACCGTATCGATGGAGTGAACTCGATATTACCCGAATCCCGATGGGGCAATCAATTGCCGTCACTCCTTTGCAAATGGTTACCGCCATGTCGACGATTGCGAATGGCGGTCTACTCATGAAGCCGATGATTGTTTCGGAGATCGACGACCCCGATGACCGACCTGTTGTGACCTATGCTCCAGTGCAAATTCGCCGTGTCGTTTCTACGGACACGGCGAAGAAGATCGTTTCGGCTCTCAAAGACGTCGTTAGCAAAAAAGGCACGGCACCTGAGGCGGCGGTTCCCGGCTTTGCCGTGGCCGGCAAAACGGGGACGGCCGAGAAGATCGATCCGCGAGGCGGTTACATGCAGGGGAAATATGTGGTCTCTTTCGTGGGGTTCATGCCGGCAGACGATCCGAAGTTCGCCTTACTAGTCGTGATTGATGATCCGAACATTCCCAGAGCGTTTGGTGGCACGGTAGCCGCGCCGGTCTTTGCGAAAATCGCGAAACGAGTCGCAGACTACTTTGGACTGCAGCCAACTGAACCGGTGGTGCCCCCCGGTTTAGTTGAGACGCCGAAAAAATTAACTTCAACTCTGCCCGGGCGTGGTTAATCGATCAGATATGGAGCTGGAGAAATTAATTCGTCGGCTGGACAAGCCGTTAGTCACCGGGACGTTAGCCCGCGATGTAACCGCGATCTGTTACGACTCGCGCCAGGTTGCTCCAGGCAGCTTATTCTGTGCGATCGAGGGGAGCCAGGTGGATGGGCACTCTTTTATCGGGAAGGCCATTGAGAAGGGAGCAACCGCCATAGTCTCGCAGAAACCTCACCTGACCACGCGGGCTACTCATATCCAAGTCAAAGATTCTCGGGACGCGTTGGCGCGTCTGGCCGCAACTTTTTATGACGATCCATCAGCCCGTCTTCAACTGCTCGGCGTGACGGGGACAAATGGTAAGACCACAACCACCTTCTTAATCAAGCATCTACTCGAGCGAGCCGGCCAACGCACGGGGCTCATCGGCACTGTATCGTACCAGATTGGGGAGCGAATTTTGCCGGCCCAACGGACGACGCCGGAGTCGGTTGACTTGCAGCAGCTCTTTTCCCAAGCCTTGGAGGCCGGCTGCGTTAATCTGGCCATGGAGGTCTCCTCGATCGCTCTTGCTTTGAATCGAGTCGATGAAATTCGGTTTCGGGCCGGTGTTTTCACAAATCTCACCCAGGACCACCTCGATTTTCACCGAGGGATGAAGGAGTACTTCCAAGCCAAGGAAAAGCTATTCGAAAAGATCAGTGATGAGGCGTCGAAGTCCAGTATCGGGATAATCAACGTCGATGATCCTTACGGCCAACAACTGGTGGCTCGTTTCTCCGACCGGTTAAATGTGGTGACCTACGGGATGGGCGCTCGAGCTGACTTCAGGGCAAGTAACTACCGAGTTGAATCCACCGGCACCTCTTATCAACTGGATGTAAAAGGCAAGAGCTATCTGGTCCGGGTCCCTTTAATCGGCCGATTCAATATTTATAACTCCCTGGCCGCCCTGGCTACCGTGGCCGCGCTGGGTATCGATATTCGGTCCTCTGTCTTAGCGCTGGCTCGCGCCCCTCAAATTCCGGGGCGCCTGGAAGCGGTTCCCGCCAAGCGCCAGTTCCAGGTCTTTGTCGACTATGCGCACACGGACGATGCCCTGTTGAATGTGATCAAGACGTGTCGCGACCTTAACCCTGCCCGGCTGATCGTGGTGTTTGGCTGTGGAGGAGATCGGGATCGGGCTAAAAGGCCTTTAATGGGGGCAGTAGCCGACCAGTTTGCCGATTACTCCATCGTTACGTCAGACAACCCACGTAAGGAAGGGCCCGAGGCGATCATTCGTGATGTGGCGGCGGGTTTCAAAGGACGAAATTTTGAAACGGTTGTCGACCGGCGCGAAGCCATCGACCGCGCCATCACTTTAGCGCGTCCTCGGGATATTGTGCTGATCGCCGGCAAAGGTCACGAGAAGTACCAGGAGTTCCGGGATCATACGGTTCCGTTCGATGACATCGAGGTAGCCCTCAGGGCGTTGGAAGACCACCCAGTTAAATTAGGAGAGTATGGAACCTAGTACCGTTGCCGAAGTCGCCACTCAGGCTTCTGGGACGTTATTTGGTTCCGGCTCAGCAGTGGTTACCGCTGTTTCCACTGATACCCGGTCGATCCAACCTGGCCAACTGTTTGTCGCTCTGCGAGGTGAACGGTTTGATGCTCACGACTTCTTGGCGACCGCGTTCGAACAGGGCGCGACTGCGGCCCTGGTGGAAAGGGTGAATCAAGAGTTGCCCGGCTTGCCGCAAATTCAGGTGCGGGATTCTCTGGCTGGTCTGCAAGCCTTGGCGAGAAACTATCGTCGGAAGTTCCAGATGCCGATCGTCGGCATTACCGGAAGCAACGGGAAAACGAGCACCAAAGAAATGGTGGCCGCGGTTTTAAATGAACGGTTCCACGTCACCAAGACGTCGGGCAACCTGAACAATCACATTGGAGTACCACTCTCGGTGTTGCGGTTCGAGCGCCAACATCAGGTCGCGGTTATCGAATACGGAACGAATCATCCGGGAGAAATTGCGGGGTTGGTTGGTATTGCGGGGCCGCAGCACGCCATCATTACAAATATCGGGGTAGCTCATATCGAGTTTCTCGGGAGTCGAGAAGGAATTGCCCGGGAGAAGTCTGTTTTGGCCGAAAGTGTCAGCGAGGCTGGTACGGTGGTGTTGAACGGGAATGACGATTTTGCGGATTGGATCGCTGGACGGTGTAAAGCGCAGATCGTAATGGTTGGATTTGAGAAGGGACAAGTCCGGGCTCGAGATATCAAGCACAGTCCTGACGGCGAAGAATTCACCGTCGCTACGCAAAAAGAAGAAATTCGAGTTCATCTGCCGGTGCTCGGCGAGCACATGGTGCTCAATGCCCTGCAGGCGGTCGCGATCGGCTTGGCATTCGGCCTGACTCTGGCCGAATGCGCCACTGGGCTAACTAAGACGGCGCTTCCTTCTGGACGATTGCAGGTGAAGGCAGTGGGCGGGATCTCAATTGTTAACGACGCCTATAATGCGAACCCAGATTCGATGATCGCTGCTCTCAGGACGGTCGCTAACCTTCCGGCAAACGGGCGCCGGGTAGCGGCCCTCGGAGGGATGGGTGAACTGGGTCAAGAAAGTTTGATCGGCCATGAAAGAGTGGGGAAAGCGGTCGCCGAACATGGATTTGATGTGCTGATTGCGGTTGGCGAAAAAGCATTCCCGATTGCCAGAAGTGCCAGCGCGGCCGGATTAGCCGAGAGCCGCACGGCCAAGAGCAATGCTGAAGCGGCCGATCTCCTCAATACAATTTTAGAGCCTGGCGACCTCCTTCTGCTCAAGGGCAGCCGGAGTGCGGCGATCGATCAAATCATTCCGCTGCTTGAAGCGGCGCGTGGCTCGGGCCAAAGGAAGGCGCCATGATGTATTATCTATATCACCTCAGCCAGGGGCCACATCCGGTCAGTACCGGTTTTAACGTATTCCAGTACGTCTCCTTCCGGGCCGTTTGCGCTGGGATCACCGCTTTTCTGCTTTGTCTGGTTAGCGGCAGCTGGGTCATTCGCAAACTAACCTCGCTCAAATTTGGCCAACCTATTCGGACGGCTGAAGAGGTGCATCGGCTTTACGAACTGCATGGTGCCAAGAAAGGAACGCCGACCATGGGCGGGGTCCTATTGATGGGGGCGGTTGTCGTCACTACCTTGATTTGGGCCCGGCCGGATAACAGCTTTATCTGGCTCTGTCTTTTCACGATTGTTTTCACTGCCGGCCTTGGTTTTGCCGATGACTATCTAAAAGTCACCAAGAAGAAGTCGGATGGCGTTCCCGGCCGCGTGAAGCTGCTATGCCAGTTCTTTCTAGCAGCCATCGTCACTGCGTTCTTTCTGACCAACCCCGCACTCGAGATCCAGGCCAAAGAACTTTATATCCCTTTTTTCAAGGAACCGCTCATCGCCAATCTTGGCTGGCTGACCATTCTCTTCTTCGGGCTCGTGGTAGTGGGCGCATCGAATGCGGTGAACCTGACCGATGGTCTGGATGGTTTGGCGACAGGTTGCACGGTCACCGTAGCTACGACCTATGCGATCCTTGCCTATGCGGCCGGTAACGTGGTTGTGGCTTCCTATCTGGAGTTGCCTTACTACCCGCAAAGCAGCGAGCTAACGGTTCTTTGCACCGCCTTGGCGGGAGCGGGTCTCGGCTTTCTGTGGTTTAATTGCCATCCCGCCAGAGTCTTTATGGGCGATACCGGTTCCCTTTCGATTGGGAGCACGCTTGGTGTTGTTGCGATCTGCTGCAAGCAGGAGCTGCTATTGGCGGTCGTTGGCGGGATCTTCGTAATCGAAGCCGTGTCCGTGATCGTTCAGGTATTGAGCTTTAAAACCAGGGGTAAACGAGTGCTGCTCATGGCTCCGCTGCATCATCACTTCGAGCTGAAGGGCTGGAAAGAGAACACCGTGATCGTGCGGTTCTGGATCATGTCCTTAATGTTCGCGCTGCTAGGTCTGGCCACACTGAAACTCAGATGAAACTCAACGCCACCAAAGCTGCCGTCTTAGGATTAGGCACCAGCGGAGAAGCAGCCGCCAAACTTCTCCGGCGGGAAGGCGCCGACGTGACGGTCTTTGATAGCGCCGATGCGTCGCAGCTCAAGGAGCGCGCCCAGAAGATGGAGGCCTTGGGAATCAAGACGGTTTTGGGACCAGAAGCCGAACGGGGCACCGTTAATTTCGATCTAACGGTTCTGAGTCCAGGGATCGATCCTCAGGTTGAGCTGGTACAGAACTTCATCCGCCAAAAGGCGGAATTTACCGGCGAACTAGAGCTGGCTTTTCGGTTCTGCCACAAGCCCGTGATCGCCATTACCGGAACCAACGGCAAAACGACTACCACCCAGTTAGTTGAACTGATGCTTCAGCGAGCAGGTGTTCGCACTATCGCGTGCGGCAATATCGGCATGCCGTTTTGCGAGGCGATCGAAAGGCAAAATGAGCTGGACGTCTTTACCGTCGAGGTTAGTTCATTTCAGCTCGAGACCATCTCGACCTTCCGGCCGCACGTTGCCGTCTGGCTAAATTTCACGCCCGATCATCTCGACCGGTACCGCGATTTGGAGGAATATCGGGACGCTAAGCTCCGGATTTTCGACCGGCAGCAGGGGAGCGATTTCGCAGTGGTGAATGTTCGGGATCAGCTGTCCGGCCTGAACGCGAAGACGATCACTTTTAACGCTTATCCCGGAGAAGCAGATTTCTCCGTATCTGGTCAATCGCTCCTGTTCCACGGCGAACTGGTGCTCGACATGAACACCACCAACTTGAGCGGCGTACATAACGCGGAGAACCTGATGGCCGCGTTGGGCGTCGCGTATGCACTCGACATCCCGTGGGAAAAGGCCGCAGTTGGGCTGAGCGAATACCGCCTTCTGCCACACCGTTGTGAGCGGGTAGGTGAAGTCGGTGGTGTGGTT
>Ga0070713_100000928_pt1 | contig 18726 bp, 14 predicted proteins | sample LARL82metaG_FD_65465 | JGI IMG/M metagenome (GOLD analysis project Ga0070713, IMG submission 65465) | Corn, switchgrass and miscanthus rhizosphere microbial communities from Kellogg Biological Station, Michigan, USA - LAR L8-2 metaG | ecosystem: Host-associated > Plants > Roots > Rhizosphere ...
GAAAAATTGGGGTGGGAGACGGGAATCGAACCCGCAACAACCGGAGCCACAGTCCGGTGCTCTGCCAGTTGAGCTACTCCCACCAGATGCATCGATTATAACGGGTTCGGAATGGAGCCGTCAGGCTCTTGGTTGTTGGTTATTGGTTCTTCGCTGTTGGAAGCAACAGCTTGCAAGCCCGATCTGTTAAAGGCTTGCGATTTCTACACTCTGCCCACGCCAACGTACTCGAATCCCATGGCACGGAGGCGGACGGAATCGAGAATGTTTTTTGTATCGACGATGAGGGGGCGGCGCAACAGGGATTTGATCTTGCCAAAATCGAGGGCGCGGAATTCTGGCCATCCGGTACCAACCACGAGCGCCTCGACTCCTTCCGCTGCGGCATAAGGGGACTCGCAGTAGTGCACGGTGCCGTTCAGTTCGAGCTTGGCGTCCGGAATTGCGACGGGGTCATAGGCGCGAACGCGCGCACCTCGAGCAACCAGGCCTTGGGCCAAGCGGATCGAAGCCGAGCCTGCTACTGAGTTGGTATTCGGCTTAAAGGCGAGACCGAGAATTCCTACGTCCTTGTTCTGCAACGAGTGTAGGTGTGCAGAAATTTTTTCCGCGAGGCCTTCTACCAGAGATTGGTTCACGTCCCGTGCGGCACTCAAAACTCGCAAAGAAACATTGTTCTGCTGAGCGAGGGTGGAGAGGGCGTCCATATCAGACTGTGCAAATAAACCACCCATAGCGGCACCCGCCTGCAAACAACGAGGCCCAATCTTCTTGTCGAGGCCCAAGGCCAACGACAGGTGGACGGCATCGGCGCTGACCTTTTCGCAGAGTCCAGCGAGTTCGTTGATGAAGGAAATCTTGGTTGCCACAAATGCTGTCGCGGCTTCGCGCACCAGTTCGGCCGTCGCGTGGTTGGTCACGATCACCGGTACACCACGCATCACCAGCGGGTGAAAAATCTGCTTGATCGCGCTGACGGCATCGTTGGAAATGGTCCCGAGAATAATCCGATCCGGCCAATTGAAGTCTTCGATCGCACATCCTGCCGTGAAGAATACTGGCTGCGAAACGATGATGGCATTCAAGCCTGCTTCGCGGATCTTCTGCTCCAACGCGACTCCAGTTCCAACCGGGACGGGAGTCACAATGGAAAGAATCGGGGGCTTGGAAACGGCTTTCGAGATACGAATGACCAGGTCAGGTAACTGCTGCGGATTGTCTTCCGCTAGAAATATGACACTCGCCTTGCGGGCAAAAGCCTCAACATCGGTCGAGTAAGCCAGGCGGCCCGAGCGCACATTGCGGCGGATGATCTCGGAAAGGTTCTTTTCGTGGAATGGCACTTTGCCCTGGGCCATGTCTACCATGCGGGAGCTGTCGGGATGGCAGCAGGTGACAGGGGTGCCAAAATCAGCCAGGCAGGCGGAAATCACTGTCCCCAGGTACCCTGCACCATAGACACCAATCTGCATGCGTCCTCCCGCGCTGGAAACAGCTGGCCGGCGCAAACTCCCAACTCCTTATTTACAGTGCGGAAAGCACGTTGGGCAGAGTACACAAGGGACATTCATCCGCAGGAAAACGTACAGGAGAAACTGGCCAGATGGACGGTAACGGGAGGGTAACTTTAGGGCACAGATGGTTCAGATCACGCGGGCCGGCTGCACTCAGACCGCGATTGGCCTATGCTGGGGCACCAGAACTTTCATGAGGACCCAAGCCAGCAAGTAGCTCAACCCACAAACGATAAACATGACGAGGTAAGCGGTCTGTGGCGCGCGGGAGAAGGCATCGGTCAGCCTGCCGGCCAACAACTGCACCAGCACGCCGCCAATACCTCCGGCCATGGTGCCGATTCCCGTCACCGAGGCGATATTCTTCTTCGGGAACATATCGGAAACGGTGGTAAACAGGTTCGCAGACCAGGCCTGGTGGGCGGTGGCGCCAACGCAGATCATTGCCACAGCGAGCGTCGACGCGGCACCACCAAAACGCTGCACGTCCCCAAAAAACTGGGTCAGCAGCACCAACAGTGGGAAGCAGGCGATGATGAGCATCGTCGTCATGCGGGCTTTATAGACGCTTATGCCGCGCTCGATGAGCTTCTTGGGAATGCTGCCGCCATAGATGCTGCCTGCGATAGCGACCCCATACACAATGAACGTCGGGAGCATGACTTGCTCTTTGGTCATGTGAAACTGCTTGTTGAGGTAATCGGGTAACCAAAACAGGTAGAACCACCAGACTCCGTCGGTCATCAGCTTTCCCACGAAAAAAGACCAGAGCTGGCGATAGCGGAACAGCTTCCACCACGAGATCTTTGTCGCATCTTCGGCTTGCGTGGCTGCGAAATCGTCGTCGATGCGAATATACGCACGTTCCGCTTCTGAAACCTTGGGGTGCCGAGAGGGAGGATTGTAGAGCCAAAACCAGAAGATAAGCCACGGGAATCCCATGGCGCCGGTGATGATGAAGGCCATCTTCCAGCCGTGCGCGTCGCCATAATGCACCATGATGGCGGGCACAAGTAACGCCGCGATCATGGCTCCCCCGTTGGAGCCGGCATTAAAGACGGCTGTAGCCAAAGCACGCTCGCGTTTGGGAAACCATTCGGCGACGGTTTTAATGGAAGCCGGGAAGTTACCAGCCTCGCCGACGGCGAATGCGCTGCGCACGATAATGTGCATCCTGAGCAGGCCGCCGACAAAGGCGTTGGCGATTCCACAAATCGACCACACCACCAGTGAGAGCGCCAAACCAATCTTGGTCCCGACTTTGTCAATGAACCACCCGGCAAGAACCGTGATTCCCGCATAGAAGCCAGTGAACGCAGAAGTCAGATACGAGAAATCGCTGTTGCTCCAGCCGAATCCACCCTGTGCCGCAGGACGGCAAAAGAACTCTTTCAAGTAACTGATGACCTGCCGGTCCATGTAGTTAACGCTGGTGGCAAAGAACAGCAGAGCGCAGATCACCCAGCGAAAACGGCCGATGGTGGACTGGTCATCTGTCGTTGCTGACTGTGATATTTGAGGTGATTGCATGGACGACACGGTCCTCAGCACTTTGTTACTGATTTACGCCGCTGGCGAGAAAACCGCCGTCGACGGCCAAGACGTGCCCCGTCACGAAACTCGCGGATTCGGATGCAAGAAAGACAGCTGCCCCCACCAGTTCATCGAGCTTGCCGAAGCGTCCCATGGGCGTTCGCGTCAGAAACTCCTTGCCGCGAGCGGTGCCATCGAGCAGGTTGGTGTTCAGATCAGTCCGAAACACGCCTGGAGCAATCGCGTTGACGCAGACGCCGTGCTTCGCCCACTCGATCGCTAACGACTTCGTCAGGGAAGCTACCGCAGCCTTGCTGGCGGAATATGCAGCCACTTCAAACAGCGCCAGGAACGAGGAGAGCGATGCGATGTTGATGATCCTCCCGTAGCCGCGCTCAATCATGTGGCGGCCAAACACCTGGCAGGCGCGCAGCGTGCCGGTCAGGTTCGTCTCCATGATGTTGCTCCACTCTTCATCCGGAAGCTGCAGCGTGGGCGTGCGCTTGGTTGTGCCGGCGCTGTTGACGAGGATCTCGACCGACCCGAATTTCGCCGCAGCCGCGGACAGCAGTGCCTGCAGGCTTTCGCGATTGGTGACCTCGACAGGATGCCCCAATGCCTTGCCGCCCGCGCGCTCAATTGCTGTGGCTGCGGTTTTTGCGAGTTCCCCGCGCCGGCCTGCGGGCACAACATTCGCACCGGCGATCGCCAGTCCTTTTGCGATGGCGAGACCGATGCCAGAAGTTCCTCCAATTACGACTGCAGTTTTCGAGGTGAGATCAAGTTGAGGATGTCCCATGTCACCTTTCTCAAGAATTCGATACTTGACTCGTGAAACAGTTGGAAGTGGTTTCTGAATTCACACCGATGGTAACGCGAAATACTGCCGCGCGTTCTCGAAACAGAGGTTCCGGATCATGTCTCCGACGAGTTGCACCGAATCTGGTAAAAACCCCGCGTCCATTTCACCCCCGAGCAGATTACAGAGCACGCGGCGGAAGTACTCGTGTCTCGGGAAGGACATGAAGGAACGCGAGTCGGTGGTCATGCCGACGAAGCGTGAGAGCAGCCCGCAATTCGAGAGTGCGTTCAGTTGCCACTCAATTCCCTCTTTCTGATCGAGGAACCACCATCCGCTGCCAAACTGCACTTTGCCGGGAATAGAGCCGTCCTGGAAATTGCCGATGGCTGTCGCGAACGCGTAATTGTCGGCAGGATTCAGGTTGTACAGGATCATCTTCGGCAGTTTGCCGCGTTGTTCCAGTTGATCGAGGAATCGAATGAGCGACTGCACTTGCGGACAGTCCGCGATTGAGTCGAAGCCGGTGTCGCGACCGATGGAATTCAATGCTCGCGTATTCGCGTTGCGGTAGGCGCCAAGGTGTAACTGCTTGGTCCAGCCCTTCTCGGCGTCAAGGGAACCAAAGAAAAGCATCAGGTAACTGGACCAGCGCAGTGAGTCGCCGGGTGAAATCTGGGAACCGCCGCGGACTTTGTTGAAGATGGCTTCCGCTTCGTCATCGCTGCAGAACTCGTTGGGACAGGTATCCAAACCGTGGTCAGAGAGTCGACATCCAACCTGGTGGAAGTCTTCATGACGCTTGCGCAGCGCGCTCAGGAAATCTGCAAACGTCTTGATCTCGAGATTTGCGGACTGGCCCAGCCTTTCTTTCCATTCCACAAAGCCCTCGGGATCGTCAATGCGCAGGGCGCGATCCGGTCGAAACGCCGGAAACACCCGGACCGGGAATCGCGACTTGCGCAGCCGCTGGTGATATTGCAGTGAATCGGCAGGATCGTCGGTCGTACAAATGGCTCGAACATTGAACTTCTGCAAGATCCCCTGCGCTGTGAACTCTGACGTGGCGAGTTGGCGATTTGCCTCTTCCCAAACTCCAGGCGCAGTCTTCTCGTCCAGCAATTCTGAGATGCCGAAGTAACGTTGTAGTTCGAGGTGGGTCCACTGATAAAGCGGATTACGTAGCGTTTGCGGAACGGTCCGCGCCCACGCCAAAAACTTGTCGCGAGGGCTGGCATCTCCGGTGATGAAACGCTCTGGAACTCCGGAAGTTCGCAAAGCCCGCCACTTATAGTGGTCGCCTTCCAGCCAGATTTCGGTCAGGTCCCGAAATCGATGGTTTTCTGCGATGTCCCTCACCGGAAGGTGGCAATGGTAGTCGAGGAGCGGTTCCTTCTCCGCAAATTCATGAAAGAGACGGGCGGCAATAGAGCCCTGCAGTAAGAAGTGATCGGAGATGAACGGCATTCTGAATGCACAATTCTACATGGGCACAGTTTCAGGGCGCGGGAAATGCGTGCCAAGCAGGACCGTTTACGGGGATTATTGAGCAGATTTTTACCCAGTTTCGGCCGAAATCCTTCGATTCTCTCGGCCGTTAAGGCGTTAATGTCTATTGACTAAATAGGGATTGTGGGGTAAAACGGAACTATGAAAATCTCCCAGAAGGGGCTGTATGCACTCCAGGCCATGATGATGCTGGCGCGCCACTACAATCAGGGCGCCATACGCATCCGGGACGTCGCATATGAAGAGGAGCTTCCGGAAAAATTCCTGGAACTGATCCTGCTCGAACTCAAGAATGCCCGCATGGTGGAGAGTGTTCGTGGCGCAAAGGGCGGGTACCAGTTGCGGCGCGCGCCTTCGGAGATTCGGCTGAGCGAAATCATCCGGCTGATTGATGGACCACTGGCGCCCTTTGGGGACGCAGAGCAACTGCGCAGCCTGATTGATCGTGACGCTCAGCATCGCGCGCTGTACCAAGTGTTTCTCGATGTGCGAGACGCCGCGGCCAAGATCCTCGACAGCACCTCACTAGCGGACATCGTCAACCCCGGCCCAAGGCAGAAAGCCAAACTGCGCCACAAGAAGAAAGAGGCAAGTGTTCTTCCGATGGTCGTGCACGGCAATACTCCGCGGGGTGAGAAGTGATACGAACGCTTCAACTCGTCGTGCTGGTCTTAGGGAGTTCCCTCCTGGGCGTAGCCCAGCGCGTGACTTTGCTCAACGTTTCGTATGACCCGACCCGCGAGTTGTTCCAGGACTACAACGCAGTCTTTGCCAAGTACTGGAAGGCGAAGACGGGCCAAGACGTTATCGTGCAGCAGTCACACGGCGGATCGAGCAAGCAGGCGCGAGCGGTGATCGACGGACTCGATGCAGACGTGGTCACGCTGGCTTTGGCTTACGACATCGATGCAATCTCCGACAAGGCCCATCTCCTGCCATCCACTTGGCAGTCCCGGTTGCCGAACAATAGCTCGCCCTATACGTCGACCATCATTTTCCTGGTCCGCAAGGGCAATCCAAAAAAGATCAAAGATTGGGACGACTTGGTTCGGCCCGGCATTTCGGTGATTACACCGAATCCGAAGACTTCGGGCGGAGCGCGCTGGAATTACCTGGCCGCGTGGGGTTACGCGCTGCGAAAGTCCGGCGGCAACGAGTCGAAAGCACGGGATTTTGTTTCGAAGTTGTTCGCCAACGTGCCCGTACTGGATTCCGGAGCCCGTGGTTCGACAACAACATTTGTCGAGCGCGGCATGGGCGACGTTCTGATCGCATGGGAGAACGAGGTCCTGCTGGGCGCAAATGATCTTGGCAAGGACAAGTTTGAGGTTGTGGTTCCCTCGACCAGCATTTTGTGCGAACCGGTCGTGAGCGTAGTCGACAAAGTGGTGGACAAGAAGGGCACACGGGCGGTCGCACAGGCGTACCTGGAGTACCTGTACAGCTCCGAAGGCCAGGAGATCGCGGCAAAGAGATATTACCGTCCGCGATCGGCTGTTGTGCTGAAGAAGTATGCGGCGCAGTTTCCCAACATTAAGTTGTTCACGATTGCGGACATTGCAGGAGATTGGAAGAAAGCACAGGCAAAACATTTTGCCGACGGCGCCATTTTTGATCAGGTCTACTCCGCGAACCAGTAGGAACGATGAAGCTGCAACTCAAACAGAAAAGCATTCTGCCGGGATTCGGCCTAGCACTCGGATTCACCGTGCTCTATCTCAGCCTGCTGGTGCTGATTCCGCTCTCGGCAACATTTCTGAAGGCATCGTCGCTGAGCTGGGAGCAGTTCTGGCATATCGCTAGTTCGCATCGGGCCGTGGCGTCGTACAAGCTGAGTTTTGGGGCTTCGGGCATTGCTGCAACCATCAATTTGTTTTTTGGGCTGATCGTGGCCTGGGTGCTGGTGCGCTACAACTTCCCCGGCAAACGGCTGTTCGATTCCCTTGTAGATCTTCCGTTCGCATTGCCTACAGCGGTTGCCGGCATCGCGCTGACCACGATCTATTCCCCGAATGGCTGGATTGGAAGATTTCTGGCGCCGCTTGGTATTCAGCCGGTCTACTCGCGGCTCGGAGTTGTTATTGCGCTCACATTTACAGGACTTCCCTTCGTGGTGCGGACCGTGCAGCCCGTGCTCGAAGACCTCGATAAAGAGATGGAAGAAGCCGCGGCCAGCCTGGGTGCAAATCGTTGGCAGACGATCACGAGAGTGCTGTTCCCGGCCGTGATGCCGGCTGCGCTGACGGGCTTCAGCATGGCATTCGCACGTGCCGTGGGCGAGTACGGCTCCGTGGTATTCATCTCCGGCAACATGCCCATGAAGACGGAAATCACGCCGCTCCTGATCATCACCAAGCTGGAGCAGTATGACTATGCGGGTGCGACTGCGATCGCAGTCGTCATGCTGGTGTCGTCGTTTACGCTGCTGTTGACAATCAATCTGCTGCAGGCATGGAGCGGGGGACGATTGAAGCGCGCGCACGCGAGTGAACTGCCGGAAACTGCCGAATTTGAGGCGGCAAGCTAATGGCATCGATCACATTGCCAAATCCGGGAATGCCGGTTGCTTCGCGCGCAGTACAAGCGACAACGGAGCGGCCATGGGTACGCTGGAGCCTGATCGCGGTGGCCGTGACATTTCTGGGCCTATTTCTGTTCCTGCCGTTGGCAATCGTGTTCTCTTCGGCCTTGGAGAAGGGCTTCTCGGTATACCTGGCTGCGCTGCGCGAGCCTGATGCCATGGCAGCGATCAAGCTGACACTGATTGCCGCCGGAATTTCGGTTCCGCTGAACATGATTTTTGGTATCGCGGCAGCATGGGCGATCGGCAAATTTGATTTCATCGGCAAGAGCCTGCTGGTGACGCTCATTGATCTGCCATTCTCGGTATCGCCGGTAGTTTCCGGCCTGATTTACGTTTTGATCTTCGGCTTGCAAGGACTGATGGGCCCGTGGCTGGCGGCGCATGACATCAAGATCATCTTTGCCGTCCCTGGGATTGTGCTGGCGACCATGTTTGTCACCTTTCCATTCGTGGCGCGCGAACTGATTCCCTTGGTTGAGGCGCAAGGCACAGAAGAAGAGGAAGCAGCGCTGACGTTGGGAGCGAGCGGTTGGCAGACATTCCGGCGAGTCACGCTGCCCAACATCAAGTGGGGTCTGCTGTACGGAGTGATCCTGTGCAACGCGCGTGCTATGGGAGAGTTCGGGGCGGTCTCTGTTGTATCCGGACACATTCGCGGGCGCACCAACACCATGCCATTGCATATCGAGATCCTTTACAACGAATACCAATTTGCACCGGCGTTTGCTGTCGCGTCATTGCTCGCGCTTCTGGCCCTGGCAACGTTGCTGGCAAAGACAATTGTCGAATGGAAGGCGCGGCAGCAGTCGAGGGGATCGGAGCGCCTGAGCGGAGAAGTTTATGAGCATTGAAGCCGTCAACATAACCAAGCGCTTTGGGCAGTTTGCCGCACTGAATAACGTGGATCTTGAGATCCCCAGCGGCGAACTGGTGGCGCTGCTCGGGCCGTCGGGCTCCGGCAAGACTACCCTGCTCCGCATCATCGCCGGCCTGGAGTTCCCTGACTCGGGTACGGTTCACTTCGACGGCCACGACATCAGCCATCGTAGCGCTCAAGAGCGGCGGGTGGGTTTTGTCTTTCAGCACTATGCCCTGTTCCGCCACATGACTGTGTTCGAGAACATCGCGTTCGGACTTCAAGTCAGGCCGCGAGAGTTTCGTCCTTCGCGCACTCAGATCCGCACCAAGGTTCACGATCTGCTCAAGCTCATTCAATTGGAGAATCTTGCTGACCGCTATCCTTCGCAGTTGTCGGGAGGTCAGAGACAACGCGTGGCATTGGCCCGGGCGTTAGCCGTCGAGCCCTCTGTCCTGCTACTGGACGAGCCATTCGGCGCGTTGGATGCCAAGGTCCGAATGGAGCTGCGGCGGTGGCTGCGGCAACTGCACGACGAGATTCACGTCACCAGTGTCTTCGTTACGCACGATCAGGAAGAAGCGCTAGAGGTTGCGGACCGCGTGGTTGTCATGAACGAGGGCCGGATCGAGCAGGTTGGTTCTCCGGATGAGGTCTACAACCATCCAGCCTCACCGTTCGTTTACAACTTCCTCGGCAACGTAAACCTGTTTCACGGCCGCGTAGAAGAAGACAAGACCTACATTCACGAAGTAGAGACGGGCCACGTGGTTTATGTGCGTCCACATTTGCTTGACATTGCCCGCCTGCCGAACGGCGGAAGCCACTTCCGGGCCCGGATCAAGCACATCAATGCCGCCGGACCGCTGGTGAAAGTCGAAGCGATTGCGGAATGGGGCGATCCCGTACGTGTGGAACTGCCGCAGGAACGTTTCCGCAGCCTGCAGCTGATGAAAAACGAAGAAGTGTTCATCATCCCGAAGGACGTACAAGTGTTTCCCGTCCGGAAAGAAATAGCCCGCGCGAAATAAAGGTGGGACGAAGAAGTACCGGGGTTTTGCTTTTTATATAATGTCTACTAATTCTGTGGGGATAGTGATATATGAAAATGGAAGTGAGCTTCCGCAACCGTGAATTTTGGAGCCGCGGTGCCGCGTCAGCATGGTATGTCGCGCTGCTCGTTATGGTCTTATGGCATGCGCAAACGCGAGCGCAGGTCTTAACCGCCGCCAGCACGTCGAGCGTGGTGGAGTCATCCGACAGTGCTTCCACACATCGCACGGTGGTAGCCGGCTCGAACGGGTTGGTGCTATCGAGCAGTGATGGCGCAAACACCGTTACAGTTCACGGATACGCCCAGGCGGATGACCGCATGTTCTCCAGCAATATTCACGGCGAAGATCTTGACACGTTTCTGTTCCGCCGCATTCGACCGCAGGTCGAGGGCACCATCTTCAACGCCGTAGATTTCCGTTTCATGCCGGATTTCGGCCAAAACAATCCGCAAATTCAGGAAGCATACGTGGAATGGAAAACATTCCCACTCGCGAAGCTCCGGGTTGGCAAGTTCAAGGAACCCATTGGCCTGGAAGCCCTCAGGTCGGACCGCGACTTGAGCTTCCCCGAGCGGTCGCTCGCCAGCGACTTGGCACCTTTACGATACATGGGCGCTCAGATAAGTGGTTCCGTGCTTTCGAATTCGATTTCTTATGCGGCTGGCTACTTCAATGGATCCAATGACGGCTCGAACGGCAATTTCCAATGGGTCCCGGCCAACGAGTTCGCCTCTCGTGTTTTCTTTCTTCCCTTCACGAAAACCAAGATCGGGGTGCTGCAGCAGCTAGGGTTCGGTGTTGCCGGATCCGTCGCACACCAACATGGCTCCATCTCGGGGTTGAAGACCGTGGCTCAGAGCACGTTCTTCAAGTACTCGTCGAGCACGCTGGCGAATGGTCAGCACACGCGGATATCGCCGCAGGCCTACTACTACTTCGGGCCAGTGGGCTTCCTGAGCGAATACGTGATGTCATCGCAAGACGTCATTCACGGTGGTCAGACAGCAAACGTGACCAATCGAGCGTGGCAGGTGGCAGGGTCCGTTGTGCTGACAGGCGAGAGAAACACCTACAACGGGGTAAAGCCGCGCAACAGCTTCGAACCAAACCGCGGTTTCCGGCACTTGGGTGCGTTCGAATTGACTACCCGCTACAGCCAATTGCGGGTGGGGAGCAATGCGTTCCCGGTATTTGCCAGCTCAAAAACAGCAGCGCAAGCGGCGCACGAGCGTGCGATCGGGCTGAATTGGTATCTCAACCGTTTCGTGAAGCTGACGACCGACTTGGAATACACAGACTTCACCATGGCTTCCAAAGCCGTGACTCCGCTGCACAGCGAAATCGTCCTTATGAACCGAATTCAGCTTGCCTTTTGACGACTAGTGACGAGCCAATCGCTTATCATACGGAGTATCTCAATTCAGCGTGGAGGGGTGCTTGGCCGTTCTCGTGGTTGGGGGAGCTGGGTACATAGGGAGTCACACTGCACACGCATTGCGGCGCAGAGGATACGACGTCATAATCTACGACAATCTCTGCACCGGCTTTCGCGAGCTGGCGGAGGGATTCGAACTCGTGGTTGGGGACTTTGCCGACAAGGCTAAGATCGCACCCATCCTGCGGCGCTGCGATGCCGTCATGTTTTTTGCCGCGCACGCCTCGGTAGGCGAGTCGGTGGAAAATCCGAAAAAGTACTACCACAACAACGTCACCTCGGCCGTTTCCCTGCTCGACTACGTCATGGACTCGCGAGTACGCAAGTTCATCTTCTCGTCGACGGCGGCGGTTTATGGGAACCCTACACAGTCGCCGATTCCTGAGACATGCCCGAAACAGCCGGTCAATCCGTACGGAGCGACTAAACTCGCATTTGAGAATGCGCTTGAAGCCTACAGCACAGCGTACGGATTAAAATACGTCAGCTTCCGCTATTTCAATGCGGCCGGCGCCGTCGACAGCGGTGCGATCGGGGAGATGCACGATCCCGAAACTCACCTGATTCCCATCATCTTTGAGGCCATCCAAGGCAAGCGGGCGGCCCTGAGCATTTACGGTGACGACTACCCCACGACCGATGGGACCTGCATCCGAGACTATATTCATGTGAACGATCTCGCCGATGCGCATGTGATGGGGTTGGAGTATCTGGCCAAGTCTCCTTCGATTGCAATGAATCTCGGCACCGGCAAAGGGCACTCGGTCAAGGAAGTCGTTGAAGCGGTCGAGCATGTTACCGGCCATACGGTTCCGACGCAGATCGGACCGCGCCGGGCGGGAGATCCGGCAGAACTGGTCGCAGATCCTTCCCTGGCAGAGCGTACGCTGAAGTGGAAAGCACAGCGCTCGCTCGACAACATCATCGAGACGGCGTGGAAGTGGGCGCAGAAGCAGAGCAACCAATAATCATCCACTTGGACAACTTCGATGTTAACCAGACTGCAATATAAACTCCTCAAGGCCATCTCACCGGGTGAACCCGGGACCTGCAGCGGAACGGCCTACATTGGTAAATCGAAACTGGCGATTCTTTTGGGCCAGGAGTTTCTCCGAAAAATTCAGGGAAAGACAGTCATTGATTTTGGGTGTGGTGAGGGCGCCGAGGCAATCGAGATCGCTCAGCACGGTGCAACCAAGGTGATCGGCGTAGATATCCGCGCGAACATGCTCGAGACCGCCCGACAAAAGGCCCAGGCAGCGAGTGTCCAACACATTTGCGAATTTGGATACACGGCAAAAGAACCCGCCGACATCATTGTTTCACTCGATTCGTTTGAACACTTCTCCGATCCTGCCCAGGTCTTGGACGTCATGAATTCGTTGCTCAAGCCGAATGGAGAAATCATCGCCAGTTTTGGCCCGTCCTGGTATCACCCTCTGGGAGGCCATCTGTTTTCGGTGTTTCCATGGGCCCACCTGATATTCAGCGAGAAAGCGCTGATTCGCTGGCGTTCCGATTTCAAGACGGACGGAGCGACGAAGTTCGGTGAAGTCGAAGGCGGATTGAATCAGATGACAATCCGCAGATTCGAGCAGCTCGTGGCGAAGAGTCCCTTTCGGGTAGAAGAGCTCGATTTGGTCCCCATTCGAAAATTGAAGCCGCTGCACAACCGGTTGACGAGGGAATTCACGACGGCACTGGTGCGCTGCCGCATGGCAAAGCGCTCCTCCTCTAGCGCCTGACGCCGGCAATCTTGGCGAGCAACGTTGCGATATCGACACCAACGTCTTTGCCGTCAGAACCGGCATTATGGAGCGGGCTGGTTGGCAGCAGAGCATAGTTGCCAGGATTGAAGCCACTATCTCCGCCGCGATAATCCACAAACTTTATCTGCCCAGGATTTTTGTAGAACCGGTTGCCACTGGGCCAATTGCCGCCTTGCCAGTCGAACACCGCGTTGGTATCGACCTTCCACTTGATTACACATGCCTTGAGAAGCTCTGAGAAGTCATTGCGCCCCCAACCTATTCCTCTGTCGCAGCCGTCGCCATTGCCGATAGGGCCGACACCATAGTTGCCGAAAGGAAAGATATTGCTCTGAATCGTCCAGTCATGCATTTGGCCGGGAGCATCGCCGCCAAAAGCCGCGAGCGAGCGCACCGCGCGGACAAAGGTGTTGTGCGATATGTCGATGTGGTTGAGCTGGGTGAGCCCACGGCGCGTGGTGTCGCGCGAGGCATACAACTCCATACCGTCACCCGCGGATCGCTGACGCAGGGTACCCAGGTTGAGATTGTCGCCGATTAAATTGTCGTGGATCGAAATGCGGTGTCCGCCCTGGGGTTGGCAGCTCGAACAATGCGCCGGGAGGAAAGCATAAACCGCAATACCGTAAGCAACGTTGTACGCGTAGTTAAAGCGATAGGTGAAGTCCTGAATGATGCAGGTGGGACATGTGGCCGTGGGTTCGGGCCCGCCGGACTGCTGATTGATTGGCGCGATAGAGAACGAGGAACAGACCTGTGCGGAGTACCAGCAGTTCTCGATGACGTTCGCTTCAAACAGACCCCGGGCCCCGGTCTTCATCTCGAAGCCGTTCTTCACCACCGGCCAGCCTACGGTGACAACCTCCGTCGTATTGCCGTTCCAGGAGAGAGGCTTGAAGAAGTAGTTCTCGCGCACTTCAATATCGGATGGCGCGTCGAGGTTGCAGTTCACCATGATGGTACAACCCGCTGGCGTGAGTGGCGGGCCGCCGGCTCCGCCGAGCAGAATGCCTTCTCCGGACGCTTCGCAATGATTGTTCACGAACTTGTAAACACCCCATCCAGAGTTGGGAATGCTGCCAACGCCACCACCAACACATTGCGCATCAGTGTTTCCATTGGCTGCCATGCTGCCGGTGTCGTAGAAATCAGAAAGGTAACTGTCGATTACGGCAACGTGATTCGATTGACCAAGATAAATTGCTCGGGTTGTACTGGTGTCATCCGATTGCTTGCGGATGGGGAAATTGCCGTCCTGATTGATGCCGTGAAACCAATCGCGATCGAAAATGATGTGGTTGGTTTGGTCAGTACTCGACGTGAGATCAACGAGGTTATGAATGACTGCCCCGCCCGCCGGAATGCGAGTGATTTCGGCACCGATGATCCGATAATGATCGCCACTTCCTGATCTGATGGCGTTTCCCGCGTTCGGAGCGACAATTTTGAAGGTCAACACTTCCTGCTTTGAGCAGGGATAAGCGGGACGATTCGGCATCGACGGAACACCTGACGAGCACGGGGTCATACGGATACCTTCTGGTGGGAAGTCGGGACTATTCACGCCCGTCGAGGCAAGGGTGATCCAGTGCTTGTCGTCGCATTTCTTGGCGGAAAGAGTAAGAGATCCCAGGCTCGATCCAGCGGCCACCAGCACCTTATCTCCGCACTTCGCCGCATCGATGTCCGCCTGAACCTCCGCAGTCGTGGAGTGGGGCCCGCGTACTTGACCCGGCGATGGGGTGCCTTCCAGGGCGGTGTACATGCATTCAAACGGCATTTTGGCGGGACCATCAGTCGTGGGGCCGATCCAAGTCCCTGACGGTGTGCAATACACATTGCCCGTCGACGCGGTCTGCAAAGCTGGAGCGTTGGAAGGTTGTTGGCTCGAAGATCCCAAAACAGTATCAAGAATGCAGGAAAGGCTCAGGAGAGCGATCGCTCCGAGAGCGAAAATTACCGCTCGAAAAGAGAATGGCATCGGGATAACTATATCCGATGCCATTCTTCGCGAATCGAGCTGTTAGTTTATTGCCGGACGCCAGAGATCACACTCAGAAGAGTGCTCACGTTGGCGCCGATATCGGTCCCATCACTGGCCGCGTTGTGCAGCGAGCTTGACGTGCTCAACGCGTAATTGCCAGGGTTCAAGTTGCTGTTCCCGGTTCCGTAATTGGTGAAGCCTACGCCGCTGGATCCGGTGAAGAAGAAATTCCCGGAACCGCTGCCATTCGTCGGCCACTTTGAACCAAGCGTAGTGCTGTTCCAATTGAATACGGCGTTGTGGTCCACGGTCCAATTGGTGACGCAAGCTTGCAAGATTCCATAGGCGTTATTGGTCGCTCCGTATGGCGTGTCGCAGCCACCCGGGTTTCCAATATCCAAAAACCCGTACGTCCCAAATGCCCAGATGTTGTTCTGCATACTCCAGTTATTCATTTGGCCCGCCGGTCCGCCGCCGAAAATTGCTAAGCTGCGGATTGAACGGACAAAGGTGTTGTGGGAAATCTCAATATTGTTCAGTTGGTTCAGTCCTCGACCGGTCGAGTCCACCACGGCCATGATTTCCATGCCATCCCCCGTGCTGGTGGAAGCCAAGTTGCCGAGGTTCATGTTGTCGCCAATTATGTTGTCGTGAATCGAAATGCGGTCGCCACCCTGGCTCTGGCACGTCGAGCATCCCATGGGCATGAACGCATAAAGCGCTATGCCGTAAGCCGTGTTGTACGAATAGTTGTAGCGGAGCGTGAAGTCTCGAATCGTGCAAGTCGGGCAGGTTGCGACTGGATTGCTACCACCCGATTGCTGATTCACCGGCGCCACCGAGAATGAAGAGCACACCTGCGCGGAGTACCAGCAATTCTCGATCACATTGCCTTCAAAGAGGGCACGCGCTCCCGTCTTCATCTCGAAGCCGTTCTTCACCACAGGCCAACCCACGGTGTTTACAGTCGTGGTGTTGCCATTCCATGAGAGCGGCTTGAAGAAGTAGTTCTGACGGACTTCGATGTCAGTTGGCGTGTCCTGATTACAGTTCACCATGATGGTGCAACCGCTCGGCGTCAGCGGTGGCCCGCCGGAGCCGCCCAGGATCAACCCTTCCGCGGCTGCCTCGCAATGATTGTTGACGAACTTGTAGACACCCCATCCCGAGTTCGGGATGTTGCCCGCCCCGCCTCCGATGCACTGCGCATCGGTCTGACCGTTAGACGACATGCTGCCGGTGTTATAGAAATCTGACAGGTAGCTGTCGATCACGGCGATATGGTTCGACTGACCGAGCCAGACGGCTCGCGTTGTGCTCGTATCCGTCGACTGGCTGGTCATGGGGAAATGGCCGTCCTGGTTGACCCCATGGAACCAGACGCGATCGAAGATGATGTTGTTGGTCTGCGTGCCGGATGCGGAAAGATCTACGAGGTTCGAGACCGACACGCCTCCGGTGGTGACGCGCGTGATTTCCGCGCCGATAATGCGATAGTGATCGCCGCCCGGAACAATTACACCATTGGTCGAGCCTGGCGTAACGATCTTGAACGTCAATACCTGCGGACTAGGGCAGGGATAAGCGGGCCGGTTTGGCATGGAGGCAATACCGGACCAGCAGGGCGTCATACGCACGCCTTCCGCTGGAAAACTGGCGCTGCTCACACCGGTGGACTTGATCGTGATCCAGTGGGCGTTGTCGCACTTCTTCGCGGGCAACGTAATCGGACCGAGGCTCGAGCCTGCGGCAACGAGAATGGTGTCGCCACACGCGGCTGCATTGATATCGGTCTGTACTGCGGTCGTGGTGGAGTCAGGCCCACGCACCGTGCCCGGCGAGGGGGTTGCGCTCACCGGCGTGTACATGCAATTCACGGGCATGTTCGCCGGTCCATCCGTAGCCGGCCCCGACCATGTGCCCGAGGGCGAGCAGTACGCGTTCGCGGAAGGATTGGGCGTGCCACCATTGCCGCCGCCGGTATTCGGGCCGCTGCTGGACTGAATTGTGACCGTTGCCGATGCAGCTTTCGTCGGATCGGCCTGGCTGGTCGCGATCACCGTGTCGGTCCCGCCCGAAACTGGCGCGGTATACAAACCCGATGAACTGATGCTGCCGAGACCAGACTTCCAAGTCACAGCGGTGTTGGTGCTCCCGCTCACGGACGCATTGAACTGAACTGTTCCTGAAGTCTGTACCACTGTGCTGGCCGGCGTGACGCTCACGCTGACTGTCGCGGGCGTGGTCGTCGAAGGATTCACGGTCACCGCTGCATACGCCTTGGCATCCAGCAGAGCCGCACTCTTCGCGGTGATGGTCACAGACGTTGGGGCCGAAACCGATGGCGCGGTTAGCAGACCTGTGCTGGAAATCGATCCTGCACTGGTCACCCAAACCACGGACGTGTTGCTGGTACCGGTGACGGTTGCCGCAAATTGCTGCGTAGAACCGGCGGTGAGCGTGGCGCTCGTCGGATTCAAGCTCACCGTGATGTTGGTGGACGCAGGAGGATTGACCGTAACCGTGGCAGAAGCTTTCGAATCGATCGAAGCTACGCTCGACGCGGTCACAGTCACATAAGAAATTGCCGAAACCTTGGGCGCAGTCAGCAAGCCTGTGCTGGAGATCGATCCTGCACTGGTCGACCAGGTCACACTGGTGTTGGTCGAACCGCTGACGGCGGCAGAAAACTGCTGGGTCGCACCTGAGGCAATCGTGGCACTCGTAGGCGAGACTTGAACGCTAACCTGCGCAGTCGGCGCAATTGAGATGGAGAGCTTCCTGTCTCCAACATTGCCGGCACTATCCTTCACAAAGGCAGTGAAGTAAAACAGGCCTGACGCGGTCGGCGTTCCAGAAAGGGCACCCGTGCTCGAGTTCAGGGCGATTCCCGCCGGTAGCGATCCGGTTTCAGAGAAGGTATACGGAGCAACGCCTCCGCGGACTCCCAGAGCTCCGACGTAGGCAGTGCCAACTTTTCCTTGGGGTAGCGTGGCTGAAACCCAAAGCCGCGTACCCGAGTTCGTGGTTGTACCCTTCTCAATGCGTCTGGCTCCCGCGTACACAGACGAAAACGCGATGAAGGCCAAAAGTAAGCTGGTGACAAGAGAGCTGGTTGCAATTTCCGTAACGCGAACGCGAGGCCAGAGACGGACAAATTTTGGGGGCATATCGTCCTTTCGAGCTCTGCCGTAAGGCGGAGTTGTGGTTGTCTTGCGTTGTCGTTACGTTAGTTTGCGAGCGCGGTTACGGCGAGATAACAGAGGGCTGTGTACTTCTGACATGAACTCCAGGTTGAAGAGTGAAATGCGAAAAACCGGCGGAAGTCGAGGGTGTCAAGCCGAAACAGTTACTGAGGTTTTAAAACTGGTATGTCATTGCTGCACCAGAAGAAGCACCCCATTCCGTTCCGGCGTGTGGCGCGGCGGGTCATCGTACGGATTCCAAGAACGCGAGACCCATCAGCCGCCACGGGTACATGAATGTTCGTGACGCTCAGAAAACGATCGGAGAGCAGCTTGCAAGCGATTTGTGGTAACCGATTACGAGGAGAGCAAATTTCTGCAGGGGTTTTAGCCGGAGCGGTGGAACCACTCCGGCCCTTCGCCTCAGGAGTGATTCACCGGATAGAGGCCGGTGTTTTGAGGAATGTGCTCGGCAAGATAGCGCGTGGCAGCACACCAGTTCG
>Ga0070713_100000931_pt1 | contig 18685 bp, 21 predicted proteins | sample LARL82metaG_FD_65465 | JGI IMG/M metagenome (GOLD analysis project Ga0070713, IMG submission 65465) | Corn, switchgrass and miscanthus rhizosphere microbial communities from Kellogg Biological Station, Michigan, USA - LAR L8-2 metaG | ecosystem: Host-associated > Plants > Roots > Rhizosphere ...
ATTGAACGGACACTGCCGGGCGGTTTGGCGCGCCAGACAAGAGGATCGAGTCGGTCGATGACAATTTGGTTCATGTGGTCATTCACGGCATAGGTGTCGAGTAATGACGCGAGGAAGTCTGGTTGAGGTAAGGCGGCGGTGCGAGGCATGGGTGCTCCTCAAAGTTGTGAGTGTTCGGTTAGGGCAGATTGTAGTCGAGTCACCAGCGGATGGCGCGATCAGGGCGCGTTCAGGCGTGCGATCTTGCCGTTTGCGCCGACTGCGCAGGTCACGCCGTCGCTGGTTGCCAGGGCATGAAATCCATCGGCGGAAAACCATTTCCATGCGCGCAAGTCATCCGCCGCAATGCCGCTCGAAGTCGCGCCAGCAACAATAATGCTGCGATCATCCACATAGGAAATCGCCGAGAAGAACTTTTGCGGCTGGGTGGTGACGAGTTTCCAGGTCTTACCGCCATCGTCCGTGGTGGCGAGGTTGGTGCCAGTCTGATCCGGGTGCTGATAGTCGCCGCCGGCGACCGTGCCGTGCAGGGAGTCACGGAATACGATAGAGAAAATTCCTTGCGAGGACGTGCCGTGAGTGATTGGGGTGTCGGCGACGGTCCAAGTTTCTCCGGCGTTGGGAGAGTAAAAGACGCGGGCTGCGGGACCGCCGGTCGCGAACCAGATGTTGGTTCCCATGGTTGCAATGCAGGAGTTGCTGGCGGCGAACGCCCCTTCCCCGTCGAGAGCGGGTGGAAGCTTGTGAGGGTCGATGTACTGCCAGGTTGTACCGCCATCGCGAGTGCGCAAGATCTGAAATTTGCCGTTCACGGGATCGCCGACCACGAAGCCGTGGTTGGGATCGGAGAAGGCCATGCAATCGAGGAAGCCTTTGGGCTCGTGATTGGTGAACTGGATTTCCCAGTCGTGACCTTTGCGCCTGTGATAGATGCGGGATTTGTCGCCGGGCCCCGCGGCGAGGAGGAAGGCTTCGTTGCGAAATGCTTTCACTCCGCGGAAGTCGAGACCGTCGGTGCCGGTGACGTGATTGACGGTCCAGGTTTTCCCGCCATCTTTAGTTACGAGATATGTGCCATGGGTTCCGCTGGCCCAGATCTCGCTGCGATCGACGATGCTGACCCCGCGCAGGGATTCGGTGGTGGGGCTCTGCTGAGGTCGCCATTGGGCGAAGCCATTGGCGGTGAGCAGGAAGACCAACGCGAGGCGCATGGGGCAAAAGATACGCGATCCTAAGCACGGGCGCCCGTACCTCCAACAAATTAAGGTCGGCCCACTATCTGACGGATGTTTACGGCATACCTGACCCGAGTTTGGAGATGTCATTGAAGATGATCACGATCGCGAACAGAACCAAGAACACAAAAGCAGCCTGATAGATACGTTCCTTCACCGGCAGGCTGATGTCTCGTCGCATAAGGCTTTCGATAAACAGCAGCAGAATGACTCCGCCATCCATGATGGGAATCGGCAGAAGGTTGAAAATTCCCAGATTCAAACTGATGAGACACGTGAGCTCAAGGAGAGGAGCCAGACCCGCCTGGGCGGCCGCTCCGGTCATGCGTGCAATCCCAATCGGCCCTGAGACGGTCTTGAGCGAGACCTTGTGTTGCACCAATTTGCCCACCAGTTCGACCAGAAGAACCGAATTGCTTCGGTTCTCGGAAAGTGAACGTTGAAACGCCTCCGGCAGGGATAGCTTGCCCACGGTTACCGGAGGCGGTGCTCCGGCAAAACCTACCCTATAGCGCTGCTCTTCCGGCTTCGCGGCTTCGGGATGACCTATGCCAATTTTCACCAACAGGCGCGTGAACCAATTAGCGTCGGATGGTGATTCGCCGGGGATTTTTGTTAACACCGGCTGCACGGTGAAATGAAGCGTCTTGTCTCCGCGCTCGACAGTCAAGTCAACCGGTTTGCCCTTCGTTTCCTGAAGGTCATCGACCAAGCTCTGCATGGAGCCCAGGCTTTTGCCGTCTACGGCAAGGATCCTATCTCCGAGCTGTACGCCGGCCTTTGCCGCCGGCATGTCCAACTCCAAAGCTCCGACCATGACCGGTTCGGTTGGGAACCAACCAGAGGACCCGATCTGGTCCACCGTAATTGGTTGGGGAACGACTTCTGCTTGAATGGTCGTGCCACCGCGCTGCAGAACCACCGGGAGATGCTGATTTACATTCAACGCGTCCCGGTTAAGTACTTGCTTCCAGGTCGGATTCTCAATTCCATCAATCTTGACGATGCGATCGCCTGGCTGCGCACCGATTTTTGCCGCGGGTGAATTAGTTTTTACGTACCCAATAACGGCGGCTTCGTCATCGGCCGCAGCATGCTCATAGTGCACCATGTACACGCCGGTCAGCAGCACGATTGCGAGGGCAATATTCATGCTCGGGCCAGCGATCGCGATCAGGAAACGGTGCCAGCGGGAATGGTTCACGAACTCGCGAGGATCGTCGCTGTGGCGGTCCATCGGGTTCTCGCCGCTCATCTTGACGTATCCGCCAAGCGGAAGGGCATTGATGCGATAGTCGGTCTCCCCTTTGCGGAAACCGATTAAGCGCTTGCCAAAGCCAATGGCAAACTGCTCGACACGCACACCCAGCAGCTTGGCCACGGCAAAATGGCCGAACTCATGGATGAGGATCATGAAGCCGAGGACAATAACGACTGTGAAAATGGCAATAAAGAACGAATTCATAGTTGGAGACTAGTTTTGACGCGCCGCCACAGGCATCCTGCCCAGGCGAGCGACCCTTTCGCGAGCGCTGGCGCGGGCTTGCTGGTCCACACGCAGCACTTCCTTAATAGATTCCATTTTGCCCGCCGACGTTTCAGAAACGACTTCCTCGATCAGTACGGGAATGTCCACAAAGCGGATGTTCCCGTCGAGGAAGGCCGATACTGCGACCTCGTCGGCTGCGTTCAAGGCGACGGTTTTGCCGCCGCCAGCTGCGGCAGCCTCGTAGGCCAGACGCAGGCAAGGAAATTTTCCCATGTCGGGAGGGCAGAAATCGAGGTGCCTTAAGTCACTGAGATTAAAGTTCAAATCGCTAGGGATGCGGTCGGGATAGGTGAGTGCATACAGGATGGGCAGGCGCATGTCTGTCACTGAAAGCTGGGCCAGGATGCTGCCGTCCACGTACTCGACAAGGGAGTGGATGGTGGACTGCGGGTGCACAATGACAGCGACCTGGTCCGGCGGTAAGTTGAACAAACGACAGGCCTCTATGACCTCGAATCCCTTGTTCATCAGGGTGGCGGAGTCGATGGTGATGCGGTTGCCCATCTTCCACGTGGGATGGTTTAGCGCCTGCTCGACTGTGATGTTGGCGAATTTGGCTTTGGGCGTGTTCAGGAACGGGCCGCCCGAGGCAGTGAGCCAGATGCGGCGAACCTCGTTCATCTGGCCTCCGCGGAGACACTGGTGCACGGCGTTGTGCTCGCTGTCGATTGGCAACAGCGGCTTGCCCTGGCGGCGGGCTTCGGCGGTGATGAGTTCTCCGGCAGCAACCAGGCATTCTTTGTTTGCCAACCCGACGGACTTGCCGGCTTTGACGGCTTCGTAGGTGGCTTCGAGTCCGGCGACGCCGACGATGGCGCTCACCACGAAATCAGCTTCAGGATGTGTGGCGACCCGGACGGTTCCCGCGGCGGCGTGCGTGATTTCTATGTCCGTGATTCCGGCCTCATTCAGCCGAACTCGTAGGTTATTGGCGTGGGATTCGGCAGCGACGGAAATCACGCGAGGGCGCCATCGCTTGGCCTGCTCGAACGCGAGATCGAGGTTGCGTCCAGCGGCCAGAGTGACAACCTGAAACCGGTCGGGAAAAGATTCAACCACGCTGAGGGTGCTGCGGCCGATGGAACCGGTCGATCCCAGGATCGCGATGCGCTTCATGGATAGGACTATGGTAGCAGGAAGCTTGTAGCTGTTAGCCCCTGGCGGCTAGCTCCTAGCTCTTAGCTCCTGATCAGCATTCCGCGAAGAAGATTTCGCTTTGCGCCAGGTCAGGTTTCCAGCCGCGAGTGGTCCACCGTGATCGATGACGACGATTTCGACGTCACGCCGCAGCGAGGCTATTATCTTTTTGTGGCTGCGGCGTCGCTACGACGGCCCTCAGGAGAACGACATGCGAAAGTTTCTGACGTGGGTAGTTGTATTCATTGCGGGTTTGCTCATCGGGTTCGTCCCGCAGTACTGGAAGGCGCAGACTCTACGAGGAAAACTGAATTCGTGCACTGCGACCGCGGACCTGTCGAAGGTACAGCAATTAGCCGCGCTGACCTACGTTGCCGCAACGCAGCTGAATTATGGCGTGGCTTCAGGATACGCGCAGACATTCTTTGCGGGCGCGCAGAGTCTGCAGGGGACTACGACCGACGCTTCCGTGAAGGATGTGTTGTCGCAGGTGCTCGCGGCGAGAGACAAGATTACCGGCGACTTGGCGAAGGGAAGCGCCGAGGTGGTGGGAGAACTCCAGCCGCTTGTGACGAAACTGGAAGAGACGCAGTAGCGCGGAAGTTCGCAACGGCCGGATAGGACTGTCGGTCATCGGAACAACCGGAGTTGCTGTTCGGGCTCCATGGGCGGCTCCCAGTGCCAACCAGAGTCACGCTGAACCTTGTATTTTGCGCGGTACTGCGCGAAGAGGGCTGAGATTCGCTGGCGATACACCGGGGGTAAAAATGTCCGGTTGGCGAATCGCTTCTCATATTCCGCAACCAACTGCGGAAAGTGCTCTTTGAGAAATGGCAAGAACACCGCCGCCGAGCACGGCTTCAGGAACAATGGATTGCAGTGAATGTGGCACGCATTCGCGGCGGCCGCTTTGCTCACCACGTCTTCGAGTTGCCGCGGGGAATCGGTGATTCCCGGCAGCACCGGCGCGCAAATGACTCCCGCGCGAATACCAGCTTCGCGAAGCTTTTTTAGCCCTTCGAGCCGCAGGTCCGGCCGCGGAGCACGCGGCTCCAGAATCCGCGCAAGATCGGCGTCAGTGGTGGTAATCGTGATGTTCACTCCCAGCTGATTGCGTTTCGAGATTTCCTGAAGAACGTCGATGTCGCGAGCAACCATCGCTGACTTGGTGACAATGCCGATCTCCAGGCCCGAGTGCCGCGCGAATTCCTGCAGGATCGAGCGGGTAATCTCCAGCTTCTTCTCAATCGGCTGATACGGGTCGGTTGCGGTTCCCAGCGCAATGTCCTCACCCCGCTTGACCTTGCGCAGTTCCTGGCGCAGCAGATCGGCGGCATGCTGCTTTACGTAAATCTTCTGCTCGAAGTCCATCCCATCGCGCATCTCCATGAACTCGTGCGTGTAGCGGGCGTAGCAATACTTGCAGGCGAACTCGCACCCACGGTACGGATTGATCGTCCAAGTAAACGGCATTCTAGAGCCGGTGCAGCGGTTCAGCAGTGACTTGACTGGCAGCGTGAAGTACTCAACTTCATGCCCTTGGCGAACGCTCTCAGCGTGGGACGCGAGGCGGGCAATTCCCACGAGACGCGGAGCGGAATCGGGAAGCAAAGGCAAGGAAGACATTATTGAATTCGCCTTTTATTCGCCTATGTTAGCAGGACAGGTGAGCAGGATCAACCACGATCCGAACGCTAGAGTTTGATAGTAGGGCTGCGGCAATATGGGTAGGGAAGGACCTACCCACGTCGGGCAGCAAGGGCTTGCCGGGTGCATTCCAGAGTGCTGACGAGGGATTCTCGTGGGAGCTTTTGGATGATTGGCTCAATGGCCCATCCCAAGCCGAATGGCACGTCACGGGTTAGCGATATGGCACGGCACTCGACTACTACTCCCGCATCGCGCTCCTCGAATCTCCAATAAGAGTACAACCGCCACAAGAACCCATAACCCGTATCAGGCTGCAAAGTCTCCTCGCTAGGGCTACCAGCGTTTTCTACTTCGGAAATTCGGGTCGTGTATGAGCGGCATGCCCAGCGACGGCCGCCCACTGGAAAATAGTGCACATTGTGGTCGGTATCCAGGACTACGGTGATGATCTTCTTCTTCAGTAGCCGCAAGTAGATCTGGAAGTCGTCTCCTTCGCGGCGGATCAGTTTTGAATCAATGACCTCAGGTTTGTAGATGTTCTTGTGGTTATCGTAGTCCTGAATCACCGCAAATATTGCAGGGATCGTCGAATCAGGGATGAAGACAGCGGCGATCCAGTCGTGGATCAAGCCGCTTAGCACTTTGAGCGGACCTTGGCCCGACCAGAACTGCGCCACGATCTGACCTTGGCCGATTTTTTGAGCACGCCCCACTTCCTGCTGAGACCAGAGAAAAAGGGCGCCCTGCAGAGTCTGCTCCATTTCCCTTTCTGCCCCGACAATATAAACCTCAAATGCCTCGAGGGTTCGCGGGTTGAGTTGCACCGGTTTTGCGGTGTGCGCCATACCTCAGACCAGGCTCTTTGGTGGAGATTCGATCTACCGTCCAGAACTGGCGGGATTTACAGAGCGATGTCGATTGTGCAAATCCCTGCCGTCACGTACATTGAAACCAGTGAGAAAAGTAAGCCGCAAGGGCAAGCCTCGCAGTTCCCCGATTCGAACTGAAGAATATAAGGAAGCTGACCTTCCAATTTTGGGCGAGGTGCTCTGTGCCGCCGAGTTGGTCCTGCTCCACGCTACCCCTCTATATTACGGTTTCGGGATACCACAGGGCGACGGTTCGGCTGTGGTCCTCATCCCTGCGTTTCTGTGCCCGGACGCTTATCTGGCGCCTTTGCATCAATGGCTGGCGCGAATCGGATACAACCCCTTCTTTTCCGGAATCGGCTTCAACACGCAGTGTCCCAACCTGCTGATCGGGCGTCAATTGAATGAGACGATCGAGAAGGCGTTGGCCAAGTCCGGTCGCCGGGTTCATCTCATCGGCCACAGCCTGGGAGGCATTATTGCCCGCTCCATTGCGGCGCAGCGGCCCAAGGATATAGCTTCCGTCATCACCCTGGGAGCACCGTTTCGCGGCACGGTCGCCCACGGAAGCATACTCCGTGCAGCGGAAATGGTCCGGCGGCGCATCCAGGCAAAACACGGCAGCGACGTGCGCCCCGACTGCTATACCGGGCGTTGTACTTGCGATTTTCTGGATTCATTGCGGTGCGCAATGCCCAAGTCGGTGACTGAAACCGCTGTCTATAGCAAGAGCGACGGAGTTGTCGATTGGCGGTACTGCAAAACCGATCGCTCGGAAGCAGACTTCCCGGTGTCGGGCACGCATATTGGAATGGTATTCAACTCCTCGGCATACTCCGTCATTGCCAACCGTTTAGCTCAGGCCGGCTCCGAATCGGCCGAGTGAAGCAAAACAATTAGCGGTCTTCCTCGGGGATCCCTTGCTTTGGTCCTCAATACAGCAGAGGTTACTTCTTCCGCTTCGCGGTGATTTCTTCCGTAGCGAACGTTCCCACCTGCCGCGTGAACTTGATCTCGTCTCCGCTAAGCTTCCCTGTGTATTTGATGGTGATCTTCTGGCCCTGAAACTCCACATTCTCGGTGAAGGCAACGGCGTCTCCCTTGATGGTTCCGTCCTCAATTGGGCGCTCTCCCCAATCGTTCTTGGCAGTGCCAGTGAGCTTCTCCCCATCTGCTTTGAAGTTGTAGGTGTAGTGTTGCTCACCGATCTGCGTATCGAATGTTGAGGTCCAGGTGCCATCAACGTCGGCCGCAAATGCCACAGCCGCGAGAGCGAGGACTGCGAACAACAGAACCGCCATGCGCGGTCTTACCATTCCGAAACGTTCCATGTGGACTCCCTTTGTGAGTGGTGGTCTGTGAATTCATCTGCCCTCGTGGAAGGCAATAATGAATTGGGCAGCAGATTACACGGTCTCCGGGAAAGGAGCAATGGAGGGCACCGATTGGTGCCCCCGGCATCCTGTAATTAACGCGGAATAAGCACTTGATAGCGTGAGATCGTGTATCCAAGTGCCGCGCCGAGGAAAACATCGGAGGGGAAATGTGACAACGTGGTTACGCGGGAAAAGCTGATTGCAGTCGCGAAACCATAAGCCAGCCAGGGTACCCAGGCATGGTGGCGATAGCGACTGGCGACCACAGTTGCTACTGAAAATACACCTGCAGCGTGACCAGAAGGGAAGCTGCTGCCCCTGAACGGAGATTGGCCGCCGTGAAAGAAAGTGTTGGTAAAAGGGGCTCCTGGCGGGACGTCCGACGGTCTCTGCCTGCGGGTCACAGCTTTGATTGCGAGATCGACAATTGCGCTGTCGGCGTAGGCTTCGCCGGCGAGCATGGCGGTGTCCACTTGATAGTCATCGTGTCTGGCGTAGCCGGCCACCATCAACGAGGCTGGAACGGCAATGACTTCGGCCGTGGTGAGGTAAGAGTTGAAAACATCATTGATATCGTCCAGATTGCCTTTGTGCGAGCGAAAATAGGGCATCGCGTGCGGATCAGCAACGATCAGTCCCGCTGTCACTCCGGTAACAGCGAGCGTCGGCACCCAGTGGCGGCCTTTCGCTAGTTGGCCGGGAAACAGCCAGATGGCTTTCTGATCGTGAAGAAAGTCCTTCGGCAAGCGGTGCCACGAGGTGACTCTCTCATACGGCTCATTTCCGCGCTGAGCCTTGGACGACATCCCAGAAGGTGCGTCGGGCAAGGGGTTTTGCTCCTGTGCCTTTGAAGGCGGGCACAAGAATACAAAAGCGGAATAGATGGCAACCACAATGCGCAGACTGGCAGGGGGTCTCACGAAATTCTTTGATGCCGTTCGGAGGTTTAGGTTGGGTGCTCGAGGCGAATGTTGTCACGGAACACAGGTAGTCTCACCGCGAAGTTATTGAGCTTTGGTCAACGATACAGATGCACTTCTACGATCATTTATGCTCTTGAGCTCCAGGTGTCCCTTCATCGTCGAGCCGTCCACCTTCAGGTCGTAGGTGAATTTCCATTCTCCCGTCGTGATCTCGAATTGCAGTCGGTTGCCATCAATGTTTCCGTTCTCGATCGGATACTGCTCGGTCTCATTCGGCCCACCGCTCCCGGTGAGTTGGTTCTTAACTTGTTTGAGAATGAGGAGTTGGGGTACGTCGTGCTCGCCACCATCGACCTTGAACTGGCCGGACCATCGCCCGGTTACATCCGCCGCCATCACATTTACTGTCAACAACAAAAACGCAAGAATGGCTTTTTTCATTTCGAACGCACCTGCAAGACCGAGTGAGCTGCGGGTTGTAAGATCTTCTTTCGATGAAGCCAGAGGAACGCGCCGCTGAGTGCCTGAACGAATACGATCATGCTGAAGAAACTGGCGAGAACCCTCGTCGGCAGACCCATGACGCTTCCGGTGTGAACGGTTTCATTCGCTGCCAGAATCCAATCCGAAATTGACAGGTCCGCGGTGCGGTTGACCGATACCACGGCCCCGTTCGATGGATCGAGGGCAACACTATTCCGTGACCCAGTAATCCTGTCCCTCGGGTTTACAAGTCCGATCCGATACAACCCACCGTATTCTGGCATTTGAACTCGATAGGGCAGTGTGCCGGGCATAAGCGACTGGGCGATTGCCACGGCTTCGTCCGCATCGATCATCGAGGCCCCAGCTATTGGCTTTCGTTCTGAAAACGAAGAGGGCTTGGCGGTGGAATGTGTAACCCTATGAATCAACCAAGCCGCCTGATCTTCAAACCCGAGAACTACTCCCGATCCTGCGAGGAGCGTTAGAGGAAGTAGCGAGCAGATTCCAATCACGTTGTGGAGGTCGAACCAGAACCGCTTCGGTCCAGCTGTAAAGAGAACGCTGATCCGTTTCATCGGCCACCAGAGATAGAAACCGGAAACCGATGAAAGGAGAGCAGCCACGGCCGACCAGCGCAAGATGTTTCTGCCTAATGCTCCGACACCAAGTCGAACATGAAGTGCGCGAACGTAACCCAGAAAGCTCTGCCCGCGCACCCGTACTCCGAGGACCTCGCCTGTGTATTGGTTGACGTATGCAATGCCGCTCGGCAATAACAATTGAGAAGACAATCTCGGCGATAGAGATGGTTCAAACGCGACGATTGGTTCGCCACCGAACTGACGCGATACAGCGGTTCTAATTTCGTTCAAGGAGAGAACTCTGGTCCCGGGCTTGACATATGCCAAGTGTGGGTGAGAAACGCGATCCAGTTCCGGCTCGAATGCCAGGATGCTTCCGGTTATGCCCTGAATCACCATAAACACTCCTGCGGCGATAGCGACAAACAAATGAAGATTCAGGATGCGCTTACGCACCGTGCGGCACCAGCACGAAATTTTCTATACCCATCTTGGCTGCGGCGAAGGAACGGTCCTGGTCCAACCAGAAAATGACCATTACTTCATCGAAGTGATGAATTCTGGAATTTGGAGGCACCGCATACTCCAGGATTTCTGTGGTCGGCGGACGGTGATCGTACAGCATCCATGGCCGGGTGGAGCGGACCAGCTTCCTGCCGAGAGAGATGGCAGGGCGGCCCGGCGAAGTGGTGTCAGTCAACACCAACTGGATCGAAACCGTGCCGGGATAGCGATCGGAGTTGCGAATTCCTATCCGGATGCTGCGGCAGCACGCGAGATCGACCAGCGTTCCCAGGTTCTGGTGGGCTTGCATCGAGAGCGAGCGGTGGTCGGTTGAGTGGATGTCGAACATCTCGGGGCTGCCGCGGGCTTCGCGTGGTTTCGGCGGCAGACTGAAGTCGGGGGACTTGAAGAACCAATAAACGCCGGAGAAGGGAATCACCAGGGGCGAACTGCGCTTGCCGCCGACGCTGCTCTTATGAAAGGAACTGGGAGCAATCAAGGTGGCGGGTTGCTGATCGGGCCATAACTCGATTGCAATGTAACCATCCTCGGCATTGCGTGCTCCGGTCTGCGATCTTACATGTCTGGACTGAGTCGTGAAGCGGCCCGCACCCGAGCCAGTTGCATATCCGCGCCGCAAAAAGGGCAGCAGGCCAATCACAGTGAAGAAGATGGCGATGGCTGTGACAGTAAGTGCTTGGCGGGCGTGGAACTCATCGGAACGGGAGTTCCAGTGCTCGCGAAATGTGTACAGCCACACCCCGGACGCCAACACGACCAGAAGCGCTCCTCCGAAAAGATGTCTAGAGGCGCCCGCCATCGCGCCTGCCTCCGCGCAGACCACGGCTGCAAAGGCAGAGGCTTGATGCAACCAGCTTGGCGACTGCGGCAACGAGAAAAGTTCCGCCGGGTCAGTTTGAGCCGATGCTGGTTCTGCGGTCTTCCGAGTTGGCCAAATGCGTATCCCGGCCATCGCGACCAAGACTCCAGTCACGGCTAGCATCCAGATGGAGTTTTGCCGAGCCAGAAGCCCCAGCGGCGCAAGCCACACCGCGATGAGTCCGGTTTCCAGGGCGGCGCGCCACGGGTTCGGATTTGGGCTGTTTCGAGTCCCATGGATTCCCAAGCTGCCTAGGAATGCAGCGAAAAACACAAGTAGGACTCCCAACGCCGAGCCCACCAGCAGGCTTCCCCAGGAGGAGAAGTGAAGTCCGGCCAGATGAGATATGGACCATGCCGTGAGGCCGGCGGCGCACAGTCCAGCAAGGAGCGCGCGGGTGCGGCGGCCCTCAGAACCGGTCAATCTTGAGTTCGGCATTTTCTCTCGACCGCAGCGCGTGAACTACATGGAGTTCAAACCACACTTACAGCTAGAATCTGCCCAGCATAACGCTTATGGACACCGGCGAGCGCCGTCTGGTTCCATGCCCTGGGAATGTTCTGAATCCAACCTCGGTGTCTGCGTGATCCAATGTTGCATGCACGGACGTCCAGATTCGACGGAAGCGGCTTCTTACTACTTTACCTACATCAATCAGGTGCCTGGGGAGGACGCGCTGCCGGTTATAGAGCAGCAACTCGACGATGTCGTCAACCTCGGTTCCTTGATCTCTGAGGAAAAGTCGTCTTACCGGTATGCGCCAGAGAAATGGAGCATTCGGCAGGTGCTGAACCACGTGACCGATACCGAGCGTGCCTTTGCCTTCCGGGCACTGTGGTTCGCACGGGGATTCTCTTCACCTCTGCCAGACTATGACCAGAACATCGCGGCTGCCGGTGCGGAAGCCGACAGCATTCCTTGGGCTGACCATATCGAAGAATTTCGCCGCGTGCGCCTGGCGACAATTTCGCTGTTCCGGAATTTGCCGCACGACGCCTGGATGCGCGCTGGGATTGCCAGCAACAATCGCTTTACGGTCCGCGCGATGGCCTTCATTACCGCCGGGCATGTTGAACATCATTTGAAGGTTCTGCGCGAGCGATATCTGTGAACACCAGCCGCGAAGCGGCGATACATAATTAGCCCCGGCACGTGAGTGCCGGGGAAGCAATGCATTCGACGCGAGTCCGCTTCAGCGGACGACACCGACTTACGACACCGCTGGATCCACAATCTAGGGAGAAAGGAAACCCATGCAGGAAACTCCACAGCAATACACTAAACGGATTCTGAGTTACTCCGAAGGAGGCGACGCGATGCAACTGCTGGAGTCGGCGCCACAGAAACTCGCCTCGCTTCTTGCCGGCAAGACCAACGACCAGATCAGCCGCCGTCCCGCGCCCGACAAATGGTCTCCTCGCGAGATCGCCGCCCACCTCAGCGACACGGAAATCGCACTCTCCTGGCGTATCCGCCAGATCCTCGGGACCAACGGCATTGCCGTGCAAGCCTTCGACCAGGATGCCTGGGCCAATGCCTTCGACTACGGGCATCGTGATCCCAGCGCATCCATCGAGCTATATCGCGTGCTGCGCGCGGCCAACGTTGCCTTGCTGAAGTCCGTCCCCAAGAAGCTGTGGGATAATTACGGCGTGCATCAAGAGCGGGGCAATGAGAGCATCGCTCACATGACTCGCCTGATGGCAGGGCACGATTTGAATCACCTTCGCCAGATCGAAACTGCCTTGGCAGACTAAGAGAACTGCGAGTGCGTGCGGTGCTGCTCCCATGAGAACTCTCTTCCTTGCCGTCTTCGCCTTACAGCATTCGATCACCGGCTTCGCCCAAGCCTCCCCCTCCTCGAGCCAGCGAACCATTGCTCCTCAGATTGTCGAAGTTCCTAGCGGAGCGCTCCACCTCAAGGGCTACTTGTGGAGGCCCGCCGGCCCGGGCCCGTTTGCCGCAGTGCTGTTTAATCACGGCTCCGGAGGCGGTGACCCCCAGCACACAGCCGGACTCACCATGGAGGAAGCTGCTGCCGTTCTAGCTCCGGTTTTTTTGCGGCACGGTTATGTGTTCTTTTACCCCTGCCGTCGTGGGCAAGGGCTTTCTGCAGATCAGGGACCGTACACGCAGGACCTTGTCAAACAGGCCGCCGCTAAGGGTCAGGAGATCCGCAAGCAGGTGCACTATCAATTGGTCACCCGCAGCCAGCTCGACGACGCTCTGGCTGGGCTGGCGTTCTTGAAGACCGTCCCCGGTGTCGATCCTAAGCGCATTGCCATCGTAGGCCATTCTTTTGGAGGAATGCTCACTCTGCTCTCCGGTGAACATGACCCGTCCCTTCGTGCCGAAGTCACCTTCGGCGCGGGTGCCAACTCGTGGCGAGGTTCTCAGGAGCTGAGTCATCACACCCTTCTTTCAGTGGACAAGACCTCCGCTCCCATCATGCTGATTCACGCCACCAACGACTATGACACCACGCCGGGCACTGAGATTGCCGCCGAACTCGACCGTCTTCACAAGCCGCACCTGCTCAAGATCTATCCCGCCGTCGGCAAAACTTCGGCCGATGGCCACAATCTGCTCTATCTGGCCATTCCCGAGTGGGAATCCGATGTCTTCCAGTTTCTTGATCGCAACGTCAAACGCTGACTCACGTGGGCCTTTGTGGTCGCACGCCGGGCAGTAAGTCAAAACCCGTATCCCCAGTTTATGAAGATACGGGTGGTCTATACAGCAATGCCGCTCTTCAGGGGGGCTGAAGTGAGCGGCTTTCGAGACAGCTTGTCTCAGTAGTGCACCAGGGGAGCCGTTCGTTACATTAATTCTCGATGAAAGCCGGGAATCTGCGCCCTTGAAGTTACGTGGACAGATTGACTTCCTCCGGCTTAATCGTGAAGTGGTTGCCACTGGTTGGCGAATTGAATTCTATTGACCAGACAACAGCAACAGCTTCCTACTGTCCGGTAAAACCGATTCGAGGACTTCTTTCGAAAGTTTGCTGGCGAATTCCTGGGCGCGAGCTAAGGGAGTCTTGTCGCTGCGAAGGAGCGCCAGTTGGACCTCGGGACGCAGGCACCAGTTGCGGTGCTCGCTGGAAAGCTCGAACAGGGTCGCGGGCGCGTTGGACTTCATCAGCGCCTGGATGACGAATGATTCGGTGAGTTGCGCATTATCGAGAGCGGGCGCAACCACGCGAGTGTCTTCATCCTGTAAAAGAGCGGCTGCGACGCGTCCGGAGGCACGCTTCGCAAGCGTGGTTTTTTCTCCGGTCGAGAGAGTTTCCAGGCGCACTATCAGTTGATCTTCAGCAGCTCGTTTGATATCGGCGGCGATGGCAGGCGTGAGCGTGACCTGCATCAGGTCAAAGACGAAGACGCGGCGCAGAAGGGGAATGGACACGTGTCGCGGGGTACGCGGATGAGCAATCAGCGCCAACACTACCTTGCGGCTCTTCATCGCTTCGGGATTGCGGGCGAGCGAGGCCAGCATGTCGGCATTCAGGTCTCTGCGCTGCAGAAATGCAAGGGCCTGGTCTTCGTTGAAGGAGCTTGAGTTCATGCTTCACGCTGGAACAGAAAAACCGAAAACTTTACCACAGAGGACGCTGAGGTGCACAGAGGAACGCCACAGAGGAAAACGTCAGCACCTCAAAGCCACGTCGGGATTCAAATTTGAGGAATCATTTTCACTGAGCGTTCCTGTGCCAGATGCCGAATTCGCGGCGAGCGCGCTGTAAAGCTCCCAGAGCAGGATCAATCGCGACGTCCAGCACCTCAGCCATCGGGCACAGCGTTCGAATTTCCGCCGCAAATGCCTTCGCAATGCGGTCGCCGCTTGCTAAAACCCCGCCGTGGGTGGCAACGGGTACCTGTTCAACGCCGGAGAACAGCTGTGCTGCAACTGCGCTCACCGGAACCGCCAATTCCCGGCCGGCACGGTCCAGCAGATCGGTTGCGATGGCATCACCTGCCTCTGCAGCAGCAAGTACCACTGGAAAGAGAGAAGCAAAATCCTGTGCGGCATTCGAATTCACACGCACCGCCAGATCGTGCACACTCCGCACTCCCAGCGATTCCATCAGCTTTCGAAGCAGCCTGGGATTGTATCGAGCATCGTAAGCGCGCAGCGACGCCCGCAGGGCCTCGACGCCAATCCAATGGCCTGAACCTTCATCCGAGATCAGACGTCCCCAACCGCCTGCCCGAGCCGTCTCGCCCTGAGCGTTTCGTCCGTAAGCAATGGAGCCAGTTCCGGCGATGAGTACAATTCCTGGGCCGCCAGCGAAAGCGCTCTCGAGAGCGACTTCCATATCGCCGATGACTTCGATGGCTCCGCCGATGACTTCGATTAAAAGCCTCTGCAAAAGGCTGGCAATGCCATCGTCAGCGGCGCCCGTCACTCCAGCGCAAGTTCGCGAGATGTGTTGCGGAGAGACACCGGCCGAGACACAGGCCTCATGGATTGCTCCAGCGAGCGAGTCGCGCGCGCAGGCTTCGCCTACACGGAGAATACTGCAGCCCGAACCCGTGCCGGTGCCGAGGACGGAGTTGTCGTCGCCGAGAACGCAGCGAGTCTTGGTGCCGCCTCCATCAATGCCGAGGAAATATCGCACGCAAGGATTCTAAATTGATCGGGTGATCTGGTGATCGGGTGAAGTAGACCTGATTGAGCAATTAAAAATTTGTAATTGGGTAATTTGAGAATCGCTCGTCGTTTCAATTCCCCAATCACTCAATTTCCAAACTTCACAATTGCGGAGATCGCCCGATTGCTACATCGTTCGCACTACCAGCGTTCCCGCGATCATATCGTGCAACGCCTGCTTGCGCTCCGTGAAACCCGCCATGATAAAGCCGATCGTGAATGTCATCCATGAGATCCATTTGGCGAAATGTCTTCCGGTAGCGCGACCGAACGAGATGCGACGACCTTCCAGGTCGGTGACTTTCAGGCCGAGGGCCATCTTGCCCAGCGTGGCCTGATGTCTCGAACTCTCGAGCGCCGCCTCGTAAATCCAGTGAACCAGCGCACCGAACGCTCCGGTGACCATAAAACTTGCAAGTTGTGCCCCCTCCTTTGGCATAGACACTGCATGCCCTGCCAATCCCAATGCGATGCTGATAATCAGCGAAACCGGACCGGTGACCAGTCCCACGGCAATTGCGTCAATGATTATGGCAACAAACCTGATCCAGAATCCACCGTAGCGAGTCGCACCGGCAAGGGAGACATACATAGGCGTCGGAACTGGAGCGGGGTACTGCGGCGGAGGCGCAACTGGAGCCTGAGATGGTCCTGGAGCCTGAGATGGTCCTTGTGGGCTCGGGGCGAGGCCAGCAGGAGTTGCCGTCGCACTCGCAGTATCTGCGGTGAACGGGGTGCCGCAGTTTGAGCAGAACTTTGCCAGCGCGGAGTTTTGCGCCCCGCAGCGATTGCAGTAAATGACTCCATTGGTCATGGCGGCGAATATAAACGGGCGGAGGGGAAGGTGTAAAGGAGAAGAGAGCGGCGGGCCGCGAGCAGTGAGCAGCGAGACACCCAGTGCCGGCGCGCGCGCCAGATTTGCAGCTGCTGCGCGAAACCTCCGGCGTTATGTTAGCTCATTGCTAATTGCTCATTGCTCGTTGCTCATCGCTCACAGCTGCTATTTTGGCGTCCACATCGGATGGGCGCTAAACAGGCCGTTCACAACACAAATCTGGTAAGCAATGAAAACTCCGAAGCACAGGCTCAGCAATCCGGAAGCAAAGGCAAGCCGCTGAAAGAATTTCTGCCCGCCGCCGACCAGGTGAAATGCAGACGCAATGGTCATCGTGATCAGCATCATTCCGAAAATCGTGCCCACGCCAAACACCAGCAGGTAAGCAACCGACCACTTCGGATCACGAATGATGGGCACAACCAGCAATGCCACGGCGGCCGATCCCGACAGTCCGTGCACAACGCCGATGATCAGCGGCCGAATGAGGCTGTAGGTGCGAAAGCGCTGGAGCATTTTGTCCAACTTGGCGACGGGAGTTTTGTCCGGGGCATGCGGATGGGATTCCGGCACGTGGCTATGGGGATGGGAGTGCACGTAATCACCGTGCGCATGGGAGTGCGAATGCACAGCCGCATCGCGAGCGACCGACGGGACCCAGCGCGAGAACCGCCTCAGATTCATAATTCCCAGCACGATCAGCATGACGGCGACCGCAAGGTCCATCACCAGTCCAAGTCTTGGGCTGAGGTGAAACTGCACCGCGCCACCTCCTCGCTGAGTACCGACGAAATCGAGCAGGATGAGCGCAGCGCCAACCACAAAAATGGTCAGGGTGTGGCCTACACCCCAGACGGCTCCGACCCACGCGGACTTCGTAATGTTGCGCTCGCGGCTGACGATGGTGCTCACCGCGATCACGTGGTCGGGATCGGTGGCGTGCCGCATGCCAAGAAAAAATCCCAGTGCAACGATTGAAATGAGGCTGATCATGGTTTCAGCACGATAGTTCCCGAAGCAAACGGAGCCCAATTCACCATCTCCGAAATCGCAGTGAATTCGTATTGCTGTAGGAATCTCTTATTATGCCGTGAGCAAGGAATCGGTGTCGAAATACAGATGGGCGCGAAGGGCAATGGAGGGCGAGTGATTGGCGACTTCCGCAAGAATGCAGTTCTGGTTTGAGGACAACCGCAAGGCGGTTCCTTGCGGGAACGCCGGGACTGCTTTGTGCGTCAGGCGGCGTCCTTTGACGTGGTACGTGGGACTTTTTCTACTCCATCTCCAGGCGCGTCTCCACCCAGAATGGTGTTGATCTCTTTGACCAGTTCCATGAGGCGGTCCGGGTCTTTTTCTTGAGAGGCTTCTTCGCAAAGGCTCTTCCAACGTTCATCATTGCGACCTGACAAGGTTCACCTCGATTTCTTGCTATTGGCCACGAAGGGGATGCTGTAGGGTTCGATTTTCAGAGTCGGTCGTTCGACAGACATTTCAGCTTCTTCGGCCTGCGCTTCCTTCTGGTTCTGCAGCAACTTCTCCACGTGCTTCAAAGAAACGTGCTCGAAATGCAGTTTCGAAGTTTTCTTCTTCATTCCCACTCCATCACCAACCTAGCAGGCCTGGATTGATACGGGTCACCTCTTTAGGGCATCCGCAGAATTCGGGACTTCGAACACCGATACTTCTAGGCAGTCGTTTGTATGTTTTCCATTCAAGGTTTAAAGAAAAGCTTGTGCCTGCGCTTTCGAGCACGGTGGTTGACGACCGATTAGTTTAGTTTTACGATACCTTTACGTTAGCGTTGTCTCGGAAGGGAAAACTATGAAGGCCAACAAAAATTCAGTCCCCCTGAACTTCAGCACCCTGGAACAGTCAGACGTCCCCCGGGGGCGGAATGGCAAGCATAGAGAGATCGTAACGAAGATTTTGAATGACCTCGACCAACTGCCCGCGGGCCGTGCGCTCAAAATACCTCTGGCAGAATTGGCATTCAGTAAAGAAAAAGTGAGG
>Ga0070713_100000935_pt1 | contig 18648 bp, 13 predicted proteins | sample LARL82metaG_FD_65465 | JGI IMG/M metagenome (GOLD analysis project Ga0070713, IMG submission 65465) | Corn, switchgrass and miscanthus rhizosphere microbial communities from Kellogg Biological Station, Michigan, USA - LAR L8-2 metaG | ecosystem: Host-associated > Plants > Roots > Rhizosphere ...
ACGCCGTGGCCTTGCGGATGGAGCCCAACTGGACGGTCGAATCCGTCGACGCCCCCGGCCAAGTCTGGGGCAAGGACGCCAAGCCGATTCGCGTACAGGCCGTAATCGCGGGTTTCGGCACTCCCGCGGCCCAACGCACCGTGTCGCTGGTGGTGAACGGCAAGACCACGGCCACCAAGTCCATCGCGGTCCCAGCCAACGGACGCGCCACAGTCGACTTCCCCGCCCTCGAAGTGCCCTATGGCTTCAGCCGCTGCGAGGTCAAGATCGATTCGGTTGACGCCTTGGTGGCTGATGATCTCCGCCGCTTTGCCATCCAGCGGTCCGACCCGCAAAAGGCGCTGCTGATTCACAATTACGGCGACAATCGATCACCGCTCTACATCGGCGCCGCGCTTTCGGCAGCTGCACAATCGGCCTTTATTCTCGAATCGATTAACGTCAGCGAAGCCGCCGATCGTCAGCCGTCCCAGTACGCGTTCATCGTACTATCCGATCTGAATTCGCTGCCTTCGCTTTTGGAAAATTCACTCACGCAGTACATGCGTTCGGGTGGCAGCCTCTTCATCGCGACCGGAACGTCCGCAGGCGCTCGTTCGCAGATTCCCATTTTCGGGGCACACATCGTTCAGACGCGCGACTACAGCCGCGTTCCCGATCGCTTCATGGCGGTCGGATCCAGTGACTCCTCTTATCCTTCGGTGGCAAAAGCCGGCGGATGGCCGGGCGTGAAGTTTTTCTACGCGCTTGACGTTGATCCCGGCGATGCGCGCGTGATCGCTCGCTTGGGAGACCAGACGCCGCTGTTGCTCGAGAAGCGCATCGGCGAGGGCCGCGTGGTGCTGCTGACGTCCGGGCTCGACAATCTCACCAACGATTTCCCATTGAATCCGGCCTTCGTGCCATTCATTGAGCAGACCGCGCGCTATCTTGCCGGCAGCGAACGTCAGGGCGGCGCACGTCCGGTGGACGCGTACCTGGAGCTGCGTAATGCCAAAGAAAAAGCTCAAGGCGTCGAGGTCACTGACCCCGAGGGAAAGCGCCCGCTCACTCTGGGCGAAGCCGCGTCCGCGCAGTCGTTCCAGCTTACCGAGGCCGGCTATTACCAGCTCCGACTCGCCAATGGCCGACAGGACGAGGTCGGTGTCAACGCGGATCCGAAGGAGTCGAACCTGGACGTGATCCCCGGCGATATTCTTGCGCTTTGGCAGGGCAAAGGCGGCGAGTCTTCACAGCAGGCGTTGTCGGCCGGCACGGCGTCGGCAGGCACAGCGTCTTCCGGCCCGGCAGCGCCCAACAAGACGCCGCAAAGTTTCTGGTGGTACGTCCTGCTGCTCGGGTTCGCTGCCGCGCTGGCGGAGTCGGCGCTGGCGAGCCGGTATCTGGGGACCCAGCGGGAGGAATAATTCGGTGGCTTACGTGTACACTTCGCGGCGGTGAGCAACCCGCGTGATAGTGACCTGTTTCGCCCTGTCGTCGATGATGTACACCAAGCGCCAGTCACCGACCCTAACGCGCCAGTGGTCCTTGTAGCCTCTCAGGTTTTTGCATCCTGACGGCCGCGGGCTATCGGCCAGTGCCAGGTCTATGCGAGTGAACAGGGCGTTATCCAGCGCATCCAATTCCCTTTGTGCTGACTGCTTGATTTCGAGAGAGTACTTAACCACGCGGACGGGTGCGTTTCCGGCGGGTTGCGCGGTATTGCTCGTAAGGAATGCCCTTTTCCTTCCGGCGCGATTCAGACACGAGACCGTCCCAGAAGTCCTCCCAGATCGCTCTGTGTTTTTTCAGGTCGATCAGAACACCGACCTTGCGGCCTTTTTCATCGGTGACAAACTGGATTCCGCTCATACTTCCATTGTCCTTCAGGTGTGGGCATCATCGCATGGGATCAACTCTGTGACGTTAGCGGCGTATTCTGCGAGTAACGCGTCTGATCAAAGTTAGTAATGCGCGCAACGCGAGCGGCGGCAACTCGTGCGGGAGCGCTGCTTAGTGAAAATCTTGACCACGCTGGCGCTCATATGGGTTGTGCCGGGTTGAGCAATGGCGAGTTGCTTCCGATTGGCCGGGTCCACGAAAACGTGACATCTAGCCGACATTCTTGAGATACGCACTGAATCGGTCCTGCAGAATTCGAGAACGTCCTTGATGGCTCGCCAAATCGTTTGTGCTTCTGTTGAAGTTATCGAATTCGACAAGCTGGCGGTCTATGTCCCGGCTCTGCGGGTGAGCACTGCTCAGTAACCGATTTCGCTTTCTTGCTTCTTCGAACTCAATTAGGAATTGACGAACGAACCTATGCGATTTGACGGGCACAGACCTTACGAACCAGTAATAGACCGGAACTGTACCCCCTGACACCAGCAACCGGTCCTTAGGCAAGAATATTTCGCTCATGGCATCGAGTGTGTCGAGAACTCTACGCGCGGCAAGCTCGAGTTTTGCACGATTTGCCTTAACGGCATTTTTCGTAAACTCGTCCATATTTCGCTTCTTCGTCTCTGACAGCCTGTCCTCGTATTCAAACATCATCAACTTTGCCGCGGCATTCAGATCCTGACCGCGCTGGATGCTGAACGCTACGTAGGTGGTAAAGAACTCATGCTCCGCTACCTTCCGAAACAGTTTCGGAGCGGGACCAGCCATGGCGTTACGAACCTCCGCGCCAGTCAACGGCTTACTACGATTGAGCCGGACGAACAGCTCATTGATCAGTTCTTCATTCGACGCGATGACGCTCATGACGGAAAGGTTGTATGTATCGAACATTTCCGCGATCTCTCCGTGGTTTTTTACGAGGTCCTGGTATCCTAGTCCGGCAAGCTTTAGGATCGGTTTTTCTCGAAAAGCGAAATCGTCGTTGAGGGTTATTTTGCCGTCGTAGAAGTCGAAGATCGCCTCGAAACGCTGCTTGCCGTCGATTATGGCGTACGGCAGCCGCTTCTTATTGAGGTTTGAATCGCCCCAAGTAAAATCCGCTACGTATACCTTTGGTATGTCAAAGCCGTTTAGGATCGAGTCGATGAGGTACGCTTTGTCGGTCGCCGACCACAATCTTCCACGGCGTTGGTAGGGCGGCTCCATATCTATCTTGGTCCTTCTGGCTCGCCACCATGACAAAGTCTTCGATTCAAACGGAGTTACCTTGAAGATCGTAAGCTTGGTTGGCATTGCTAATCCTCAAAACCGCAAACGCGTTTAATCTCTCTCGCAAGGCCTTCAAGATCGGGGAATACAACAGACTCGGTGATGCCATGATTGAGCAACGACTTACGCATCGGCAAAATCACCGATTTCGTCATCGTGATCTTCGTGAGGCACTCGGCAGGGAATCCGTCCGTCTTAAATACCTGCTCCATTGGCTTTGCGTTCCTCCCAAAAATCGTAAATACACCCTGCTGCGCCACTATGCGGGCGCTATTGTGAGCGCCGTAAAGCGCCACAGGCTGGTTATGCATCCCTGCGAACTTGGGCGTGGGTTGGTATCCTTTTATTGCCTCATCATCCGGGCTAAGTACGCCACCTTCGAAGCTAACGTGTCGCAATGCATGGCGGTTCCATGTAACGGGATCGAGCATCCAAACAGCAGCGTCCGACGCGAACGCCAGTCTTCCGGACGATGTTGCCATCCTGGTGGCCCCCATCAAAGCGAAATGCAAGGCAATTAGCGGATTCTCGGTCCAGTCTAGGAGTCGTGTCGGAACACCGTAATGCTGCATGAAGAACAGGGCATCCCAATCGTCCATTAATGATCTATTGTGGTAAGGGATGCTGCGCTGCCTGAAGCGAGTCATGAGCTGCCGCTCAAGATCCGCTAACTCCTCCGGCGTTTTGAGCCGAATGTGCCGATAAAGCGATGGCAGCAGCGAACGTGCGGCCGAGCCACAGCCGCGGTACCAAATTGACTGAGAGGCGACGGTTTGAGCGCTCTCGACCAACTCGAGGTACTGAGGCAACGATGTGACCTTTTCTTTGCGGACGGTTGCCATGCTAGTTCCCTGCGGGAATTGGACACGTCATGCGATCGTCGTGTTCACACCTTCTTGCGCTCCCCGCAATTGAAATCGCGAGGAACGCCACTTGTTACAAAGGGGATGCTCATACAAGTTTAGCTCCCGGGCCCCGTTTCGCGTCGGGTCACGTCGCATCGCGCCGGGCTAAGGGATCGTCGGTGGAGAACGATCGACAAAACACCCACGAGCGCCATCGCTGCGATATGCTTTAGATGTTAACCTTGGCCACGCGGTTGGAGGTTCCATGAGTGCCCGCGAACAAGTTCACGCATATATTGCGCAACTGGAACAGCGTCTGCGCTGGAGTACTTTGCTGCGCGGGTTGGCCATCCTCACCGGCGGCGCTTTGGTGGCGACGCTGGTGCTGGTCACTATCGCCAACGCACTTGCCTTTTCGCAGGGAAGCGTAACCGCCGCGCGCTTTGCGCTCATCTTGATTTTGGCCATCGCCGCTGCTGCCGGATTGGCACTACCTTTGATCCGCCTGACCCGCCGCAGCGTGATCGGAACGACTGAAGCCACCTTCCCCCAATTCCAGCAGCGCCTCACCACTTTCTCGGAGCGCGACGGCCGCGATCCCTTCATTGAACTTTTAGCCGGAGACACGCTCGACGTCGCCCAATCAGCCCAGCCGACGCAACTGGTCACCGACTTCCGCCTCTGGACTTCACTGGGCACCGCCGTTGGCGCTTTCGCCATCCTGATCTGGATGATCGCCGCCGGACCCGGTTTTCTCGGTTTTGGCGCTTCACTGCTCTGGACCGGTCCGCACCGGGATAAGCCCGCGCTGTACGATCTGCGTGTGACGCCCGGCGATGCCGTCGTTCGCCGCCACGCCGACCAGATGGTTTCAGCGCTCCCCATCGGTCTGCGCTCGCCTAGCGTCAAGCTGCACGCCCGCTTTCAGAGCTCCCCCAAGTGGGAAGAGATCGCGATGCAGTCGAGACCATCCGGCAGTTTCGCGGGCGGCTATGAATTTCTGTTCGCCGGTCTGCCCGAGAACGTCGAGTATTATGTGACCGCCGGAGCGATGACGTCGAAGCACTTCAATATTCGCGTTAGCGATCTGCCCGCGGTGAAGCAGATTCGCGTGACATATCATTACCCCGCTTGGACCGGCATGCCCGACGAGATCGAGGAGCGTGGCGGCGATCTGCGCGCCGTCATTGGCACCGAGGCTGAACTCGAGGTCTCGACCGACCGTCCTCTGCAGGGCGCGCAAATTCAGCTCGATAACGGTCAAAAGATCCAGCTAGCGGGCGGCCAAAATAATGTGTATCGCGGCGCCGTCAAGATGGATCAGGACGGCGTGTACCACGTCGCTGGGCTTGCGGACGGCCAGCCTGTTCGCGTCAGCGAGGATTTTTTCATTGAGGCCCGCAAAGCCAACCCGCCTCAGATTGCGTTGGTGCGGCCCGGCCGGGGCGACTACCACGCCAGTCCCATTGAAGAGGTGACCGTGGCCGCCAAGGCTACTGACGAGTACGGTCTGCATGACCTCGCGCTGCATTATTCCGTGAACGGTGGGCCCGAGACTACGGTGGATCTGCTCCATAAAAAAGGTGAAAAACAGGCCGACGGGTCCACGCTGCTCGCGCTCGAGAATTTTAAGTTGGTGCCGGGCGATCTGATCAGCGTCTACGCCACCGCCAAAGACGGCAACGCCGAAGCCCACACCGATATGATGTTCATCCAGGCCGACCCGTTCGAACGCGAGTTTTCACAATCGCAAGCGGCCGGCGGCGGTGGCGGTGGAGGCGGCGGGGGCGGCGATCCAACCGCGCAGATCTCGCAGCGGGAGAAGGAAATCATATCGGCCACTTTCAAACAGCAGGGCGACAAAAACGCGACGCAACAGCAGGCCACCGACATCGCGAAGCTCCTGTCCCAAGCCCAAGCCACTTTGCGCGATCAGTCCGTCACACTTTCCGGCCGCTTGCAAGCCCGTGAGTTGACCGATGCCGTGCAGGCCATCAGCGATTTCCAAAAAGATATGATGGCGGCCTCGCAGGCCATGACACCGGCAGCGCAACAATTGCAGCAGCAGAAGTGGAAGGACGCTATTCCCAACGAGCAGAAGGCTCTGCAATACCTGCTGCGCGCGGAAGCCACCTTCCGGCAAATTCAGGTTGCATTTGGCGCACGCGGAGGTGGAGGCGGTGGTGGCGGAGGCGCGGCGCGTGATCTGGAAGCTCTCTTTGATCTCGAGCTCGATACCGAGAAAAATCAATACGAGACGCGGCAGAGCGCGGCTTCGAGCGAGGAACAGAAGGCACGAGAAATCGACGACGCCCTGAAGAAGCTCGACGAATTGGCCAAGCGCGAGGAGAATCTAGCGCAGCAGCAGCGCAATGGCACCCAGACTGCCGAGCAAAAATGGCAACAGGAGATGTTGCAGCGTGAGGCCGAGCAACTCCAGCGGCAGATGGAGCAACAACTTGCTCGAAATGGCCAGAAGGGGCAACAGGGCCAGCAAAGCGGCCAGAGTGGTCAGAGCGGTTCAGCGTCGGGGCAATCGGGCGGACAATCCAGCGGACAGGCGGGCCAACGCGGCGGTCGAGCGGGGAGTTCTTCCGCCAGCCGAAGCGGCGCGAACCAATCGTCCAGCCAGGATAATTCCAACGCCGATCCGCAGCAGTCCGCGAATCAGGCCGCCGATGGACGTCAACAGGCCGCGCAGCAGGCTCTGGAACGTTTGCGACAAGCCAACGAAGATATGCGGCGTGCCGTCTCACAGAATGCCAGCGCGGCCGATTCCAGGCGTGCAGCCGACCGTTTGCGTCAAGCCACCGATCTGCTGGGCGGTCTGGAGCAGCAGGATGCGGCCGGTCGATTAAACTCGATGGCTCAAACGGCCGAGCAATTGGCGGGTCGGCAGAAGCAGCAAGCCGACCATGTGCGCGACTTGATGGCTCAGCAGAAATCCGCTGCCGCCGCAGGCCGGCAGGCGAACAATCCGTCCGCGCAGGACATCGACAAAATGGTCAACGATCGCCAAAAGGTGTCCGATGATCTGGCGCGTCTCACACAGCGAATCCGCGACGCAGCGCGCGAACTTGCGCCCACGCAACCAGGGGCGTCGACTAAGTTGCGGAGCGCGCTCAGTGGCATGGACGAAAACGATCTCGGCACTCGCATGCAGCGCAGTTCGGACTGGCTGCGCAGCGGTCAATTCTCCGATCCGGCCGAGACAGCACTCACCAATGATTTGCAAAAGCTGGGTCAACAGGTGGGCGACGCTGCTCGCGCTCTGGGCAATGCTCAGGTCGCCTCCGGAGATGCTGCGATCAACCGCGCTATGGACGATCTGTCCCGACTGCGCGATCAACTCGCTGGTCTGGGCGGACGTCCCAACTTTCCATCCGGCAATCAATCTGGACAAGGCCAGCCCGGTCGTTCCGGCCAGCCCGCAGGTCAACAGTTCCAGCCTGGCCAACTGAGCCGCGACGGGCAATCCGGTCAGCCTGGCCAATCAGGTCAAGCGGGTGGACGCCAATCGGGCCAGGGCCAGGGCGGCAATCGGCAGGGCGGTCCGACTGATGATCGGGCAGGTGGCGGCGGCAATCGCGACAGCACGATATACGGCGACTTTGATACTGGCGATAGCCGATTCTCTCCGGGCCGAACCCCACCGCGTCCGGAGGGCCTCAATCCGGCCGATACGCAGCGCCAGATTGACCAGGGTTTGAATGTGCTGAACCAGGTTCGCGCGGCGGTGCAGGATAGTCCCGAGGCGCGGCAGCAGTTGCAGGCCCTGATCGAAGAGATGCGCAATCTGGACCCCAAGCGCTTCACGGGCAATCCCGCCTTGGTGGAGCAGATGCACCAGCAGCTGGTGAGCGGCGTGGATGCGCTGGAACTGCAGTTGCGACGGCAGCTCGATGAAAGCCACGGTGGGACGATCCGCAATCCCGACCCGGCCAAGATTCCCGCCGGCTATCAGGAATCGGTTGCCGAATACTACCGCAAACTGTCGGGCGGGGGCCGCGAGAATGCGACTCCGCCCACTGCGCGAAAGTAGGGCTGATGCCGGTCTTTGAATACAAGTGCCGGGATTGCGGCCACCAGTTCGAGTATCTGGTGCTGCACTCGTCTCCTCGGCCGGAATGTCCCACGTGCCAGAAGCAGGACCTGGAGCAGTTAATCTCGCTGTGCGGGATGAGCTCAGAAGCCACCAGGAAAGCCAGCCTTAGCGTCGCGCATGCGAGGGTGGCCGCCCTCCGCACTGAAAAAGAGCGCCAGGAGCATGCGAGCGCACATCAGCACTTCGAGGATCATCCCAACGCCTGAGGCGCTGACGGCGCAGCCAGCCCGCAAAATTGATAAGATCGTCCCCAGGAACTGACGGGCCGGAGCATCCATGTACCGAACTCTGAGCTGGGCTGCCGTGGCTATCGCCTGCGCGATCGCCGGTGGGTCTTTGAAAGCTACGCCCACGCCCGCGGCGGAACGCGCTCTGCTCGATCAGTACTGCGTAACCTGCCACAACGACAAAACAAAAGCGGATAACTTCTCGCTACAAAAAGAAGATATCAACGACGTCGGCGATCATCCGGAAGTGTGGGAACGGGTTATTCGCAAGCTGCGCGCCGGTATGATGCCACCTCCCGGTATGCCGCGCCCGCCGATCGCTAAGTACGATGAGCTTCGTGACTGGCTGGAAGCCCAAGTCGACCAGAAGGCTGCGGCTCATCCGAACCCCGGCTCCGTGGTGCTGCATCGCCTCAACCGGACCGAATACGCGAATGCCATCCGTGACTTGCTGGATCTTCAGATCGACGCCTCGGCGCTTCTGCCGGCCGATGACTCGGCCCGCGGCTTCGACAATGTGGCGGGCTCGCTGACGATTTCGCCGACCCTGCTGGAAGCCTACACCACAGCGGCGACGCGGATCGCGCGCATGGCGATCGGCTTCTGGAAGTCTCCGACAGAAGCTGCCTACATCGCACCCGGCGATACCTCACAAAACCAGCACATCGAGGGCTTGCCTTTGGGAACGCGCGGCGGAATGGCGGTTCGTCATATCTTCCCGGCCGATGGCGAATATAAATTCTCGGTCCAGAACTTCGGCCTCGGCAAATTCATTCCGGGCGAACGGTTGGCGTTTCTGATTGACAACGAAACGGTGGAGACGCGCGACTACAAGGGTGTCGGATTGACCGCTGCCAATGCCGCGGATCACGACGGTTCCATCGATGTTATGGTCCCGGTGAAGGCCGGCTCGCACATGGTTGGCGTCACCTTCCTCGCTACCAACTACCGGCCCAGTCTCGATCTGATCCGTCAATTCGAGAGAAAGTCTCTGGAAGACAATCCCATCCCGCAGCTCGAATACTACCCTGCCATCGGGCTCCTTAGAATACAAGGGCCGTTCCATCCGAAGCGTCCAGAAGATTCACCGAGCATCCGCAAGGTGTACACCTGCCGGCCCTCCGTTGCCGATCAGGAAGGTCCATGCGCAAAGGAAATCCTGGCGACGTTGATGCGGCGCGCTTACCGGCGGCCCGTCACGCCCCCGGATCAGGAGTGGGTGCAGGGCTTTTACCTGGAAGGGCGTCGCGAGGGAACTTTCCAGGACGGAATCGAACTGGCGTTGCGGCGAATTCTGACGAGCCCGCAATTTCTGGTGCGAGCCGAACGCGAGCCCGAAAATATAGCTCCCGGCCAGCCCTACCGGATTACCGATCTTGAACTGGCATCCCGCTTGTCCTTCCTGATCTGGAGCAGCATTCCGGATGACGAGCTAATCGCTGTTGCGAGCCAGAATAAACTTCACACTTCGCTGACGCTAGAGCGGCAGGTGCGGCGGATGCTGGCCGACTCTAAGGCGGATGCTCTCGTCGACAACTTCGGCGATCAACTGCTGTATTTGCGAAATCTGCCGGCCACCTCGCCCGACGGCGTGTTCTATCCGAATTGGGACGACGAGCTACGCAAAAGCTTCCGGCGCGAGACGGAACTGCTTTTTGACAGCATCGTAAAAGAAAACCGCAGCGTCATTGATCTCTTGACGGCTGACTACACCTTCCTGAACGAGCGGCTGGCGAAACACTACGGCATTCCCAATATCTATGGGTCACAATTTCGCCGTGTGAACCTCGGCCCGGATCTGGCGTATCGGCGCGGATTGCTCGGGCAAGGCAGCGTTCTTTCGCTCACCTGGGTGCAGAACTTCCGGACGTCGCCGGTAAAGCGTGGTGTGTGGGTGCTCGAGAATATCCTCGGAACTCCTCCTCCGGAGCCGCCTGCGAATGTTCCACCCCTGGAGGACACCAACAGCGACCACAGAGTCATGACGCTGCGAGAGCAGATGACTATGCATCGCAAAGTGGAACCTTGCGCCAGCTGTCATAAGCTGATGGACCCCATTGGATTCGCGCTGGAAAACTTCGATGCGGATGCAGCGTGGCGAACCAAACAAGGCGGCGATGGCGGCGTTCCACTGGACACATCGGCGGTGCTGTGGGATGGCACTAAAGTGAACGGTCCCGTAGAGCTAAGGCAGGCCCTACTGCGGTATTCGCCTCAGTTCGTCCGGATGATCACGGAGAAGCTGATGACGTTTAGCCTGGGACGCGGGGTCGAATATCAGGATATGCCGGTGATCCGCTCCATCGTGAGGGAGGCCGACAAAGAGAACGACAGGTTCCTGTCGATCCTGATGGGCATTATCAAGAGTGCTCCGTTTCAGATGAGAACCAAAGAAGTCGTAGAGAGCGCAGGTAACTGATTATGTTTATCTCAAAGAAGTTCGTCCCTCGCCGTACGTTCCTGAGGGGCGCCGGCATCACGCTGGGATTGCCGCTGCTCGATTCGATGGTGCCCGCACAGACGCCTTTGGATAAGACCGCGGCTGCCCCAGTCAAGCGGTTTCTGGGAATTTGGCATCCGCACGGCGCAGCGCCCGGATACTGGAGCCCCCTGCAGGAAGGCGCCAACTTCGACTTCTCGTTTATCACCAAACCTCTGGAGCCGTTCCGGAATCGCGTGACTCTCATATCCGGAATGGACATGCCCGAGGCCATGGCAACAACGGACGAGCCCGGTGGCGATCATGCACGCGGTGCGGTCCTATTGTCCGCCGCCCGCCCGCGTAGAAACGCCGTGACTCCGTACCTGGGAGTTACAATTGATCAGTTAATCGCACAGAAGTACGGACAGGACACGATTCTGTCGTCCATTCAACTCGGGGTTGAAGATGTCGGCAACTTCGGGAACTGCAATTGGGGCTACAGTTGCGCCTACACCAACTGCATCTCCTGGAGCTCACCCACGCAACCGCTTCCAACCGAAGTGAATCCGCGGGTGGCGTTCGAGCGGCTGTTCGGTGACGGCGCGAGTCCGGAAGAGCGGCGGCTGGGGAGAAAACAGAGCGCCAGCATTCTCGATTCGGTCATGCAGGAAATCGCCTTCTTCAAGAAGCCTCTCGGCGCGAGCGATCGCAGCCGGTTGGATACTTACCTGGAGAACATCCGCGAAATTGAACGGCGCATCAACATCGCGATGGAGACGACCGTGAAAGAGCCGTCGGAAGAGATTCCGTTCGGATTACCTGAGAATAAGAATGTCCATTACCGGTTGATGTATGACCTTCTGGCGCTGGCATTCCAAGGAGACCTCACTCGCTCCGCCACTTATATGCTGGGCAAGGACCTCTCGGGCGCGAGTTTCCCGGAATCCGGCTTCAACGGTCCTTGGCACGGGAGCTCCCATCACGGCGATAAACCTGAGAATGTGGCGAGCTACGCGAAGATGAACCGGTATCACGTGCAAAACCTGGCGTACTTCGCCGACAAGTTAAACAAGACGCCCGATGGCGACGGCACGCTTCTCGACCACATACTGATCTACAAAGGAAGCAACATGGGCAATTCGCATCGCCACGCTCATGTGAAGGTACCAATCATTCTGCTGGGCGGGCTGGATGGCAACTTCAAAGGGAACCGTCACATCGTATATCCGGACAATACGGAGCGGACATCCAACATGCTGCTCAGTATCCTGCATAAGTTCGGCGTTGAAAGAGAGAGTTTTGGTTCCAGCACGAAGCCGATCGCTCTGTAGTCATTTTTATGAAATGGCTGGTTGCGGTTCTGATGATTCTGAGTATGCCGCTGGCTGCGCAAATCGCCGGAAGGCCTACGCGGCCAAAGGTGCAGCGGCCGGACGGCACGGTGTGGGAAGTGGTCCGCAATAACTGCGTGGCCTGCCATGGGATCGACGATTATGCTTTCTACGCCCAGGACAGAGCCGGCTGGCAAAAGCTGATCGCGGATAAGCATAAGTCCGCTGCCGTCGAGCTTTCAGAAAAAGATAGAAATGTCCTGCTGGACTGGCTGGCGGCGAAATTCGGCCCCGATACAAAGCCGTTTCCGAGAACATATATCCCACCTGAGATCACTACCTTCTTCTCCGATCCCGAGGCCAAACGGCTTATGGACCGTGCGTGCTCGCGCTGTCACGGGCTCGAACGCGTGCAGGGCGTCAGGAACGCAGAAGAAGGGTGGCGGGCCACACTCGTGGACATGCGAGAAAGAGGCGCTCAGTTGTCCGATGAGGAACTCGAGCGTCTGGTCGAATGGCTGACCAGAGTCTGGGGGACGAACCAAGGCAAATGAGATTCCGCAGGTTTGCGTGCTGTATCGCCATGATTCCCGCGCTTCTCGCTGCCGCCGGCCGGAGCGAAGTCGCCGACGCGGCCATGCAGCGAAATAAATCGGCCGTTCGGGCTTTGTTGCAGCAAAAAACCGACGTGAATGCGCCTCAAATCGATGGGACCACTGCGCTGCATTGGGCCGTGGAGGCGGACGACCTGGACTTGACCGACCTGTTGATCCGCGCCGGCGCCCATGTGTCGGCAGCCAACAAAGCGGGGGCGACGCCTCTGCTGCTGGCCACCACCAACGGGAATGCCGCCGTCATCGAGCGGCTCATCACAGCGGGCGCCGATCCGAATGCACCTTTGACGAAATCAGCCGACACGGCACTAATGATGGCGTCGCGCACCGGCAAGATCGAAGCCGTGAAAGTGCTGCTGGATCACGGAGCGCAGGTAAACGCGAAAGAGACCTGGGGCGGCACGACGGCGCTGATGTGGGCCGTGTCCGAGCGCCATCCCAACGTCGCGAAGTTGCTCGTCGAGCACGGCGCCGACGTGAATGCCAAATCATACTTTGTGCCGTCTGCGTCGGGAAGAGGTTTCGAAGGAACGACGCCCGTTGCCGCCAAACCCAAGCAGGGTATCGAGGAGTTCGCCAGCGGTTTGCTGACGCCCCTGATGTTTGCGGCACGTGAAGACGACATTGACTCTGCACGCCTTCTGATCAAAGCAGGAGCGGATGTCAACGCTATCGGCGGCGACGGCAAGGACGCCTTGGGACTTGCGATTTTCAATGGAAGCTACGATGTTGCATCGCTCCTGATCGACAGCCATTCCAACGTGAACCAGGCCGATGCACAGCGGTTTACTCCGCTGTTCTGGGCAGTCGATCGACGCAACATGGAAACAGCTCCGAATTTTCCATGGACGGTAACAACCGACCCGCTGCCCTTGATCAAGAAGCTTCTGGATGCCGGAGCAAACCCCAACGCTGTGGTGAACTCCACTCCTAGAGCCCATATGCGGGAGGGTTCACCGCGAATCGTGTTCGCAACCTCTTTGATGCGCGCTGCCTTTTCTGGCGACATTGAGCTGGTCAGACTTCTGCTGGCTCATGGCGCGAATCCTCACATCTCGTCGTCCGACAAAGAAACCCCGCTGATGGCGGCCTGCGGCACCGGATTTATCAACGGCTATAACAAACAAAGGACGCCCGCCGAAAGGTTGGAGGTCGTAAAGCTGCTGATTGAACTCGGGGAGGACGTGAACGCCGCCGATAGCTACGGCATCACGCCGCTCATGGTCGCCGCGAACCTCGGGGACATCTCCATCGTTCAGTACCTGGTCGACAAGGGCGCTGATCTGGCGGCTCATGACCTAGGCAAGAAAAACGACGGCGCATTCGGTTCGAGCGTCGAGCCTTTGATGCCCATCGACTATGCGATCGGTGTGGGAACCTTCGTGCCGAACAACGCGGTCATCATGCACGGCGACGTGGTAAAGCTGATGAGCGATCTGATGAAGCAGCGAGGAATCAAACACACTACTTCGGAATGCACTCTGCGGGGATTCACCTGCGCTTTGGCCAATGTCGATCCCAAGACCGCTACGCCGGCGGAAATCGCCAAGATCAGAAAGATCCAGACCGGATACCAGGTGGACGGAATCACGGGTGGGCTTACGGTCAAGGATCCTGAGAAGAAGCCCAAGTAAACTTCAGTACGCGTGGGCGACTCGATAGCCGTACGGATCAGCGCCGGCTTCGATGACGCCGTCGGGTAGCACGCGAACCATCACTGGAGCCGCGCCACTGGCCCATCGGGAACGGATGCCGACGCGATCGCCACGGGCTGCCAGATCCTGCATTACGTTTTGTGGAATGCGCTCGTCGAGCAAGAGGTCGCCACGAACCCAGGCATGATTGTCGAAGCTCGAGACTAAGTGGCGGGTCTGTAGACGGGGGGCTTCGACAGCAGCTTGCGCGTTCATTCCGAACTCCACCACATCTAAAAACAGCTGAATCAGGCTCTGATCCTGATTGTCGCCGCCGGGCGTAGAGAACGCCAAGTACGGACGGCCGCCTTGCTGAGTGACGAGCGTCGGGCTCAAGGTCACGCGCGGGCGCTTGCCTCCGGCCAGTTCATTCGGAGATCCGGGGACCAGCAGGAAACTCTGAGCGCGCTCGGTCAGCGGAATACCTGTGTCGCCGGCGATCACCGAAGGCAGCCAGGCGCCGGACGGCGTGGCCGAGAACACGATGCCATCTTTGTCGATGGCATCCACGCAGGTTGTGTCACTGGACATCAGCTCGGGATCGATCTTGGTGCGCGCAATTTCCATGTCGATCGGGTGCCGGCCCTTCTTGTCATTGATGGTGCCTGGAATAAAGTCCAGCGAAGCCTTCTGCCCGATGAGCTTGCGGCGCTCGGCGGCATATTCCTTCGACAGTAGCGTGGCGGTGGGAATGCTGACGAATTTCGGATCGCCGTAATAAGTATCGCGATCTGCATAGGCCAGCTTGAGGGCCTCGGTGACCTTATGGATGTATTCGGCGGAGTTGAAACCGAGCGATCGCAGATCGAAGCCTTCGAGAATGTTCAGGGCTTGGAGCATGGCGGGGCCTTGGCTCCAGAAAGCAGGCTTGTAGACTTTATAGCCGCGATAATCAACCGAGACCGGTTCTTCGGGCTGCAGCTTGAACGCCGCCATGTCTTCGTAGCGCAGCAGGCCGTCGTTCTCCTTCATGAAGGTGTCGATGCGGTGCGCGATGTCGCCGCGATAGAAGTAATCTCTCACGGCGTCGATTCCAGCAGTGCGGGAGCCTCCCGAGGCCAACACTTTCTTTTCCGCGGCCACCATAGAGCGTAAGGTCCGAGCCAGATTGGGTTGGCGGAAGACTTCGCCCGGCATAGGAACCTGGCCGTCCGGCATAAAAGTTTTCTTGGAATCAGGCCACAGATCGAAGAAGCGGCGGGAGCGCGCGATGGCTCCAGCGCGCATTTCATCAATCGCCATACCGTCGGCCAGCTCGATCGCGGTTTGTGCAACTTCACCGAACGACTTGGTTCCGAACTCGCGGAGCGCGACGAGTCCGGACTCGACCATTCCGGGTACCAGCGCAGGCATGATTCCCGCCACTGGGATAATGCCCTTCATGCCGCCAGGCTCCAGAGTGAGGATTTCACCGGCCTTCGGCTTGCGTTCGCGGAACATCTCGGCGGTGGCGAGTTTCGGCATGGTGCCGACGCCAGCGATGGAATAGACTTTGCCGGCCTTGGTCCGAATCAGAATGGGAGCTTCGCCGCCCATGCCGAAGTGCGAGAACTCGGAGACCGACGCCGCAAACATGGTGGCCACCCCCGCATCCACGGCGTTTCCGCCCTGGAAGTAGATGCGCATTCCCGCTTCAGTGGCATATTCGCTGCCACCTGCGACAGCGCCGTGGGTGCCGCGCGCCGCGTGCATGGCGGGCTGTTCGAACTCCTTGCGCTGGGCGGAGCAGACAAAAATGACGCCGAAAAAGAGCACACCAATTTTGCGGTACATAAGCTACGGATATTATAGCTCCGGGCGCTCCGAGAGCCCCTATCCTTCTCACTTCCACGAAAGGACTTCACCGCCGCTCACAATCAAATTGAGGACGGCCGAATTGGCGCGATCAAATTCGACCGAGACCAGTTTACCGTTGTAGGTTTTGTGAACCTGGAGCCTCGGCATTGCATTTGACTCGCGCTCGCCAGCCGCCCTAAGCACGCCTCCTATATTGGTTCCCCACGCGACCAAGGTCTGAGCTCCATTGACCGTTACGGGAACCAGACCGTTTATGGCAACCTGTTTAGGAACAGCCACGCACAGTTCATTGTTCAGCTTCTTGCAGGACGCAGTGCCCATCCCCAGTATTTTCGAGCGCTGCTCCAAATCCACGAGTGTGCGAGCAGCAACGATAATGGCGGCGTATTCGGTCTCTTGCGCTTCGTAGAACACGCGGTAGAATGCGGCATCGCTCGGAAACTGAAAATAATCTTGGGCGGGACTGGCGCGCCGTTCGGTTTGGGCGCCTATGTGACGATCGGCGTAGAGAGGAACGATGCTGAGCCCAATTCCACTTGGTTTCACGCGGACAGCGTAGGACGCCGTTTCGTAGCCGAGGAGGTTAGCGGTCGAGCTCAGTCTTACACTAAGGCTGGTGCCCTTCCCTGATGTTTCCACAGTTTCCGCTAGCGGCGTGTCGGTTCCCACGCCCTCACGCAAGATGGGACTGACCACCTGAATGTTCATTTGTGAGGTGATGTCGAGCTGGTTCGAATGCAGAAGTTGAAACCCACGATTTAAATCGAGGGGAACCGCCTGGGCAATCTGTTCGGCTAATTTTGGACCGGTACCGGGCGCGAGGCAGCCTTGCGATTCCAGATCGGCCGTCCATTCGGTCAGCCATCCAGCCGGTTGCCGCAGGAGCGCCTCTCGCGTAACCGTGATTCGAATGCGCCGACCGCTGGTTTTGAATGCAATCGGTTCAGTCGACGGCGAACACTTGCGTCGTCCTGCGGGCACATTTGCCTTTAGGGTTCTATGCGCAAGATCCGGTGTAGCAACGCCCGGGGGGACCAGAACCGGATTGGCGCCCGACGCGACCAATCGGTAGGTTTGGATCGGCGACTTATGGATCGCGCATGCGGTGGCGGTCACCAGCAGCAAGAGTGATGAAACTAGGGGCAGTGCACTCAAATACCGATTTTCTCACGGCCCGACTTCGACGGGCGCGGTCCTTTATAATAGTCACTCGGATGAGCGATATCTCTGATCTGCTGGAGCGATTCCGCCGCGGCGCCGAAATGGTGGCGGTTTCGATCACCGGCGCGGCGGGCGCGGAGCTGGACTGGGCGCCCGAGCCGGGCAAATGGAGCATCCGGAAGATCATCGCCCATCTCGCGGATTCCGAGATCGTCGCAACCACGCGATTCCGGCATGTGATCGCGGAAGAAAACCCTAAGCTCGAAGCGTACGATCAGAATGCCTGGGCGGAAAAGCTGGACTATGACCGGCGCAAGACCTCGCAAGCGCTCGAAAGTTTTCGGCGGATTCGGGCGGAGAATTACGAGCTGCTGAAGGAGCTGCCGCCCGAGACGTTCGATCGCGTTGGAATCCATGCCGAGCGCGGGCAGGAGACGCTGAAGCAGATGCTGCAAAGGAATGCGGATCACGCCGAGAGCCATGCCGCTCAATTGCGAGCGCGCCGCGCAGAATACAAAATCTTCAAGGCTGGTGTTAAATGAAAATCTTGGTGCCACTTCTGGGGCTTCCTATTTTAGGGCTCGCGCTCTATGCGGCGACCGATTTCAACGCCGAAGGCAATCGCTGGTGGTCGCATATCCAAAATCTGGCGAACGACGATATGAAAGGCCGCAACACCGGCAGCCCGGAGCATCTGAAGGCCGCGCGTTATGTCGCGGGGGAATTCGAACGCTCCGGACTGAAGCCCGCGGGCACGTCAGGCTACTTCCAGCCGGTGAAATTCGATGTAAAGCAGATCGTAGAGGATCAGTCGAGCCTGGCGCTGGTTCGCAACGGGAAAAAGCAGCCGCTGGTTTTGGGCGACGATGCAACGCTGAGCCTGCGCGGCGATATCCAGGAGTCCACTGAAGCCGGGGCGGTGTTCATTGGCTACGGCCTGCAGGTTCCCGAGAAAAAATACGACGACCTGGCGGGGCTGGACTTGAAAGGCAAGATCGCCGTTTATCTGGCCGGAGGACCTGCGTCGATTCCGGGTCCGCTCAAGGCGCACTATCAATCGGCGGGCGAGCGATGGAAATACCTAAAGGCCGCGGGCGTAGTTGGAGTCGCGACCATACAAAACCCCAAGGCGATGGACATTCCTTGGTCGCGGGCGCGGCTGGCGCGCTTTATGCCGGCCATGAGCTTAGCCGATCCGGCGCTCGATGAGAGCCAGGGGCTGCGTTTGTCCATCACTATTAATCCCGAGCGTGCCGACAAGTTTTTCGCGGGAACTGGCCACACCATCGCCGAGATTCTGGC
>Ga0070713_100000939_pt1 | contig 18616 bp, 20 predicted proteins | sample LARL82metaG_FD_65465 | JGI IMG/M metagenome (GOLD analysis project Ga0070713, IMG submission 65465) | Corn, switchgrass and miscanthus rhizosphere microbial communities from Kellogg Biological Station, Michigan, USA - LAR L8-2 metaG | ecosystem: Host-associated > Plants > Roots > Rhizosphere ...
GTTATGTTCTCGTGCGCGTCGTGCCAGGGTCGCATCGGATAGTTGTACACGGTGCCCTTCGGCGGCTCGACCTCCGACCAGATTTCGAAGTCCGACATGCTGATCAGCGGCGGCAGATCGTAGCCATTCGCCGCAGTATCGCGCTCCTGCACCTGCGGACGCTCTTGCAGGAACTGCGCCAGCTCCTTCGCCGCCGTCTTGTTCTGGCCAAAAGCCCAGACGCCCCAGAAGGCGTAGTTGTACGGGTTGTACCGCCCCTTCGGGCCGGCAGGGCACGGGAAGGTCCAGCAGTCCTCGGCCACCTTCGGCGCGTCACGTTTAGCGACCGACCAGGCGGACGGCGGGTTCATGATCAGTGCGCTCTGCCCGGAGATCAGCGCACGGTTGTTGGACGCATCGTCGTAGCTTACCGCATCGGGCGGCAGGAACTTGACCAGCTTGCGTGCGTAGTCCAGCACCTGATTGACTGCGTCGGATTCGATGGTGATGTCACCCTTCGCGTTAACCAGCTCTGCGCCGAACGCCGAGTAAATGATGCCGGTATTGTTCACCGAGTCACCGGTCTGCCCCAAGCCGAGACCGAAGGCATAGCCAGCCTTCTGGCATGCCTCGGCTGCCGTGACGAAAGTGTCGTAAGTCCAGTTAGCGGCAACCTTCGGGTCGGACTTGTGAGCCGGATACATCTCGACGATGTCGATCCCCGCATGCTGCTTCAACAGGCTGATGCGCGCGCAACAGTTCAGATTCAGAGAGCCTGTGCTCGACGGCAAGGCGCGCCAGTTTCCCTTGATCTTCGATAAATACTCGTGGATCGGACTGTATTGGCCGTACTGCGCGGTCATCGCTTTCACCACGTCATCCATCGGCTCGAGCTGATCGGCATAGGTGTTCACCTCCCAATTCCCGAACGGCAGGAAGTCATGGCCACTCCGGGCCTGCGCCTCGGCGGCCTGGGTGACCTGAATCTTGAAGCCATTCGAGGTGATGAAGTCGATGGTTACATCGACCTTGTTCTTCTCCGCCCAGGCGGTGACCTGCTTCTTCATGGCGTCATTCGCCGGCGGCACCCAGTGGTCCCAGAAACCGACCGTCAGCTTACCCGCCGCACCGGCGGTGCGGATATGCACGAGCGGCAGCGATGCAGTCGCGGCCCCCAGTCGCAATGCGTTGCGACGCGTCACTTGGCGCGATTTGTTCATCGTGTTCACTCCCTGTGCGGCCACGGCGAGGTCCGCGGCCGTCTTTGTTCATTCCGGGTCTTCACGGGTCGAAACCCGCGCCGAGGCCACCTGCGGCGGCTCGTCCCGACGACTGGCCGAGAGGCCCGCCACAAGGGTGCAGGGGAATTATCGCCCTAATTCTGGCGGCGCGCGAGAGCCTTCGACGCGCTATCAGATTGACGCCCACCGTTCCGACTCCATAAGCTAGTGCTGGGTGGTGCTTCACCAGCAAAGAACAGGACGGGAAACGCAAATGCTCCGACACGGACTGGCCCGTATGGTGCGGGGGCTTGTGGCTGGTGTGCTGCTGCTGGCAGCGGCGGCAACGGCACGCGCCGACGACGCCAACAAGACTCTGAAGATCGGCGTCATCTACGATCTGACCGGCCCGTTCGCCGGCGGCGGATCGGAGCTGCACTACCTCGGCGCCAAGACCATGATCGACTGGTTCATCGCGAAAGGACCGATCGAGGGCTACAAGATCGAGGCGGTCTACGCTGACGGACAGAGCAAACCGGACGTCGTCATCAACGAGGCTGTTCGCCTGATCGAGCAGGAAAAGGTAGACATGCTGCTGGGCTTCTACTCCTCCGCCGAGTGCGTACCGGCCGCGGCGCGCATCGAGGAGTTCAAGAAGTTCATGTGGATCACAACCTGCATTGCCTCGCCGGTGCTGCTGGACCGTCACCTGAAATACGTGTTCCGCCCGCAACCCTACGGCAAGCAATGGGGCCTCGCTTCCACCGAGATGTTGGCCGCCTATACGAAAGCGCAGCTCGGCAAGGACCCGAAGGACACGCGCATCGCCATCATCCATGAGGATGGCGCGTATGGTGTCGATGTTTCCAAGGGCAACGAAGAAGGCGCGAAGGAGGGTGGCCTCAACATCGTGCTGGACGAGGGCTATTCGGCCACCTCACCCGATCTTTCATCGCTGGTCACCAAGCTGAAACGCGCGCGGCCGGATGTGATCTTACACACCGGTTACAATCCTGACATCAGCCTGTTCCTGCGCCAGGCGCGCGAGCTCGGATTGCGCTTCAGCGCACTGATCGGGCACGGCGCCGGCTACACCGACTACACGCGCATCAAGCAGGCCGTCGGCACCGATGCCAACTACTTCTTCGATGTCGATCCGATCTCGATCTGGGACACGAACCCGAAGGCGCTGAAGCCGGAGTTGCTGCCGATGATCCAGATGGTCGGCGATGCTTACTTGAAGGCAAAGCCGGATACGATCATCAAGTCGCCGCATGTCGGCATGGCAGCGTCGAACACCTATCTGTTCCTGTCCGACGTGTTGCCGCGAGCGATCAAGAAGTATGGTGGCGTCAGCGCCGATGCGCTGGCCAAGGCGGCACGGGACACCGATGTGCCGGACGGTGGGACGATGCTTGGCTTCGGCGCGAAGTTCGAAGGCGAGAGCCAGGCGATGTCGGGCCAGAACGACCGCGCCTTCCCCGTGGTCATCCAGTACATCGATGACAAGGCCTACGTCGTGTGGCCGAAGTCGCAGCAGCAGCGCGAACCGGCGCTGAAGCTGCCGTCCAGTTCGCCCTACGCCGCGCAGTGACGGCGTGCTGGAAGTCGCCGGCCTGATCAAGCGCTTCGGCGGCTTCACCGCCGTCAGCAACGTGTCGTTCAAGGTCGATCAGGGCGAGATACTCGGCCTGATCGGCCCGAACGGTTCCGGCAAGAGCACGATTTTCAACATGCTCTCTGGCACGTTCCCGCCGACCGCAGGTTCGATCCGTTTTCAGGGAAGCGAGATCGCCGGCACGTTGCCGCACCGCATTATCCATCACGGCATCGGCCGGACGTTTCAAATCCCGCGGCCGTTCCGCCGGCTGACGATCTTCGAGAACGTCGTGCTTGCCGGGTTCTACGGCAGTGACGGCACGACACGGAGCAGTGCATTCGCCGCGGCGGAGCGCGCACTGACGATGGTCGGACTGCCGATCGATCGTGCCGCGCCAGTGAGCGGACTGGGTGCGGCGGGGCTGAAGAAGCTTGAACTGGCAAAAGCGCTGGCGACAGAGCCGAAGCTGCTGCTCGCGGATGAAAGCCTGGGCGGGCTCGACGAAGGCGAGATGGACCAGGCAGCCGAAATGCTGCGGAACATCCGGCGCGAACTCGGCATCACGATCATCTGGGTCGAGCACATCATGGGCGTGCTCATGCGCGTGGTGGATCGCGTGATGGTGCTCGACCACGGCGAGAAGATCGCCGAGGGCCTGCCACACGAAGTGGCGGCGGATCCGCGGGTCATCGAGGTGTATCTGGGCACCGATGCGGCGGATGCGCAGGCGTACGCGAAGGAGCGGGCGTGATCGTGTACATCGTCATTCCCGCTAAGCACATTGCGGCGGCGCCGTGTCTGGATTCCCGCTTGCGCGGGAATGACGTGTGATGCTGCAACTTCGCGCGGTCGATGCCGGCTATGGCAGCTTCCAGGCCCTGTTCGACGTCTCGCTCGAGGTGAACGCCGGCGAGGCCGTTGCGGTCATCGGTCCCAACGGCGCGGGCAAGACCACGCTGATGCGCGTGATCTCCGGCCTGATCCGTCCGATGCGCGGCAGCATGCGCATGGAGGGCGTCGATCTGGCAGCCACACCGCCGCATCGCATTGTCGAACTGGGCATAGCGCATGTCCCGGAAAATCGCCGACTGTTCCCGCGCATGACGGTGGAGGACAACCTCCGCATGGGCGGCTTCATTCCGGCGGCACGACCGAAATTTCGCGAACACCTCGACGTGGTCTACCAGCTCTTTCCGCGCTTGCTCGAACGACGGAGCCAGCTTGCGGGCACGCTCTCGGGTGGCGAGCAGCAGATGTGTGCGATCGGCCGCGCGCTGATGTCGGAGCCACGACTCCTTCTGCTGGACGAGCCGTCCGCTGGGCTTGCGCCCGTGGTCGTCCAGCAGGTGTTCGGACTGGTCGAACGCATCCGTGCCCGCGGGCTCACAGTGCTGATCGTCGAGCAGAATGTCCGCCAGGTGCTGCGCGTGGTCGACCGTGCGTATCTGCTGGAGGCCGGCACCCTGCGCGCATCGGGGAGCGCTGATACTCTGCTGCAGAGCGAACAGATACGCGAGGCCTACCTCGGTGTCTGACGTTAGGCTACAACGCGAGCCGTTTCACACTGTGTAGGAGAGCCGCACATGCTGAGCAGGCACTGGCTGGCTGGCATTGCCGCGTGCGCGGCGGCGTTCCCGGTTGCGGGTTACGCTGGCGTCACCGAGGATACGTTCCTGCTGCACACGACCAGCGATCTGGTCGAGCTATGTTCCGCCGCACCATCGGACTCGATGGGAACTGCCGCGCTGAACTTCTGTCACGGCTTCACCCTTGGGGTGTACCGCGTCCTGGCAGAAGAGAACGCCGCGAAGCGTGTGGGCAAGCTGTTCTGCATGCCCGATCCGGCACCCACCACGCGCAACCAGGCGATCGCCGACTTCGTGCAGTGGGCCAAGGCGACACCGCAGGCGATGACACAATCTCCTGCCGACGGGGTGACCGGCTATCTCGTCAGCAAGTACCCGTGCAAGCGTGGCAAGTGATCGCAGAGGAGCGGACCAAATGAAATCGACGATTGTCATGTTGCTTGTTGGCTGCCTTGCCCTGGCGGGATGTTCGGGCCTGAGCACGACGCAGCAGCGCGCGGTGACCGGCACTGGGATCGGCGCCGCGGGCGGTGCGGTGTTGGGTGCCATCGGCGGCAATGCCGCACTGGGCGCGGTTGCCGGCGCGGCGGCCGGCCTGGCAGGCGGGCTGATCTATGACAACGTGAAGAAGAACGAGCAGGCGTCCTATAATCAGGGCTACGCTGCCGGCAAGCAATCGTCTTCGACCACCACCCACTGATGTTCGACATCTTCGACATCTATCTGCTTGAGGCGCTTATCAACGGCGTGCTGCTCGGTGGCGTGCTCGCACTGCTGGCGCTGGGGCTGAACCTGATCTTCGGCGTGATCGACGTCGTGTGGATCTGCTACGCCGAACTGATCATGCTTGGCATGTACGGCATGTTCTTTCTGTTCAAGGTCTATCACGTGCCGTTCCTGATAGCCGCGGTAATCTGCATCGGCGGCGTCGGTGTGCTGGGCGTCGTTCTGCATCTGCTGGTGATCGCTCCGCTGCTTGGCGCTGCGCCGATCAACCAGCTGCTCGCGACCGGTGGTGTGCTGTTCTTCCTGCAGAGCGCCGCGACGGTCATGTTCGGCATCGACTTCCGCAACCTCGGCATTCGCCTGCCGGTGCTGACGGTGTCGGATATGTTCATCAGTTACGCGCGGCTGCTGGCGTTCGGTGCGGCGCTTGCCGGGATGGTGGTGCTGTATCTGTTCCTTGCGCGCACCTATACCGGCACGGCGATCCGCGCGATCGCGCAGGACAGGCAGATCATGCCGCTGATGGGTGTCGATGCGCGCCGTATCTACATCATCACATCGGCGATCGGCGGCGCGCTGGCAGGTCTCGCCGCCACACTGCTGGTGCTGCAGTACGACGTGCACCCGTTCCTCGGCCTGACCTTCGGCCCGACCACCTTCATGATCTGCGTACTCGGCGGGCTCGGCAACATGGTCGGCGGGTTTGTCGCGTCCTTCGTGTTCGCCGAGATCATCTCGGTCAGCGGACTCTATCTCGACCTCGAGTGGGGCTACGTGTTCGCGTTCGCCTTCTTTATCGCCATGATGTTCGCCCGACCGCAGGGCCTGCTGACTCGCCGCGCATGATGGCCGGAACAAGTGCGGCAATGACGGGTGGATGCCGGGCTCGCTCCCGGAATTGTACATGAGCCGCGCGGTGCCGTGGATCGTTGGTGCGGCACTAGTGGCGCTGCCCTTCGTCTATCACGCGCCCTATCCACTGCATCTGATCGTGATCGTCCTGATCTGGTCGTCGATGTACACGTCCTGGTCGGTGATGGGACGCTTCGGCCTGGTCTCGCTGGGCCACGGCGGCTTCATGGGGATCGGTGCGTATGTCACCGCATTGCTGTGGAACCATTTCCATCTGACGCCGTGGATCGGCATTCCGATCGCCGTGTGCGCCGTCGCCGTCGTAGCGCTGGTGATCGCGTGGCCGTGCTTCCGGTTCCGCATCGTGGGCCACTACTTCGCCCTGGTGACGCTGGCGCTCAGTGCCATAGTGCTGCAGGTGATCACCGCGACACGCGACATCACCGGCGGTTCACTCGGCTATACGCCGCAGCGCTACAACGGCGGCAGCTCCATCTATGCGCTGCAGTTCACCGACAAGGTGACCTGGTATCTGATAGCGCTCGGGGTGTGGGGCGTTGCGCTCTATATTCGCCATCGCGTCGAGCGCAGCATGTTGCGCTATGCGCTGGAGGCGATTGCCGAGGACGAAGATGCCGCGGCAGCGGCGGGTGTGTTCGTGACATGGGAGAAACTCAAGATCACGCTGCTCAGCGCGATGATGACCGCGTTTGCCGGGGCGTTGTACTGTCAGTACCAGATGTTCATCTCGCCCGATACGGTGAGCGGCATTTCGGTGTCGCTGCAGATGGTGTTCGCCGCGGTGGTCGGCGGGATCTATGTGCTGCTCGGTCCGACGGTCGGCGCGTTCATCACCATTCTTCTGGCCGAGGCGCTGCGGATCGGGTTCGGCACCGGTGCTGTCGGGTGGGACAACATTATTTATGGCAGCCTGCTCGTGGTGTTCATCATCTTCCTGCCGCAGGGTCTGGTCGGCACGCTGCAGGCGAAGTTCGTGCGCGTCCGCGCTGCTTGACTTGTAAATTGATAAGGGCAGAACGGACCACGCCACGCCGGGGGAACCAGCGGCAGCATGTGCGCGATGGCAAGCAGGCATGCACGTTTGACACTTGGATGGGCCCGCACTGACTGGTGCAGACGGACGAGACCCCCCAGCTTGTGGCCATGCCGGACCAGCTCGCGGCCGATGACCCAGTGGTTCTCGGCGTCGGTGCGCCGGCGGAGCGCCGCCAGACGCCGCGTGCCGAAGCGGGCGAGTAGAGCGGGATTGGTGAAGATCGCGTCCATGCAGGGGGCGAAAGCGGCGGGGTCAGTGGCAAGTCGATGATAAGCGCTGCCGGGGTGTTGACGTATGAACACCACCGGCGCGCTGTCCGGCGTCACTGCGAAGCGGCCCTGCAGTGCGATGCGGACCCAGAACTCCCAGTCCTCGCCATAGGCAAGTGCCGGGAGGAAGCCTCCGGCCGCGCGTATCGCGTTGCTGCGTATGAGCAGGTGGCCGCCATTGGCGAACAGGTTGCGCACCAGTAGGCGTTGCAGGATGTCGCCGGATGGAGGCGTGTGGAGGGTGCTTGTGCCAACGAATGTGTAGGCGCCGCTGGCGGCGACGGCGGTTGGCGAGGCGTCGAGTGCAGCGGCAAGTCGGGACAGGGCATCGGGCGCCAGCCAGTCGTCGGCGTCGAGGAAGAGGATGGCATGCCCCCTCCCCCCGCCCCCCTCCCGCGAGGGGAGGGGGAGAACCTCGCCGCGCAGCTCCGCAATGCCGCGATTTCGTGCTGCCGACACGCCGGCGTTCGACTGACGCACGAGCCTTAAGCGTGGATCCGCGAAATTTGCGGCAACCTCGGCGGTCGCGTCCGTCGATCCGTCATCGACGACAACCAGCACCCAGTCGCGATGCGTCTGCGAGAGCACCGACGCGATCGCGTCGCTGATCCAGGCCGCGGCATTATAGGCAGGAATGACAACGCCGATGCGCACGCGGCCAGCGTGCGCATCGGCTCACCAAGAAAGCCTTAACGGCGGAGACTAGGCCTCGGTCTTGTGCTCGATGCCCTTCTCTGCGAGCAGCGTCCCAAGCTCGCCCGACTGGAACATCTCCATCACGATGTCGCAGCCGCCGACGAACTCGCCCTTAACGTAGAGCTGCGGGATGGTCGGCCACTGCGAGAACTCCTTGATCCCCTCGCGCAGCTCCTCGTCCTCCAGCACGTTCGCCGTCTTGAACGGCACGCCCAGGTGGGTGAGGATTTGCACCACGCGCGCCGAGAACCCGCACTGCGGGAACATCGCGGTGCCCTTCATGTAGAGCATCACCGGCGTTTCGTTGACTTCGCCCTGGATGCGTTCGAACACGTCGTTGGCCATACCGAAAACTCCTAGTCTGGGGCTGAGGTTTGCAACGCGAGGGCGTGCAGCTCGCCCCCCATTCGGCCGCGCAATGCGGCGTAGACGATCTGATGCTGCCTCACGCGCGGGATGCCGCGGAACTGCTCCGACACTACCGTGGCGGCGTAATGGTCGCCGTCGCCGGCCAGGTCCTCGACGGTGACGCGTGCGTCCGGGATCGCCGCCTTGATGAGCGCCTCGATCTCGTTCGCCGCCATCGCCATGCCGATACCTCCGGTTAGCCGGTGCCGTCCATCCAGGACGGGAAGAAGCGCTCGTGCACCGCGCGCAACGCCCGCACGGATATTGTGCCCCCATCGGGCAGTGTCAAATCCTGTCCGCCGGATGTTCCGATGCGGACGGCGGGCAGCCCGGCGGCTTCGGCGGCACGGATCAGCGAACCGGCATCCGGAACGGCCAGCAGATAGCGCCCCTGGTCCTCGCCGAACCAGTAGGCATGGCCGGGGATTTCCCGTGGCCCGGTGAAGACCCGCACCCCTGTCAGGCCGGCCATCGCCATCTCGGCGACAGCGACCAGCAGACCGCCATCGGATACGTCATGGCAGGCCCGGACATTGCCCGCGAGAATCTGCGAGCGCACGAAATCCCCCGTGGCGCGCTCGGCCGCGAGGTCCACCGGGGGCGGCGCACCATCCTCCCGGCCGGAGATCTCACGCAGCCAGAGCGATTGGCCGAGCCAGCCTTTGGTCACACCGATCAGCACGACATCGAGCCACGGCTGCAACGCAATGCCCACCGCCTTCGCCGCATCGTCCAGCACACCGAGGCCGCCGATCGCCGGCGTCGGCAGAATCGACCGCACCGCGCCCGATGGATCGCGCGTCTCGTTGTAGAGGCTGACATTGCCGGACACGACCGGGAAATCGAGCGCCTCGCAGGCGGTTGCCATGCCGCGGATCGCGGCGGCGAACTGACCCATGATCTCGGGCCGTTCAGGGTTGCCGAAGTTCATGTTGTCGGTCAGCGCAAGAGGGCGCGCACCCACCGCCGTCAGGTTGCGCCAAGCCTCGGCCACCGCCTGGGAGCCGCCAACCTCCGCATCGGCGGCGCAGTAGCGCGGCGTGCAGTCGGTGGTCACCGCGAGGGCACGGGACAGCCCCTCCAGCTTGACCACGGCGGCATCGGCGGCGCCTGGCCGCTTCATCGTCTGGCCGCCGACGGTACTGTCGTACTGGTCCCACACCCAGGCGCGGGAGGCGAGATCGGGACAGGCGACCAGCTTCCATAGCGCTGCGGTCAGCCCGGCGCGATCCTCGACCCTTGTCGAGTTGATCTGCGGCTGCTTCGGGGTCTCCGCGGTCGGACGGTGATACAGCGGCGACTGCTCGTTGAGCGGCGACAGCGGAATGTCGGCCTCCACCGCACCATGATGGCGCACGACGATACGGCCGGTATCCGTCAGGCGGCCGATCACCGCGAAGTCCAGCTCCCACTTGTCGAAGATGGCGCGCGCCGCGTCCTCACGATCGGGACGCAACACCATCAGCATGCGCTCCTGGCTCTCCGACAGCATGAACTCGTAGGCGGTCATGCCGGTCTCGCGCGCCGGCACCTGATCGAGATCGAGTTCGATGCCGACGCCGCCCTTGCCGGCCATCTCGACCGACGAACTGGTCAGGCCGGCGGCACCCATGTCCTGGATGGCGACGATCGCATCGGTCGCCATCAGTTCGAGGCATGCCTCGATCAGCAGCTTCTCGGTGAATGGATCGCCGACCTGCACAGTCGGCCGCTTTTCCTCCGCGTCGGCGGCGAACTCTGCCGAGGCCATGGTAGCCCCGTGGATGCCGTCGCGTCCGGTCTTCGAGCCGACATACACCACGGGATTGCCGACGCCGGCCGCGGTGGAAAGAAAGATGCGATCCTTCCGCACGATGCCGACGGTCATCGCGTTGACCAGCGGATTGCCGTCATAGGCCAGGTGGAAATTGATCTCGCCTCCGACCGTTGGCACGCCGACACAGTTGCCGTAGCCGCCGATGCCGCGCACCACGCCATCGACGATGCGCTTCGTCACCGGGTTGTCGGGCGAACCGAACCGTAATGCGTTCAGGTTGGCGATCGGGCGCGCACCCATGGTGAACACATCACGCAGGATGCCGCCGACACCGGTGGCCGCGCCCTGGTACGGCTCGATGAAGCTCGGATGGTTGTGGCTCTCCATCTTGAACACGGCGGCGAGCCCATCGCCGATGTCCACGACGCCAGCGTTCTCACCAGGGCCGTGGATTACCCAGGGCGCCTTGGTCGGCAGTTGCCGCAGCCAGACACGCGAGGACTTGTAGCTGCAGTGCTCGGACCACATGACGCTGAACACGCCGAGTTCGGTCAGCGTCGGCGTGCGCCCCATGATCTCCAGGACGCGCGCATACTCTTCGGCATTCAGGCCGAATTCGGCGGCGAGTGCCTGGGAGACGGCGTAGTCCGGACTGGTGGTGTCTGACATAGAGCGTCGGCTTTGCTGTTGGACTGATATAATCCAGTCGCATTGTGCAGTGCCACCCTACGGAAGCTCTTGCGTCCTGGCGCCCCCGGAGCCTCCCATCGCTGCCGACCATCAGGGGGAATGCGGTAGGGGCGCCAAAGGTGATGGTTCGGCAAGTTTGCCAGCATTCCCTACGTCGGGCCGGCTTACGCATTGTAGCCAGTGGTACCGGGGTGCCATTCCGCCGACAAACGCGCTAATCTGTGCACATGGACGACGTACACCAAACCGATGTTCTCAGCCGCTATGAGGTACCGCGGCATCGGCTGACAGTGCGCGACTATCACCGGCTGGGCGAGGCCGGAATCCTGAGCGAGGACGATCGCATCGAGCTGCTGGAAGGGCAACTGGTTGACATGTCACCGATTGGGCCACGCCATGCGCTCGCGGTGGATGCATTAACTGAACTGCTGGTAATGGCGGCTGCGGGCCGCGCTTCGGCGCGCGTGCAGAACCCGATCGTGCTGGACGATACCTCCGAACCACAGCCGGACGTCACCCTGCTGCGCAAGCCTTGGCAGGGTTATCCAAACGCGCACCCGCGACCTGCCGATGTCTATCTGCTGATCGAGGTCGCAGACTCCAGCTTGGAGTTCGATCTTGGGGCAAAGCGGGAACTCTACGCACGGGGGGGTATCCGCGAGTTTTGGGTGGTGGACTTGACCAGCAATCGCGTGCTGGTTCACCGCAACCTGAGCAACGGCAGATACGACTCGATCACCTCGGTGGACACGTCAGGTACACTGGAGGTCGAAGCACTCCCCGGTCTGCGCATCTCCGCCGCCCAGATCTTTCTCTAGGGGCTACGCCACGGCCAGCGCGTCGAACAGCGGCTTGCCGTCGGTGCCGCCCATCAGCGGATCCACAAGGTCCTCGGGGTGCGGCATCAGTCCGAGCACGCGCAGATTGGGTGAGAGGATGCCGGCGATGGCGCGTGCACTGCCGTTGCGATTGGCTTCCGGTGTTACATCGCCGGAGGGAGTCGCGTAGCGCAACGCCACCAGCCCCTCGCCTTCGAGTCGGTCGAGCGTCGCCTCGTCGGCGAAGTAGTTGCCATCGCCATGCGCCATCACCGCGCGGAATACCTGTCCGCGCTGATACTGGCTGGTGAACACAGTGTCCGTGCGCTCGACGCGCAGATGGCAGTCCATCGACAGGAATCGCAGCGACGCGTTGTGCAGAAGGGCACCGGGCAGCAGGCCGGCCTCCGTCAGGATCTGGAAGCCGTTGCACACGCCAAGAAGATAGCCGCCCCGAACGACGTGTTCGCGCACTGCAGTCATCACCGGCGAATGGGCGGCCATCGCGCCGCAGCGCAGGTAGTCGCCGTGAGAGAAGCCGCCAGGGAGCACGATCAGGTCCAGGCCCGCGAGATCGGTCTCCTTGTGCCAAATCATGCGCGGTTCCGCGCCGGAGCGGCGCAGCGCGATCATCATGTCGCGCTCTCGGTTGATGCCGGGGAAGATGATGACGCCGGTTTTCATCGACGGTGGTCCGGCATGGTGGCGGCGGAATGTTTCCCCCTCCCCTTGCGGGAGGGGGGCGGGGGAGCGCTACACATCCACCGACACTTGGTAACTCTCGATCACCGTGTTCGCCAGCAGCTTGCGCGCCATCTCATCGGCCGCGACGCGGGCGCGTTCCGGATCGCTCTCCGCGAGCTCGAGTTCTATCACCTTCCCCGCCCGCACTTCGCCGACGGTCCCGAACCCCAAAGTGTGAAGCGCGTGACCGATGGCCTTGCCCTGTGGGTCCAGCACGCCAGGCTTCAGCATCACCGTCACGGTGGCCTTCACTGCATCAGCTCCGGACCCTTCATGTCGCGCACACCGGCTTCCGGCAAAATGCCGAGGCGCTTGGCGACCTCCTGATACGCCTCCTCGACCTTGCCTAGATCCTGGCGGAAGCGATCCTTGTCCATCTTGTCATTGGTCTTCGAGTCCCACAGCCGGCAATTGTCCGGGCTGATCTCGTCGGCGAGGACGATGCGCATCTCCTCGTTCTCCCACAGCCGGCCGAATTCGAGCTTGAAGTCCACGAGCGTGATGCCGACGCCGAGGAACAGGCCAGAGAGGAAGTCATTGATGCGCAGCGTCAGCGCGACGATGTCGTCGACATCGGCGGCGTTGGCCCAGCCGAAGCAGGTGATGTGCTCCTCGGACACGATCGGGTCTTCGAGCGCGTCGTTCTTGTAGTAGTATTCGATGATCGACCGCGGCAGCCGCGTGCCTTCGGGAATTCCCAGCCGCTTCGACAGACTGCCGGCCGCGACGTTGCGAACCACGACCTCGAGGGGAATGATCTCCACCTCGCGGATGAGCTGCTCGCGCATGTTCAGGCGACGGACGAAGTGGGTGGGAATGCCGATCTCGGCCAGCCGCATCATGAGGTATTCGCTGATGCGGTTGTTCAGTACGCCCTTGCCGGTGATCACGCCCTTCTTTTGAGCGTTGAACGCCGTCGCGTCGTCCTTGAAGTACTGGACGAGAGTGCCGGGCTCCGGCCCCTCGAACAGGATTTTTGCCTTCCCCTCGTAGAGCTGGCGGCGGCGGGCCATCACGATCCTCTCTTGGGCGGTACGCCGTCCAGCCAGGCAGGCCGGGGCGGCCCTCCGGATATAGCAGCGCATGGCCGGGGCCGCCATGCCGGGGGGGGTCAAGGGACGGCCTGGAAGGGCGCCTCGTGCGGCGGGCCGGCGGCAAACAGCCAGACCGGCGGCCCTGCTTGGGGAATGGCCAGCAGTGACGAACAGACGGTGCCGAACCCGCCGCGAGGCACGACATTGATCTGTTCGCCCGGCTCGCCGGTTCGGTCGGCCAGGATGTCCTGCCACGCCCGCCACCCTTGGATCGGGTCCGCGGTCGGCCCGGGCGCTTCTGCCCCCTGAAACCGCGCCAGATGCCTGGCAACTCGGGGGCTTTCCATGTCGTCCGGATCATGGGCGGTGATCATGTGCAGGCCCGGGGCCAACTGCTGCGCATCCGGTCGGCCATGGCCGAGGCCGCGGACAAAGAACGCTCCAGCCCGGTCCGCCAGGACCAGGTTGAAGCTGCGCCAGGCGCCGGCATCCAAGGCGGTGACGGCCGCAGCGGCTTTACCGGCCGATCGGTGGGCCAGCACCAGCAGCGGCAGGTCGCCACGGCTCCGCTTGCCAGCAGCCGGTCCGAGACTGCCGGGTCGGTTCAGCACCGCGGCGACCACGCCATTCCGGTTGATGCCCATCCAGGTGCCGCCACCGGACCGGTCGCGCCCGGCGGTGATGCCTGGCTGGTCCGGCCAGTGCGCAGCGGGCAGGTCCCAGGCGCGATCCAACATTTCATCGCGGTTGGCCGCGAACACCAACGGCCAGGGATGGCCGGGGCGCATCAGCAGGACGACTGTGCACACGGGACTAGACCGCGCTGATGCGCTCCCAGGTCAGTTCGCGGTGGTGCATCACGCCATCGATGTCTCGCGGCGGCGGCCGCAGGACCATCCTGTCACCTTCGAAGCGCACGCCGCGAGTCTGGACGGTGCCAACGAGCGCCGGATTGGGCGCGGCATCGACGCTGGTGGCGAGCGTGGTGCCGTCGAACGTGTAGTTGCCGCAGTAACCACCGTACTCGCGCTTGGTGCCGGCCGGCAGATCGGCGCGTCCATCCGACAGTGCGGCCATCATGCGTTGGTCGGCAGTGAACACGATGCGGCCGATCGCTTGCGGACCGTATGGCAGAGGTAGCGGGCGGCCCTCCGGATCGCGCGCGACCGCTCCAACCAGACGCCAGGTGCCGACCAGGTCGGGCATTGTCTCTCTTCCTTTCACTTCCCGAACACCCGCCCGAAAATTGCATCCACCGCGTTCAGGTGCATCTTGGCATTCATTGCTGTGTCCAGGTCCGCCGCTGTGACTCGAAGAGAAACCTCCGGATCCGCCAGCAAATTGGCGCGAAAACTCCTCCCCTCCGGCGTGCCCAATTTCTTCCACGTCGCCATCGCGTTGCGCTGCACGATGGCATATGCGTCCTCGCGCGAAATCCCCGCCCGCGTCAGCGCCAGCAGCACTTCACCGGAATGAACCACGCCGCCGAGGCTCTCCAGGTTCGCTGCCATCCGCTCCGGATACACAACCAGCCGCTGCATCATCCCGGCCAGACGCACCAACCCGAAATCCAGCGCGATCGTCGTGTCAGGTGCGATCACCCGCTCGACGCTGGAATGGCTGATGTCCCGCTCGTGCCAGAGCGCCACGTCCTCCAGTGCCGGCACCACGGCGGCGCGCACCACGCGCGCGAGACCCGTCAGGTTCTCGCTCAGCACCGGGTTGCGCTTGTGCGGCATCGCACTGGAGCCCTTCTGGCCGGGATGGAAGAACTCCTCGGCCTCGCGCACCTCGCTGCGCTGAAGGTGCCGCACCTCGGTCGCCAGACGCTCGATGCCGCTGGCGATCACCGCAAGCGTGGAGAAGAACATCGCGTGGCGGTCGCGCGGGATCACCTGTGTGGAGACAGGTTCCGGCGTCAGCCCAAGCTGTGCGGCGACATATTCCTCCACGCGCGGATCAAGATGAGCGAACGTACCGACCGCACCCGAAACTGCTGCCACAGCCACCTCGGCCCGCGCGGCAACCAGCCGCTCGCGGTTACGTGCGAACTCCGCATAGTGGCCGGCCAGCTTCAAACCAAATGTCGTCGGTTCGGCGTGAATGCCATGACTGCGGCCGATGGTCAGCGTGTACTTGTGCTCGAATGCGCGCGTCTCCAGCGCCGCCAGTACCGCATCCAGGTCCTTCAGCAGCAGGTCGGTCGCCTGAGTGAGCTGCACCGACAGGCAGGTGTCCAGCACGTCGGAGCTGGTCATGCCCTGGTGCACGAAGCGGCTGTCCTCGCCGACCGCCTCGGCGAGCCAGGTGAGGAACGCGATCACGTCATGCCGCGTCTCGCGCTCGATCGCGTCGATCCGATCGATGTCGGCCTGGGTGATTGCCGCGACCTTCGCGCCCCCGCGCTCCCGGATTGCGCGCGCCGCACTCGCGGGGATCGTACCGATCCGTGCCATTCCTTCGGCGGCCAGTGCCTCGATCTCGAACCAGATACGATAGCGGTTGGAAGCGGACCAGATCGCCTCCATCTCGGGTCTGGTGTAACGGGGAACCATCGCTGCCCTGTCCCGTCCTGGTGGGCAGCCAGCTAGACCGTTGCGCCGGTAGCTGACAAGGGCCGCATCGCTTGGATCAGATCGCACTGACCACAGACCTCGCCGCGCTGGCGCAGGTGATCATCATCGACATCACCCTGGCCGGCGACAACGCCATCGTGGTCGGCATGGCAGTTGCCGGCCTGCGCGCGCAGCAGAAGCGCCCGGCCATCCTGGTCGGCATTCTCGGTGCGACGGCGATCCGTATCGCGCTGGGCGCCATCGCGCTGCAGCTTCTGGCGATCATCGGCCTGCTGCTCGCCGGCGGTCTGCTGCTGCTCTGGGTCTGCTGGCGGATGTTCCGCGAACTGCGCCGCCAGCGCGGTCACGAATCCGTCAAGACCGCCAAGGACAAGACACTCGGGGAGGCGATGATCCAGATCATTCTCGCCGATGTCTCGATGAGCTTGGACAATGTCCTCGCCGTGGCAGGGGCAGCGAAGGGCAGCACATGGGTACTGGTGGTCGGACTACTGCTGTCGGTGGTTCTGATGGGTGTGGCGGCCAATCTGATAGCGAGCATGCTGGAACGCGTGCGATGGATCGCCTGGGTCGGCCTCGCCATCGTGCTCTATGTCGCGGTGACAATGATCTGGGGTGGCGCACATGAGGTCGCCGGCGCCATCGCCGCGTGATCGCGTTGTCTTGATCCTGTAACCGGCACTGCGCTGAAACTCACGACAAAGAGACCGTTCGCCGACCGAATTTTGCCACGAACTCACAGCTTCCTTCGAGGGTCAAAACGTGCGTCGGCGACGTATGCGTCATTGATGGGGAGACAGCTTATGCCGAATCGGAGACCGATCCTGATCGTCGAGGACGACGAGACTCTGCGGAATATTCTGGTCGAGTTTTTCGACGAGACAAACGAGTTCACTGTGACGACGGCAGCGAGCATCGAGGCGGCCGACAAGCTCCTCGGCCAAGAGGATGCGCACTTCGACGCAGTGATCCTCGACATCGGCCTGCCCGACGGCGACGGGCGCGACTACTGCGCCAGGCTGCGCCGGGCTGGACACAGCATGCCGATCATCATGCTGACCGGCGCAAACGAAGAGACCGACGTGGTCCGCGGGCTCGACTCAGGCGCGGGCGATTACATTGCCAAGCCGTTCCGTGCCAGCGAGCTGCTGGCCCGCCTGCGCGCGCAGATGCGCATCTTCGAACGCAGCGAGGAGGCGGTTTTCCCGGTCGGGCCGTACACCTTCAGGCCTGCGAAGAAGCTGCTGCAGGACGTCGCGAAGAACCGGCGCATTCGCCTGACCGACAAGGAAACGGCGGTGCTCAAGTACCTCTACCGCTCGGAGTCAGCAGTGAACCGGCAGATCCTGATGCACGAGGTGTGGGGCTACAACGCGACGGTGACGACCCACACGCTGGAAACCCACATCTATCGGCTGCGCCAAAAGATCGAGGCCGATCCGGCGAACCCGTCGCTGCTGGTGACGGAGAACGGCGGCTATCGCCTGCGCCCGGAGACGACACCAACAGTCGATCGCTGGTGACACGTCGGCAGCCGGGGCCCTGACACTTCGCCCCGGCCGCCCTATCTTGCGGGTCGTCACCCCCGCGAAGGCGGGGGCCAGGGCAAGGAGGACCCGCCAATGCTTAATCCGACCTCTCCGCTGCCGTTGAAGGACCCGACGCTGTTCCGTCAGGCCAACTACATCGACGGCAAATGGGTGCAAGCCGACAGCGACCGGACGATCGTGGTGAAGAACCCCGCGACCGGCGAGGCGATCGGTGAGGTTCCGGCGTTGGGCGCCGCCGAGACTCGCCGCGCCATCGAGGCAGCGCACCGCGCGCAAGGTGCGTGGCGCGCCATGCTCGCGAAAGACCGCGCGACGATCCTGCGCAAGATCAACGACCTGATGCTGGCGAACGCCGACGACCTCGCGGTGATCATGACCGCGGAACAGGGCAAGCCGCTGGCGGAGAGCAAGGGCGAAATCGCCTACGCCGCCAGCTTCATCGAATGGTTCGCCGAGGAAGGCAAGCGTATCTACGGCGACACGATCCCGCACAACGCCAAGGGCCGACGCATACTGGTGCTGAAGGAACCGATCGGTGTGTTCGCCGCGATTACGCCGTGGAATTTCCCAGCCGCAATGATCACGCGCAAGGCGGGTCCGGGATGGGCGGCAGGCTGCACCGGCGTGATCCGTCCGGCGAGCCAGACGCCATTCTCTGCGCTTGCTTTGGCAGTACTGGCAGAGCGCGCGGGCATGCCGGCGGGCGTGTGCAATGTCATCACCGGACCGTCGGGCGAAACGGGCGCTGAACTCACGTCCAATCCGCTGGTGCGCAAGCTGACGTTCACCGGATCCACCGCGGTCGGGGCGAAGCTGCTGGCGCAATGCGCGCCGACGATCAAGAAAACCAGCATGGAGCTGGGTGGCAACGCGCCGTTCATCGTGTTCGACGACGCGGATCTCGATGCGGCGGTGACGGGCGCGATGGCGAGCAAGTACCGCAACACCGGTCAGACTTGCGTCTGTGCCAACCGCATCCTGGTGCAGGATGGTGTGTATGACGCGTTCTCCGCCAAGCTGAAGGCTGCGGTGGAGGCGATGAAGGTCGGCAACGG
>Ga0070713_100000941_pt1 | contig 18599 bp, 21 predicted proteins | sample LARL82metaG_FD_65465 | JGI IMG/M metagenome (GOLD analysis project Ga0070713, IMG submission 65465) | Corn, switchgrass and miscanthus rhizosphere microbial communities from Kellogg Biological Station, Michigan, USA - LAR L8-2 metaG | ecosystem: Host-associated > Plants > Roots > Rhizosphere ...
ATTTGATCAGGCTCAAGTCGATGCGTATCGCATGGGCGCATGCTGACGCCGCTTGTTTCCGGTCCGATGTCGTTTCGCATATAGCCAGAGGTGACCGGGGTCTACTACGGAGGATCGCCATGAACTGGAAGAACACCATCGATCGTTACGGCTCGCTGTCGATTGTCATGCATTGGCTGATGCTTCTGCTGCTGGTGGCCGTGTACGTCTGCATCAACCTGCGTGAATGGTTTCCCCGCGGCAGCGACCTGCGCGAGGGCCTGAAGATGTGGCATTTCATGTTGGGGCTGGCCGTGTTTGTGCTGGTATTCCTGCGCATGGCGATTCGCTGGTTCGGCGTATCGCCGCGTATCCAGCCGGAACCGGTGCTCTGGCAAAAGCGCCTGGCCGGCCTGATGCATCTGGCGCTGTATATCTTCATGGTCGCGATGCCGTTGCTGGGCTGGCTCAGCCTCAGCGCCGCGGGTAAGCCGATTCCGTTCTTCGGCCTGCAACTGCCGGCCCTGCTCGGTGTCGACAAGACGCTTGCCGACTCGCTGAAAGAGATCCACGAAACCATCGGCACGATCGGTTACTACTTGATCGGCATGCATGCAGCAGCGGCGTTGTTCCATCACTACGTGGCCCGCGACAACACCTTGCTGCGCATGCTGCCGCGGAGGAACCGGCTGGCGTAAGCGGCATCGGTCAGTCGATCTTGATCGGCTCGTGCATGCCCGGCAACTGGCAGGCCACGCCGCGGCTGGCGAGGCAATCGCGCATCGCCTGCATGCCGCGTTCGTACTCGCCGTGTACCAGCAATACCTTGCGGCGGGGCGCATCGCCCAGCCATGACAGCAAAGACAGCTGATCGGCATGCGCGGAGAAACCGTTGATCGTCCACACCTGCGCGCGTACCGCAATCGGTTCGTTGAAGATGCGTACCGTGGTGGCACCGTCGACGATCCGCCGCGCCAGCGTGCCCTCTGCCGCATAGCCTACAAACACCACGCTGCAGCGATCGCGCCACAGATTGTGTTTCAGGTGATGGCGCACGCGCCCGCCGTTGCACATGCCGGAGCCGGCCAGGATCACTGCGCCGTCCTCGATGTTGTTGATAGCCATCGATTCGCTGGTGTCGCGGGTGAAATGCAGGCCGGGCATGTCAAACGGATCGCCGTGCTGCAGCTCGGCGAGAAAGTCGTCGTCGAAGCATTCCGGGTGGCGCCGGAAGATCTCGGTGGCGGAGATCGCCATCGGCGAATCCAGGAATACCCGCACATGGGCAGGGATCGCCCCTTCGCGAATGCCGTGATTCAGGTAATAGAGGACCTCCTGCGTGCGCTCCAGCGCGAAGGTGGGGATCACCACATTGCCACGGCGCGCCAACGTGTCGCGGATCGCCTGGTACATCTCCTGGATGGAATCCGGCACCGAGCGATGCGGGCGGTCGCCATAAGTGGTTTCCATCACCACGTAGTCGGCGGCGGGTGCGGGCACCGGATCGCGCACGATCGGCCGGCCCGGGTTGCCCAGATCACCGGAGAACAGCAGATTGCGGCGCAGCGTGCCGTCGTCGACGTCCAGCAGGATCGATGCGGAGCCGAGGATGTGGCCGGCATCCAGGAAGCGGGCGGTGATGCCATCAGTCAAGTGCACGGTTTCGTCGTAGCCGACATCCGGGCCGAAGAAATCCAGCGCGTGCAGTGCATCGTCCAGCGTGTACAGCGGTGGCGTCACCGGTTCGCCACGCCGGTTGCGGCGCTGCGCCCGGCGCGCGTCCTCCTCTTGCAGGCCGGCGGCATCGAGCATCACCACGCGGGCCAGCTCACGGGTGGCGGCAGTAGTGAGGATGCGGCCGCGGAAACCCTGTCGCACCAGCAACGGAATCCGCCCGCAGTGATCCAGGTGCGCGTGGGTCAGCAACAGCACGTCGATGCCGGCCGGGTCGAAGCCGAACGGCTCGGCATTGCCGCGCTCTATCTCCGGGCCGCCTTGGAACATGCCGCAGTCGACCAGTACGCGGTAGTCGTTGCAGGTGATCAGGTGACAGGAGCCGGTGACCTGTTTGGCGGCCCCGTGGCAGCTATAGATGATCATGCTTGTTTTGCCTGTGGTTGCGGGCGTTCGGTCAGTTCGTGCCGGGACTGTGGCAGGGTGCTGCGAGAGTCGGATTGATCGGCGTCAACCGGCGCATTGTTCGATCGAACATTGACAGCGGCAGACCTACCGGCCAGCGTAGCGACCATGATTGCAGTGCCGTTCCATCAGGACCCACGGGTCGTCCGGGGATTCACCCACTTCTCGCGCGCCGTCGCCGTGATGATGAGCGTGGTTGCTTTGGTCCTGCTGGCAGGCTGGTGCTGGAACGTGCCGCTGCTGACCGCCGCGGTGCCGGTGCAGCCTTCGATGAAGCCCAATGCCGCCATCGGCTTTGCGCTGTCCGGCAGTTCGCTGCTGTTGAGCCAGGATGATTCCGGGTCGTTGCGATTGCGCCTGGCGTCGTGGCTGTCGCTTGCCGTGATGGCTATCGGCGTGGCCACGTTCGGCGAATATGTCTGGGCGGCGGATCCTGGCGTCGACTATCTGCTCGACGATTCGCTCATGGCGTTGGTGTTCGTGCTGCTCGGCGGCCTGGGTCTGCTGGTATCCGCGCGCCGCTGGCTGTATCTGCGCGAGGGGCTGGCTATCGCCTTGCTGGCGATCGCGATGATCGGGCTGGCCTCGTATGGCATCGCGCTGGCGAGCAAGCACGGTCCTCTGTTCGACCGGGTGCCGATCTACACCACGCTCCTGCTGCTGGCGGTGCTGGGTTGGTTGTCCTCCACACCCACCACCGGCCTTACCCGGGTGGCCACGGCCGATACGTTGGGTGGTGCATTTGCGCGCCGCCTGTTGCTGCCGGCGTTGCTACTGCCGGTGGTCTTTGCTTTCGTGTTCGAGATGTTGCAGTCCGGGCTGGGCCTGCCTGAAACGCTGGCATTCGCGTTCATGGCGTTGTTCAGCGGTGCCGCGGTGGCGTTGCTGGTGTGGTGGGTGGCAAACCTGCTCGACAAGCTGGAGCGCCAACGTCGCGAGACGTTGTTGCTGCGCAACGATGCAGACACCGACACCTTGACCGGGCTGGCTAACCGGCGCGCGTTCGACGATGCGCTGGCGAACCTGCTGCACGGGCAGCGCAAGCACGACGCGATGTTCTCCCTGCTGATGCTCGATCTGGACAGGTTCAAGAGCTACAACGACGATTTCGGCCACCTCGCCGGTGACGAAGTATTGCGCATCACCGGCCATCTGCTGGGCACCGCGCTGCGCCCGTCGGATCTGGCCGCACGCTATGGCGGCGAGGAGTTCGCGTTGCTGCTGCCCCATGCCGATATAAGCCGGGCCAGTGACGTGGCGGCGCGCATCCTCGGTGCCTTCCGCGGCTTTGCCTGGTCTCGGCGCGCGGTCACCATCAGCATCGGCGTGGCGCAGTCCGCCGCCGGCGACGACGCCATGGATCTGATCCAGCGTGCCGATGCGGCGTTGTACGACGCCAAGCGCGCGGGGCGGGATCAGGCGGTCACGGCGACGACTGCACGTTGAATGCCTCAATCCGATGCCGTGCGCCACGCGAGGATACGTCGTGCGAAATGCGGCCAGCCCTCGAGCCAGGCGCCGCTCGCCAGCAGCATGGCGGCGATCCAGGCCAGCGCCGCGGCATCGGGTAGCGCCAGCGCCATCACACTGCGGAAGAATGGTGCGCCGATCACAGTTCGCGCAGCGATTCCAGCGCGCGCTGCGTCTTGCGCTCGTGTGCCAGCGTGATGCCGATCGCCACGAACACGAACGACAGCAGGAACGCCGCTTCGGCCAGGTCGTCCAACGCCTGGTACAAACCACCGGCGATCAGCAGCATCAGGAACATCGGTTCCAGCAGTACGCCGATGACCATCTTCCACAATGTCTTGGGCATGCTGCCGGGCAGCAGGTTTGGACCCTCCGCGGCCAGCCGGCGCGCCGCTTAGGCCGGATCCAGTCCGGTCAGCCTGATGGGTTGAGGCAGCCTCATGGTGCTCATGCGGCTTTCAATGACAGACAAGCACCGGTACCTCGGCCAGCAGCAGCACCTTCTGGGTCACGCTGCCCAGCAACAGCTTCTCGATGCCGTGCCTGCCGTGGGTGGCCATCACGATCATGTCGCAGTGGTATTTCGAAACGGCGGCGGCGATCGCGCAATAGGGCCGGCCATCGATCTCGTGGCTGCTCTCGCAGGCTACTCCGGCGGCTTGCGCGCGGTGCCGCACTTCGCCCAGTATGCACTCGGCACGGGCCAGGGCACGCTCGACGTATATCGTTTCGTCGGCCTGGGCGATGGCGGCAAAATACGTGGCCGCGGCAAATGGCGGCAACACGTGCAGCGCATGGATCCGGGCGCCCAGCGTGGCGGCTAGCGCGATCCCGCGATCGACCGCGCGCAACGACAGTTCGGATCCGTCGACAGGCAACAACAGGTGCTTGAACATGGGTGACTCCTGCGTTGAATCGATCAAGGCGCCTTTGGGACGGCGGAGAATCAGCGGCAGACCAGCACGGGGATTTCGCTTTTCAGCAGCACCTTGTGCACCTCGCTGCCCAGCAGCAGCCGGGTGAAGCCGCGCCAGCCGTGCGATGCCATCACCACCAGATCGCAATGCTGCTCGCGCGCCGTGGCGAGGATGGCTTCGTGCGGATGGTCATCGAATACATAGCTGCCGGCGCACTCGATGCCGGCTTCCGCGGCGATGCGCTGCACCTCGGCGATGTACTGCCTGGCGCGCACGATGGCATCCTTGGTGTACACGACTTCGGTGGCTGCCAGCATCTCCGCCATGTAGGCGATGGTGTGGAATGGCGCCACCACATGCAGCGCATACACGCGTGCGCCGCAGGTCTTCGCCAGCTCGACGCCGAGCCTGACGGCGCGCAGCGACAGGTCAGAGCCATCGACGGGTAGAAGGATGTGCTTGAACATGGCTGATTCCCCGGTTGGAATGAATCTTCAGCGGCAGCTGTAGCCGCCATCGATGACCAGCTCGCTGCCGGTCACGAACTTCGCCTCGTCCGAGGCGAGGTAGACCACGCCCCAGGCGATGTCGTCCGGCTCGCCCATGTGGCCTAGCGGGTGCAACGCATCGACTTCGTGCCGGTGCTGCTGCGGATCGCCGCCCATCGAGGCGATGTGCTGTTCCACCATCGGTGTCCAGATGAAGCCGGGGTGGATCGAGTTGACCCGGATGCGGTCGGCCGCATAGATCAACGCGTCGGTCTTGCTCATCAGCCGCACCGCGCCCTTGGACGCGTGGTAGGGCGGCACGTCCGGCGCACCGACCAGGCCGTAGATCGACGACAGGTTGATGATGCTGCCGCCACCGGCTGCGCGCAGCGGAGCGATCGCATGCTTGGTGCAGAAGAACACGCCCTTCACGTTGACCGCCTGTACCCGGTCCCACTCGGCCTCGGTGAGTTCGTGAGTGGGCTTGTTCGGCCCCGCGATGCCGGCGTTATTGACGAGAACATCCAGACGTCCGAACGCTGCCACGGTACCGGCGATCGCCGCTGCCACCTCGGCCTCCACCGAGACGTCGGCGTGGAAATAGCGGGCAGCGTCGCCGAACTGGCCGGCCAGCTGCCGACCCGGTCCGTCATGCAGGTCGACGATGGCGACCCGTGCGCCCGCTTCCACCAGTCGCGCCACGCAGGCTGCGCCGATACCCACGGCGCCACCGGTTACCAACGCCACCTTGCCGGCTAGCCTGCGCATGATCGTGCCTCCGCGATTGATGACGGCAGCGTGCGCGAGATGGCCTGGGGCGGTGTTGACCGGGATCAACTGAATGTCTTGCCGGGGCGGCATGCGATCATGGTGATTGTGGCGGAGCCTTCCGGCATCGCGGCACGGCAGCTGATGCAGGTCATGGCCGCTGTCCCTTCCAACCTGCCAGCATGGCGAGTCGTTCTTATCCGAGCTGGCTCGCCATGGCTGAATCGCCCACTTCATTGCCCACTTCAGCCGTCAAGCCCGCGACCTTCGCCGAGCTGCCGGCTTTGCTCGCCTCGGCGCCGCACCGGCTGCTGTTCCTGGCTGGCTCCGTCGCGGTGCTGCTGAGCATGGCGTGGTGGGCGCTTGAGTTGACCTGGATGCGTTTCGGACTGGGCAGCTGGCCGCAGCCGTCGATTCCGCCGGCGTATGCGCACAGCATGCTGATCCAGTACGGCATGTTTCCGCTTTTCATCTTCGGCTTCCTGCTGACGGTGTTTCCGCGCTGGCTGAATCGGCCTTCGTTGCCACGATCGCGTTACGTGCCGGTGGCCGGCTGCGTGTTCGGCGGCTACGTGCTGGCGAATGTGGGATTGCTCGATCTTCCATGGCTGTTGGCGTTGGGCATGGCGCTGATGCTGCTGGGCTATCTGATCGGACTGGTCACGCTGGCGTCGGTACTGCGTGCGTCCAGCGATCGCAACGACCATGCGCGTTCCTGTCTGCTGGCGCTGGCACTGGGTGTGCTCGGCTTGATCGCTTTTCTGGCCTATCTGTTCGGCGCTCCGGACGAATGCGCGCGGTTGGCCACGCGGTTAGGCACCTTCGGTTTGCTGCTGCCGATCTTCTTCTCGGTGACGCACCGCATGCTGCCGTTCTTCAGCAGCAATGTGATCAAGAGCTATTCGGTGGTCCGCCCGCGCTGGAGCCTTCCGGTGGTGTGGGCGTTGTTGCTGGCACATCTGCTGCTGGACTGGCGCGGCGCGCTGGGTTGGCTGTGGTTGGCCGACATTCCGCTGGCGCTGGTATTCGCCTGGCATGCGCTGGCGTGGCAGCCATGGAAGGTGATGCGGCCAGGCGTGCTGGCGGTGTTGCATCTGGCGTTTGCGTGGCTGCCGGTAGCCTTCGCGCTGTATGCGGTGCAGGACGTGATCTATGCCGCCAGCGGCCAGATGCTGTTCTTCCGCGCGCCGCTGCATGCGCTGGCGATCGGCTACTTCGGCTCGATGCTGGTAGCGATGGTGACCCGCGTGACCCAGGGCCACTCGGGCCGACCGATGCAGATGGGTGCGGTGCCGTGGCTGTGCTTCGCGCTGCTGCAAGCGGTGGCGCTGGTGCGCATCCGCGCCGAGTTCGGCGGCGACGTCTACCTGTGGTTGGTGGTCGCCGCATACGGCTGGTTGCTGGCGTTTCTGCCGTGGGTGCTGCGTTCGGCATGGATCTATCTGACCCCGCGTGCTGACGGCAAACCCGGCTGAAGCCAGGTGGACCATGGGCTGTGGCAGGGTGACGCAGCGGCGCTGCAAATCCATTCCGGCTGATCCAGATCAAAGGTGCCATACCGCGTTCTCATAATCTGGCAGCAGAACCCAGGGAGAACCTTCATGACACGTCCGCACCTTTATCTCGCCGCTGCCGCGATGCTTGCGCTGGCGGCGTGTTCCGGCAAGCCATCTGCTTCATCCGGCCCGGCCACGACCGTCGCTACACCGGCCGCCGGCACATCGGTCGCCTCCGAACGCGGCGACTTCGGTCCGCCGCAGGGCGCGCCGATCCACGCCGTGCTGACCAGCCCGCCGCATGTGCCGCCACCGATCCATCGCAACTATCCCGCCAAGGTCATCGTGGAGCTGGAAGTGATTGAGAAGGAGATGCAGATCTCCGAGGGCGTGAGCTACACGTTCTGGACCTTCGGCGGCACCGTGCCGGGCAGTTTCGTCCGCGTGCGCCAGGGCGACACGGTGGAGTTCCATCTGAAGAACAACCCCAACAACAAGATGCCGCACAACATCGACATGCACGGCGTGACCGGGCCGGGCGGCGGTGCCGCATCCAGCTTCACCGCGCCGGGACACGAGTCGCAGTTCACCTTCAAGGCGCTCAACCAGGGCATCTATGTGTACCACTGCGCCACCGCGCCGGTGGGCATGCATATCGCCAACGGCATGTACGGCCTGCTGCTGGTCGAGCCGCCGGAGGGCCTGAGCCCGGTCGATCACGAGTACTACGTGATGCAGGGCGACTTCTACACCACCGGCAAGTACCGCGAGAAGGGCCATCAGCCGTTCGACATGGAGAAGGCGATCGACGAGCATCCGACCTACGTGCTGTTCAACGGCAAGGAAGGCGCGCTCACCGGCGACAATGCGCTGACCGCCAAGACCGACGAGAAGGTGCGCTTGTTCGTGGGCAACGGCGGCCCCAACCTGGTCTCCAGCTTCCACGTGATCGGCGAGATCTTCGACAAGGTGCAGCCCGAGGGCGGCACCGTGGCGCAGCACAACGTGCAGACCACGTTGATCCCGTCCGGCGGCGCCGCGATCGTGGAGTTCCACACCGACGTGCCGGGCAGCTACGTGCTGGTCGATCATTCGATCTTCCGCGCCTTCAACAAGGGCGCGCTGGGCATCCTGAAAGTGGACGGCCCGGAGAACAAGACGGTCTACTCGGGCAAGGAAGTGGACTCGGTCTATCTGGGCGACCGTGCCGGCAGCAACTTGCAGGCAGTGACTACGGCAGCCAAGGCGCATGAGTCGGGTACGCTGACCAAGGACGACCAGGTCGCCGCGGGCAAACAGCTGTTCGCCGGTACGTGCTCGGTCTGCCATCAGGCCAACGGCGAAGGTCTGCCGAATGTGTTTCCGCCACTGGCCAAGTCCAGCCTGCTGGCGGCCACGCCGAAGCGCGCCATGACCATCGTAACGCATGGCCTGACCGGCAAAGTCACCGTCAACGGCCATGAATACGATTCGGTGATGCCGCCGATGTCGCAGCTGACCGACGACGAGGTGGCCAACATCCTGACCTACGTGCTGAACAGCTGGGGCAACCCGGGTGGCCAGTTCAGCAAGGATGAGGTGACCAAGGCACGCGCGGAAGCGACGCCCGCGCCGGCAGCGGCGCACTGAGATGCGCGCGCTGGCACTGGCTTGTCTGGGCTTGCTGCTGGCGCTCCCGGCAACGGCGGCGGACTACGTCGCCCTGCCGGGAGGGCGTTTTACCAGCGTGCTGCCGGCGGACGGCAAGGCAGCCGCGGCGCAGGTCGCGCCATTCCGTCTGCGTACCGAGCCGGTCACCAATGCCGAGTTTCTCGCCTTCGTGAAGACTCATCCCGCCTGGCGGCGCGATCAGGTTCCGCGCATCCTTGCCGATGCGCGCTACCTCACCCAGTGGGCCGCTGCCGAAGCGCTGGGTGATGAAGCGCTGCCCGGGCAACCGGTAACGCGGGTCAGCTGGTTCGCCGCACAGGCGTATTGCGAAAGCGAGCAGGCGCGCCTGCCGAGCTGGTACGAGTGGGAGTTCGCTGCCGCGGCCGATGCCACCCGCGGCGATGCACGCTCCGACCCTGCATGGCGCGAAAGCATTCTTGGCTGGTACTCGCGGCCTTCCGGCACGGCCCTGCCGGAGGTCGGCGGCGCCGCCAACGTCTACGGCGTGCGTGACATCAATGGCCTGGTCTGGGAGTGGGTCGACGACTTCAATGCGTTGATGGTCGCCAGCGACAGCCGCGACCAGGGCGATCCGGATCTGCTGAAGTTCTGCGGTGCCGGCGCACTCAGCATGCAGCAGAAGGAAAACTACGCGGTGCTGATGCGCATCGCGATGCTGTCCGCGCTGAAAGCCGCCGACACCACCAACAACATGGGTTTTCGCTGCGCGAAGTCCGATTGAGGAACCGTCATGAAACGCTTGCTGCCATTTCTCGCCATGGTTCTGCTGCTGGTTGGCAGCGCTCATGCAGCCCAGCCGTTGCCTGGCGATTCGGTCTATCAACTGCCGGTGAAACTGACCGGTCAGGACGGCCGGCAGCAGATGCTGTCCGCGCGGCGTGGCCGGCCGCAGCTGGTGACGATGTTCTACACCTCGTGCCAGATGGTCTGCCCGCTGATCATCGACAGCCTTCGGCTGACCCGCAATGCGCTGGATCCGGCAGTGCGTTCGCAGGTCGACCTGCTCGCGGTGAGCTTCGATCCGGCTCGGGACGATGTCGCCGCGCTGCGCCGCTATGCCGACAAGCGCAAGCTGGATCCGCGCTTCTGGACTCTGGCCCGCGCCGAGCCGGCGCAGGTGCGCCAGCTTTCCGCCGTGCTCGGCCTGCAATATCGGCAGTTGCCCGGTGGCGACTTCAACCACAGCAGCGAATTGATCCTGCTCGATGCCGACGGCCGCATGGCGGCGCGCACCAGCGTGATCGGCCGACTGGATCCGGCATTCGTGAAAGCGATCGCCGAGACGGTGTCAAGGCACTGAGTCGATGATCGATATGGACGTCTGTACGTCCATCGAGATCCGTCGATTCGCGAAACGCCGCCATCATGGCGGCGTTTTCGCATGTGCGCTGGCGTGGCGTGTTGTCACAGCGGGCGGATTCATCGCGACGGCCTGATCAAGGTCAGTTTTTCGATGCCTGGCTGCTTGCAGACTGCGTGTATCCACAAGGGGACGCGCCATGATAGAAACGACACGCAGGATTCTTTCCGTCGCATGTTTGCTGGCAACGGTGATGACCGCACCATCGATCCGCGCCGAGGGTGCCGGCACGCCGTCAACATCCGCCAGCGCACCGCTGCAACTCGAATGGGACGCACGGCTGCGCCACGAGCAGGTGGACGACGATGCCTTCAGCCGCGACGCGAATGCCGACACTTTGCGTCTGCGGCTGGGCCTGCGCGCGAACTTCGGCGACGGCTGGAGCGGGCTGCTGGAAGGCGCCGGCGTGGCCAGCGCCGGCGAGCGCTACAACAGTGGTGCGAACGGCCGCACACAGTATCCGGCGATCACCGATCCGCATGGCGGCGAACTCAATCAGGCCTGGCTGGGCTGGCAAGAGGACGCATTCGGCGTGACCGTGGGGCGTCAGCGGCTGCTGCTGGACAACCAGCGCTGGGTCGGCAACAGCGGTTGGCGCCAGTATGAGCAGACGTACGACGCGCTGGCACTGCAATGGCAGCCGCTGGCGGCATTGACGGTGCGTTACGACTGGCTCGACCGCGTGCACCGGGTGGCTGGACCTGATGCGCTCAACCCGCTGGCGCGCGAGCGCAAGCTGAATACCCATCTGCTGAATCTGGCCTGGATACAAGGTGTGCAGCAGTGGGTGGGCTATGCGTATCTGCATGAGGACCGCGACGTGGCCAGCGCGTCCAGTGCGACTTATGGTCTGCGCTGGAGCGGCAAGGCCGTGCGCGATGGCTATGGGCCGGGCTGGACACTGGAGGCGGCTCGGCAAGTCGACTACGCCAACAACCCACTGCACTTCGCCCACAGCTACTGGCTGCTCGAGCCGGCCTGGACCGTGCAAGGGATCACCGCGAAACTGGGCTGGGAGCATCTGGGCGGCAATGGCCATCATGCACTGCAAACCCCGCTGGCCACGCTGCACGCGTTCAATGGCTGGGACGACCAGTTCAACGTGACGCCCGCCGGCGGCCTCGAGGATCGCTATGCAAGCGTCGGCGGCAACCTCGGTCATAGCGGCCTCGCTGGCAAGCTGGGCTGGGTGGTGTCGTACCACGACTACCATGCCGATCGTGGCGGCCGCTATGGCAGCGAATGGAATGCGTCGCTGAGCTTCCCGCTGGCGGCGGGCCTCAGCGGCTTGATCAAGATGGCGGACTATCGCGCCGACGGCCTCGGTCGCGACAGCGCCAAACTGTGGCTGCAACTCGAATGGCATGGGCAGCAGGCGTTGACGAACGCGCTTTGACCGAAGATGCATGTCTTGCCGCGGCTGCTTTGACGCAAGTCAACGCAGCCGCATTGGCACTGTGTCGAGATAGCGCCATGCAACTTGCCCGGTCGTTGCTCCCACGCCGCTCCAACACTATCTACGGAGCCTACCGATGCTGTTGCCCAATCCTGAGCGTCTCGCGCTGACACATGTACGTGGCGCGATCGACCGCGTCGACGATGGCCTGATCGTGCTGCTCGCTGCACGGCGCCGGCTTGTGCGCGCGGTGGCGGCGCTGAAGCCGCGCGCCGGCGTGCCGTCGCGTGACCTGGCGCGCGAGCGGCAGGTGCGAACGCGCGCGCAGTCGCTGGCACGTCGGCTGGATCTGCCCGCGGATACCGCCGCGGGCCTGCTGGACCTGGCGATCGTCGATGCGTGTCGCCAGCAGGGCATGGCGATTGACCTCGATCAAGGCGGTCCCATGCGGTTGCCCGCCATGATGCAGCCCATCATGTCCGACCCGCTTCCTTCCGAATCGCGCGCACCGCATCTGTTGCGCCTGCTGCCACCGCCGCGCCGGTTCGCACCGCTGCTGCGCGTACTGCCCCTGCGCTGGCAACGGGCCTTGCTGGAGCGCGCAATGGCGCGCGTGCTTGCCGTTCCGCTGCAGGACGGCACATTGGAATTCATGCGCGGCCGCCGCCTCGGCATCGAGGTCAGCGACCTGCAACTGCGCTGGGTGCTTGAACTGCACGATGGCCGCTTGCGCGTCGGCGATGGGAAACCCGAAGCCAGCGTGCGCGGCAGCGCCACCGATCTGTTGCTGCTGGCCAGCCGTCTGGAGGACGCCGATACGCTGTTCTTCCAGCGTGCACTGGAACTGACCGGCGACACCGAGCTCGGACTCACCGCGCGCAATCTGCTCGAACGGCTGCCTTGGGAATCGGTGCCGCTTGGCTTGCGTATCGCGCTCAACCGGGGCGCGCGGTTTGCCCGGGCAGCGCGCACCGCTCATCGAAGTGACGATTGACGAGCGTCGGTATATCGCTGCGCGCAAACGACGCGACGATGTGCTGCCGGATGACGCTGGTTGATCCGAGTCAAGGCAGTCCTGCACTGCGCCATCCAGACTGCGACCTCCCCACCTAGTGAGCTTTCCATGACCCGCCCTTCCTCGTTCGATAACGAACAATTGCTCGCCTGTGGCCGCGGCGAACTGTTTGGCGACGGCAATGCACGGCTGCCGTCGCCGCCGATGCTGATGTTCGATCGCATCACGCACATTGCCGCCGAGGGCGGGACTTATGGCAAGGGATTGATCCATGCCGAAATGGACATCCATCCCGCGCTGTGGTTTTTCGGTTGCCATTTCATCGGCGATCCGGTGATGCCCGGCTGCCTCGGGCTCGATGCGATGTGGCAGCTCAGCGGTTTCTTCCTGCCCTGGCTGGGCGAGCCCGGCCGCGGCCGCGCGCTGGGCGTGGGCCAGGTGAAATTTTCGGGGCAGGTGATGCCGAGCGCGAAACTGCTGCGCTACGAGATCGATATCCGCCGCGTGATGCGCGGCAAGCTGCGGATGGTGATCGCCGATGGCAAGACCTTCGTCGACGACCGGCTGATCTACGAGGCCAGCGACATGCGCGTGGGCTTGTTCCAGTCCACCGAGGGCTTTTGAGATGCGCCGCGTCGTGGTGACCGGCATGGGCATCGTGTCGTGCCTGGGCAACCTGCCGGCGACGGTGTCGCGCGCGCTGCGCGAGGGCCAAAGCGGCATTCGCGCGATGCCGGGCTACGCCGAGCAGGGCCTGCGCAGCCAGGTGGCTGGCGTGCCGCAGATCGACCTGGATGCCGAGATCGACCGCAAGCCGCGGCGCTTCATGGGTGATGCCGCCGCCTATGCCTGCGTGGCGATGCGTTCGGCCATTGCCGATGCCGGGCTTGCCATCGAGCAGGTGCGGCATCCGCGCAGCGGCGTGATCGCCGGTTCCGGCGGTGGCTCGGCGCAATGGCAGATCGAGACCGGTGACCTGCTGCGCAACAAGGGCGTGCGCAAGGTCGGCCCGTTCATGGTGCCGCGCACGATGTGCTCCACCGTGTCGGCCACGCTGGCCACCGCGTTCGGCATTCTTGGCCTGAGCTATTCGATCGCCGCCGCCTGCGCCACCTCGGGGCATTGCATTGGTGCCGCGGCCGATCTTATACGGCATGGTGCGCAAGACGTGATGTTTGCCGGTGGCGGCGAGGAAGAGCACTGGGGCATGACCGCGCAATTCGACGCCATGGGCGCGCTGTCCACCGGCTACAACGACACGCCGCAGCGCGCATCACGCCCGTATGACGCCGGCCGCGACGGTTTCGTCATCGCCGGTGGCGGCGGCATGCTGGTGCTGGAGGAGTACGAGCATGCCAGGGCGCGCGGCGCGCGCATCCATGCCGAACTGGTCGGCTACGGTGTCACTTCCGACGGCGCCGATATGGTGGCGCCCTCCGGTGAGGGCGCGGTGCGCTGCATGCGAATGGCATTGGCCAACGTCAGTGGGCGGGTCGACTACCTCAACACCCATGGCACCGCCACGCCGCTGGGCGACATCGTCGAGTTGCAGTCGGTGCGCGAGGTTTTCGGCGACGCCGTGCCGCCGCTGTCCTCGACCAAGTCGCTGACCGGCCATGCACTGGGCGCGGCCAGCGTGCACGAGGCGATCTACAGCCTGCTGATGCTCAACGAGGGCTTCATCGCCGGCTCGGCGCACATCGACGAACTGGACCCGCGCGCCGAAGGATTCCCGATCGTGCGCTCGAGTCGGCCGGCGCAACTGGCCACCGTGATGTCGAACAGCTTCGGCTTCGGCGGCACCAACGCCAGCCTGGTGTTCGCCAAGGTGTAGCGGTCACCGCTGCCGTTGTTGTTGTAGGAGCCCGCTCGCGGGCGATGCTGTCCAAACATCAAAGCAACCGCATCGCCCGCTAGCGGGCTCCTACATGTTCGCCCATCTTTCGGAAGTCTCCTCATGTCATCCATCTCCGCCTCGCGCCCATCCACCTTCGGCGAGGAACTGGCCAACAGCATCAGCCATGGCCTCGGTGTGCTGCTGGCCATCGTTGGTCTGCCGATATTGGTCGTCAACGCGGTGCGCATCGGCAGCACGGCGGCGATGGTGGGGGCGGCGGTGTTCGGCGGCAGCGCGATTCTGCTGTACATGGCCTCGACGCTGTATCACGCGGTATCGCACCAGCGGGCCAAGGCGTGGCTGCAGCGGCTGGACTATGGCGCGATCTATCTGCTGATCGCCGGCACCTACACCCCGGTTGCGCTGGGTGTGTTGCGCGGCAGCTGGGGCCTGGCCCTGCTCGGCGTGATCTGGAGCCTGGCGCTGCTGGGGCTGGTGTTCAAGCTGGTGGTGGGTGCGCGGTTCCACCGGCTGTCCACCGCGCTGTATGTGGCGATGGGCTGGATGGCGCTGATCGCGATCCGGCCGCTGTGGCTGCACCTGCCGGCGGGCGGGTTGATCCTGCTGTTCGGCGGTGGCGCGGCGTATACGCTGGGCGTGGTGTTTTTCATGCTGCACGAGCGGCTGCGCTACAGCCATTTCGTGTGGCATCTGTTCGTGCTTGCCGGCACCGGCTGCCACTACGCCACCGTGCTGATGTACATCGCTTGATTCGCGGCCCGGACGGGCCTCGCTCATGCCAGCCGTTGCCAGATTGCCGAGTCCTGGTATCTCTGTTGGCCTGGGCGCGCTAGCATGGCTGCCGGCACGCTGTGTACCCGAAAGGGCGCATCGACAACACAGCGTCGCGACAGCAGCGGGGCGTCGTGACGGAGGGGCACATGGAAACGTGGTTTTCGCGGGTCGAACCGGTACTGGGTGCCGCGCTGGAATTGCGCGACCTGCACACGTCGGTCCATTGCGGACGTGTCAGCCAGATGGCCTTGATGTTCGCGGAGGACCTCGGCCTGCGCGGCGACGCGCTGCTGGCCCTGGATGTGGCAGCCCGATTCCATGACGTCGGCAAGATCGGTATTCCCGATACGGTCCTGTACAAGCATGGATCGCTGGATGACGCCGAGTGGGAAATCATGAAGGGCCACAGCGCCCGCGGCGAGTACATCATCCGGATGGATGCGGGCCTGGTATTGGGAGACGAGATCGCGCGGACAGTGCGCCATCATCACGAGCACTACGATGGCAACGGCTATCCGGATGGTCTGCGTGAGCAGGCCATTCCCCTGCCAGCACGGGTCTTGTCCGTGATCGACAGCTATGACGCGATACGCAATCGTCGCGCCTACCATGCAGCCCAGTCGCATGAGGATGCGTTATTCATTCTGGCCAGCGAACGGGGTACCAAACACGATCCGCAAATCCTCGATGCGTTCCTGTCCTATGACAGAAGCTGGTTCGACCGGCTGAGCTGATACGGTCAGCGAAGGCGCAACTGCAGCCAGGATTCCCCGCTGCTCGTGAGCAGGGTCGAGGACGAGCTTATGCGAGCCCAGTCATGCGCATGCCCGGCTCGCCGTGCCAGTAACCGTTGCGGGCGCCGATGCGTGGCGGTGCCACCGGCGAGCGGCGGGCGAGATGGAAGTGAGCCACCATCTCGGCCATGCCCGCGGCTTGCGGGTACAGCCGCAATACATCCACGCCCAGTTCGCGCAATGCCGGCAGTTCGGGGCCGAGGTCGGTGACCTCCTCGCCCTGGATCTGGATGCCGTTGATGCGCAGGAACGGCCGGCCCTCGCGCGTGGCCAGCGGCATGCCGTCGGGATAGTCGATACAACGGAAGTCGCACTGGTCCTTGCCGACGTCGAGCGCCCGTGCGGTGAAGCAGCGTGCGGAGAAGGCCAGCGGCAACCGGCCGAAGGCGATCACCTCGAGTTCCGGCATCGGCCGGCCTTCCGCCTGCATCGCGTCGCGCAGTTCGCGCAACAAGCTATAGCCTTGCTCCACGCCGGGCACCCAGCGGCGCAGGCCATCGTCCATCAGCATCGCGAGCGCGCGATGGTTGTAGACATTGAGCGTGGGGCCGGCGACGAACGGCAGCCGGCGTTCGCGGCAGAGCTGCACGGCGGAGAGATCGTTCGCCTCGATCCAGCAACCGCCGTGATCGACCAGCCGCCGCAGCACGCCCAGTTCGGACTCGGCTTCGATCAGCGCCAGCGACGACAGCACGACCTGCTTGCCGCTGGCGGCCAGCTCGCCGGCCAGTACGATCCAGTCGCGCGTGCTCAGCTCGCGGCGCTTGCTGCATACCGTCTCGCCCAGATAGATGATGTCGACCGGCCAGTCGGCAGCCGCGCGGTAGAACGCCAGCGTGCGTTCGCGCAGCCAGAAATACTGCAGCGGTCCGAGACTGAGTTTCATCGTCGTCGCCTCAATGCCAGGAACGGTGATAGGGACCGAGCGTGGTCTGATGACCCTCGGCATGTTTCGATAGCGACTGCTGCCAGCCAGGCTGCAGGCTCCAGCTGGCCGGGGCGTCGCGGTAACGGTCCAGCGCCGCGCGCCAGGTGCGGGTGACTGAACCGACATAGGCCACGCCACGTTGGCGACCTTCGATCTTCAGTGCCGCCACGCCGGCTTGCGCCAATCGCGGCAGCAGCTCCAGCGTGTTCAGGCTGGTCGGTTCTTCGAGTGCGTGGAAGATCTCGCCGCCCACGTCGAAGCGGCCCTTGCACACGGTCGGGTAGCCGGCCGGTTCGGCCGGCTCGAACTTGTCGATCAGCACCTGGTTCAGCCGTACGCTGCGGCGACCGTCGTCGTGTTCCTCCCAGCGCACGAAGCTGGCCGGCGAACACACGCCGTGCCGGTTCGGTGAGGCGCCGGTGACATAGCTGGACAGCTGGCAGCGGCCTTCGACCATGATGCACAAGCTGCCGAACGCGAACACTTCCAGCGGCACCGGCGAGCCTTCGCACAGGCGCTCGACCTGCTGGATCGACAGCACCCGCGGCAGCACCGCGCGGCTGATGCCGAAGCGCTCGTAGGCATAGCGCAGCGCCGGCGCGGTGGTGGCGGAACCCTGCACCGACAGATGCCGCTTCAGCGCGGGATGCATGCGTGTGGCGTAGTCGAGCACCGCCATCTCGGCGGCGATGATGGCGTCGCAGCCGAACTCGGCGGCCTTGTCCACCGCGCCGTACCATTGCCGCAGACGCGTGCTGTCGGGGTAGGTGTTCAGCGCCAGATAGACCTGCTTTCCACGCTGGTGCGCATAGGCGATGCCGTCGCGCAGCTCCGCGTCGCTGAAGTTGAGGCCGGGAAAAGCGCGCGCATTGGTCTGATCGCGAAAGCCCGCGTAGACCGCATCGGCGCCGGCGTCGATCGCCGCTTGCAGCGCCGGCAGGTTGCCGGCGGGACAGACCAGTTGCATGGACACCTCGAAGCCGGGAGTTCGGGGCGCATTGTCGCGATTGCCCCAGGCCGCCGTGCTGACCTGGATCAACCCCGATCGTGTCAGTGAACAGGCCTGGCCTGGAGATGCACGGTGAATGTCAGCTGGCGCGGCGCCTGCGGCCGGAGCGGCTCTTCGCACCGCGCGCGGTGTCTGTCGCACAGTAGATGTCGTACAGCGAGGCGATGATGGCGTGCGCGGGGCCCGCGGGCAGGGTGTACCAGACGGTTTGTGCCTCGCGCCTGGTGCTGACCAGACCTTCGTTGCGCAGCCGGGCCAGATGCTGGGACAGCGCCGACTGGCTGAGTTCGGGCAATTGTTCGTTGATCTGCCCCACCGACATCTCGCCGTCCAGCAACAGGCACAGCACACGCAGCCGCTGCGCGTTGCCCAGGGTCCTGAGCAGTTGCGAAGCCTCTTCGGCGCGCGATTGCATGAGGTTCAGATCCGCATCGGCCGGCATGTTCATCGGGTGGTATTCCTCGCGATTGCAGTTGTCGATTCCGCGGGCTTGACTTTACCATGAAACTCTAATTAAGATAAATCTAATTTAGAAAC
>Ga0070713_100000942_pt1 | contig 18591 bp, 9 predicted proteins | sample LARL82metaG_FD_65465 | JGI IMG/M metagenome (GOLD analysis project Ga0070713, IMG submission 65465) | Corn, switchgrass and miscanthus rhizosphere microbial communities from Kellogg Biological Station, Michigan, USA - LAR L8-2 metaG | ecosystem: Host-associated > Plants > Roots > Rhizosphere ...
ACCACGCACCTGCCCGGTGGCGACCGGCTCGAGGCGATCGCGCGCACTGGCCGGATCTACCCGCCGAACGAGCGCGCGGTAGTCCACTCAGCCGAGCTAGTGGCAGCGCCAGATGTCATCGCCGACGCCTTGGGCGTGACGGCGGGCACGGAGGTGATCCGGCGGCATCGTGTCACCTACCGCGATGATTCACCTGTGTCCGCATCCACGTCATGGCTGCCGGGCGACCTGGCCGCCTCAGCGCCGCGCCTGCTGGCAACCGAACGGATCATCGAGGGCACTACCGGCTATATCGAGCAGGAAACCGGCCGTGCTGTCGTGCGCGGCCTTGACCAGGAGTCCGCCCGGGCCGCAACTGAGCAGGACGCAGAGGATCTCGGGTTGCCGCCAGGCTCCCCTGTGGCCTGCGGGCGCAACTGGTGGTACGGCCGCGACGGCGAGGTCATCGAATATGGCGAGCGCGTCTCCATCCCAGGCCGGTGGTCGTCTCACCGGTACGAGATCGCCGTGAACGGCGGCGGTTAAGTGGAGCTCGTGCACTCGGGCAAGATCCGGGACCTCTACGCCGATGGGCCGGACCTGCTGCTGGTCGCGTCCGACAAGATCAGCGTTTACGACGTGGTGCTGCCGACGCCGATCCCGGGCAAGGGCAAGATCCTCACCCAACTGTCCCTGTGGTGGTTCGCCCGCCTGGCGGGCATCGTGCCCAACCACGTCATCTCAGCCACCGACATCCCGCCGCAGTGGGCGGGCCGGGCGGTCCGCTGCAGGCGGCTGGAGATGATCCCGGTTGAATGCATCGCCCGCGGCTATCTGGCGGGCCTCGGCCTGGACTCATACCGGGCGTCAGGTTCGGTGTCCGGCGTGCCGTTGCCGCCCGGGCTGGCTGAGGGCTCGAAGCTGCCCGAGCCGGTATTCACGCCGAGTACGAAGGCAACATCCGGGCACGATGAGTTCGTGACCTTCGATGACGTTGTGGCCGAGCTCGGCGCCGGGACGGCCAGCGAACTGCGGCGGATCACCCTCGAGGTGTACCAGCACGGCGCCGAACTCGCCGCCAGCCGCGGCATCATCATCGCCGACACAAAACTGGAGTTCGGCTGGGCGCCAGACAGGTCCCTAGTGCTCGCCGACGAGGTACTGACCTCCGACTCGTCGCGGTTCTGGGCCGCCGAAGACTGGCAGCCCGGCCGCCCGCAGCGGTACCTCGACAAGCAGTTTGTCCGCGACTGGTCAAGCACCATCACCAGCTGGGACCGCCGTCCCCCCGGGCCGCCCATCCCAGCCGAAGTGGTCGACGCTACCCGGCGCCGGTATGTCGAGGCCTACGAGCGCATCACGCAAGAACCCTGGCCGGAGGACTGACCCGTGCAGACCTATGACCCAAACAAGCTCATCGCTGACGTGCAGGCGGTCCTGGCCAGCCACGGGCTGGACGCCGGGATTACGGACAGCCTCAGTGCGCAGATCGGCGCCGCCACGCTACTGCGGGCGCTGGGCATCACACCGGCAGTCGACGCAGTAGACGCATACAAGCAGATCCTCGGCGCCGGCCCCTGGCCGGACGCTGACGACCGCCGCGCTGAACGCTCAGGCTGATCGGCGCCACCCGGCGCCCATGTACATCAGTCGTACCTAAAGATCCTTAAGGGTTGGGGTTAAAGTCACCTTGCGACAGCGCATGGGTCAACAGCATCGCCGCCGTCGCGTGGTGCACGTACTGCCACTGATCCTTCTTGGACAGCTGGGCGCCGATGGCATTCTTGACCAGCGCGGTCCACGTGGTTCTGGACACCAGCCCGAGCGTCAGCCGGTTATCCGTCGAGTTCGCTATGTACGGCTCCTTCGGCAGCGGCGAGGGGAGCAGCTTGGCCAGAGGCTTCAGATCGTCCCAGAGGTCTTGGGTGTAGAAACGCACCCGCTTGTTCCTACTGGCTGCCCCAGCCCAGGCGAGGGAAGCAACGACACAATCTTTGACAGACCAGAGAGGTGCATCGAGAAAGTAGACCGCGCTAACCGTGTCGTTGAGGAACGTCTCTCCGAGATTGTCAGGGCTCGCGAGGATCCGCGCCAGGATGTGTGTCCCCGAGCTGAACGACGAGATCGCGGTCTTGCCGAGAGTTTCCGGTGGTGTCGTCACGCCGGCCCGGCGGAACATGAACGACTGCAACTCCAGGAGGATCCGGCCCATCTGCTTGGTCGACTCAAGCACGCCGAAGTCCTCGTTGAGGCTGTTGACGGGAAGAACGGTGACCGCGTTAACGCCCGCCTTGGCGGCTTGATACGGAACGCCTTTGGACCCCGGCTGGTTGAACACGTCAGGCTCCGGATAGGCCAGATTGTCGTAGAGGCCGAAGCTCGCGTAGTCGAAGTTATCCGGGTACGGGCCCATACCGTCACCAGTAAAAAACTCGCCTTTGTACTGAACATTCCCCTGTCGAAGGAACAGCAGAATGGGAGTGGGATCGGCATTCTCATTGCGGTCCACCGACGTTGGCCAGCTCACTCCCCATAGCTTGGGCGCGACAACCCCGGCCAGCCGCAGCGCCACGTTCTCCGCCTCGACATGCACCGAGGGGTCCTTGGAAAAGCTCACCCCCTGCGCGGGGACGGGCAGATCGAGAAAGTGCGCATGGGGCTTGTCGTCGAGGTCCCAGTCCAGCGGTGGCCATACGCCGTATCTTTCCTCGTATTTCTGCGCCACTTTTGCCGGCTTTCCCTGACGCGTCGCGGGTGGATTGCCCAGAAGCGCCAGCACATCGTCCGACGCGTCCTTTGCTGCCGTATCCTTGAACCGGCTGAGATTGACTGTGGCAAGGGAAAGCTGGACGCCGAGGATTCCGAGGGCCTTGATGGTCACAAAGCCCACGTTCCCGGTCGGAGTCAGCGCGCCGGTGTTGCCGACGCTGAAGGTCACTGTCGTCGGCCAGTAGGTCGGCACCGTCGGGGTGGCGGTGATGGCGACGGTGGTGGCGGTAGTGGGAATGACCCAGACCGGCTTCGTGTCGTCGGCGACGGCCAGCGGCGCGCCGTCAGCTGTGGCGCTGAAATGGCACGTCAGCGCTGAACCCTTCCAGTTGCTCCCCACGGCGGCCAGCACCGAGAACAGTGTCATGTGGTCTCCAATTGGGGCGGGAAGCCCGAGCCGGTATCGCCCTCGATGGGGACGACCGTGGGCGCGTCCGTGTCGATGTCCTCGGTTGCATCACCGGTCGGGGTACTGGCCAGGAAATCATCGATGTCCGCCTGGCTGACTCCGCCTGCAAGCAATAGCTGCGTGGCGGTCTGCAGCGGATCACCACCGTCGGAGCCATCGCCATCGTTCGCGCTGGCCGCCTTTGGCCCCGGCGATGGCGCCAGCCCCTTGCTGGAGCAGAAGCACCGGTAGTCCGTGCCCTCAGCGATGACGACGTCCTTGTCGATGATCTGCCCGAGAATCACGACGGTAATCCGGTAGGCAGTTTTCGCCGGGGTGGTCGGGTATGTATCAGCGGGACCGACCGTCGTGACGACCGTCGTGTCGTCGATTTGGCCGACGCTCGCCGGAAGGCTGGTCACCGGATCGCCGTTCGTCCCTGTGGGAATGCTCTGCGCCGCTTGCTCGGCAGTTTGACCGGCGGCTGGGAGAATGTCGAGACCCTCCTCCAGGAAGAAGGTCGGGCCAAAGGCGGTCGTGGCCTGACTTGCCGCCGTGGTGAGAATCGCAGTCAGGTGGTCGTTGGCGAGCGGATCGCCGGTGTTCGTCACGAAGCGCCCGAACTTGAACGAGGCGTCGGCGACGAACTTGGACTGAAAGTCCGGCCAGCCACCGGCAGGCGCGCCCGTTGAGCCCGCGACGAGCGGCGCCTTCCGGGTCAATGTCCATGTCTGCGCCTGGCGGTACTTCACGATGGTGCCCTGCGGTACGAAAACGGCCATGCGTCGCGGGCCGAGTACCTCACCGGGGTTGCCGAACAATCCGGACAGCATGGTGAGAAATCGCGACGACCGCCCGACGTCACAGCCGTAGATGACGACCCGGGTCTTGCTCGAGATGATCGCTGGCCCCGGCGCGGTCAACGATTTGTTGGCGAGTGCATCCTGCATGTCATCTGCGGTCATGTACCGGCGGCCGCTCGCTTGCATCGCCTGAGTTATCGCACCGTTCATTGCGCCGAATGCCGAGGCATGCGAGACGAGGTTGATCGTCGTCTGGATCGTGGTGAGGGCGCGCAGGCTGTTGAAAACTCCTTCGAGCGTCTGCCCCGTGGCAGGAGCGTCGATGACGGTGCTGCCGGGCTTCTGGAAGTATTTCTTGGCGAGGCTGTAGAACGGGTTGCCCGATGCCGGGTCATCCTGCCCCATGAGAAACGTGATCTCTGCCGCCACGATCGCCTACCTCTGCCCCGTCTCTGCGACATCGAAGCGCAGTCCGCTCGACCCCTCGCCGCGACCCGTGGTCACGGACCGCGCCGCCCAGGCGTGCCGCCCACCGTCTGCTGACCGCGCCAAGAACCACCGGCGTCTTACGACCACACCAGCTGTGGGCACCTCTTCCTCTGGCAGGACCAGGCCGCGGAGTTCCAGTAGCACACTGGATCGCGGCGACGACGCGACAAGTTCCCCGAGGCTGTCCGGGCGAGGCAGCACCGCCTCTGCAAGTCCCACTTGCCGCGACGCGTCGCCGATACGAACTGGGATGAACGGGACCCAGTGATCCGGGACGTCCGTCATCAAGCGGTACGCCAGGTCGGCGTCGCCGAGCAACTGCGACGGCGACTGCGCCGCTCTGACGTACTCGTCGGGCAGGTCGTGCACGTCGCCCTCGGGGTCGGTGACCAGGTGCTCGACACCCCACACCATATTCGCCAGCTCGTCGCGCAGGAACCGGACCTCCTCGACGACATCGCCCGCCAGCGGACTGGCCGTGACGGCGGGTAGCACGAGAAACGGGTCGGTGTTTGGTGAGCCGGTTGGCCGGAACATCGCCCACTGCTCGTCGGCGGCCGGCGCGACCAGCTCGTGGGTGCCGAACGTGTCGCGCACCACCACCTCGGTGACCGACTGTGTCGAGCCGTAGCTGACGGGGATCGGGAAGGTGAACCAGTCGTTGCCGTAGATCGTGGAGAATTCGACCAGCGCAAGCCGGCTGAGGTCGACCGTGGCGGCGTCGATGCGAGCAAGCGCCAGCTTCGAATCCTCGAACTCCCAGAACCGATCGCGGGGCATGCCGGGAAATCGGATGGTCGTGGGCACCCGTTTACGCGCCGTGACGGTGGGCGTCGCCTGCGCGCCGGGGATGCCGACGACGTCGAAGTCGGACCAGTCGACCCGTTCTCGGGTGTGGCTCGATGCCCCGACGACGGCTGCGCCGCCCACGCCCAGCTCGAACCGCCGTTCCAGCCGCTCGGGTATCCAGCTGCTCGGGCCGGTGCCGAATCCGATCCGGCACCAGTCGGCAAACGCCTCGAGATCGGCCCGCGACACGCTCGCGCCGCCGACCGGAAGGCTCAGCGCGTCAGCTAGTTCGTTGTCCGGCCGTCCTGCCGCCGCGCCCACGGCAGAGGCCACCGCCAACCCGTCGGCGAAAAGGCCCGCCGCGCCCACGAGGTGGCGCGGCGAATCGTCGGTCAGCGGGATCGGGAACGCCGAGCGCAACGCGGTATTCACCGCGTCGGGCACCGCCGCTGCCAGCGCCCGGCCCGCCTGCACGCGGTCGAGGGTGCTGTGCGCCGGTCCTGCGGCCTCGCCCGCGACGAGCGCCTCGATCACGTCGGTGGCGGGCGTGTACGGCAGCAACAGGTCGCCTCCGATCGGCCGCCAGCTGTCCAGGGGTGTCTCCGTCTGGACGAACGCAACCTGTACGGGTGATCCGGCGTCCTCGCCGCTGAGCTCACCGAATTGGCGTTGGCGGGCCAGCATCCAGAGCGGATCCTCGACCGTGGCCGCCAGGCCCTTCCCCGGGTCGCCGCCACGGCACACTGGTTCGACCCGTGTCAACGAATAGACCGTCGTCATCACGTCACCGCGCTCACCCAGCGGGACGGGAAGCTGTGTGCCAGGCCGAGGAACCTGCGCAAGCCGACGTCATCCTCGTCGAATTCGGAGAGGTAGACCGCTGGCAGGAAGCCGGGGACCCGGCGCGTCGCGTCGAAGTCGACCATTCGGCAGTCGGCGAGCTCGAGTGCCTCCTCGACGACCGAGAAGAGCGCGCTCTCCGTCCATGGTGCGGACGTGTCTGGAGGAACCGCCAGCAGGATCACGTTGGGCGCCCGGGCATCCGGCGCCGACAGATTCGCGGCGACCGCGGCGGCTCCCGTCGCATTCGGGACAACTTCTGTCCACGCATCCAATTCGACGCCGGTCACCTCGCCAGTCGCCTCGTCGCCGACCACGACGACACTGGTCACGGGTGGGGCCGCAAGCGCCGCCGGGAACGGCAGCCCGACCCAGCGGCGCGCAAGGGAGGGGTCGACGCCGTCCGCCCAGGGCGCAGCCGGGGACTGCGCAGCCCAGGTGCCGGCCGACGGGCTAGCCCCGAGATCGTCGCGCAGCAACGCATCCTGCAGTGTGTCCGCGGCAGCGCGCACGCGTGCGGTGTCCTGCAGCCAGCGCGCGAGGACGCCGGATCTCTCGCCGAGCACGGCGGCCTGGTCGCCCAGACCGGTCGAAAGATCGCCCGGAACCGCTGGCACGGTTCCCTCGACCACGGCGGGAGCACCCAGGAGCGCGGCCGCGGCCGCAGCGGGATCGGTCGTCTTTGCCGCCGCCGCGACGCGGCCGGCCGCGGTATCCGGGTCGGTGCCGGCGATCCCCCAGGCGGGCAGCTCGGCGGGCGCCGCGGCAGCCAGCTCGACGGACAGGGCCGCAACCCTGCTTGCGAGGCTCGAGCTGTCCGGGCCCGAATCCAGCTGTGCCCGGGCGGTAAACGTTTGATCGCTCAGGGGCGTCCGAGCGGCGAGGGTCTTCTGCCAAGCGGCCGCGTGATCGAGCAGGTCGAGCAGTTCGGCGTCCTCGGTCAGATCGAAGCCGACGTTCACGGCGTCCGGTTGGCTTGCGGCCAGCAGCAGCCGCGCGACGCCCTGCCGGCCCGGGTTCGGGTTCGGCGCCCCAGGCATGGTGGGAGGTGAATCCCAGCTCTGCAGCGTGATGTTGGCGGTGCTCAAGTCGAGGGCCGCGATGTCGAGCGCGGACAGGCCCAGCGACGAGAGCAGGGGGTCGGCGATCTGGTTACCGGCGTCATCGAGCAGGCGTACCCGGATCGCGTCGATCGGCCCCAGCCGGCGGGCGACGAACGCGTCCGCGGCCGGCGCGAGTCGCGCACGCGGCGTGTCGGTTGCGTATCCGGCTGGGCGCTGGTTGTCGCCGAACGTGATCACCAAGCGCTGTTCGATGGCGCGGCCGCCGCGGGGGGTGGCCATCGACTCGAAGGCCTCCGGCGGCGGGGTCGCGCGCCCGGCCATGTCCGATGCGGCGGCGGCGCGGTCGAGGTTCGACCCGGCGAGCTGGTACATCGACTCGGCGAGTCCCAGGTCGGCGAACGCGTCGAGCGTGGTCAGCAGATCCCCGATCGCGGCCTGCAGCGCAGCGCGGTCGGCTGGTGACAGTGCGGGCTGGCTCGGGTCGCCGTCCGAGACGACGCCGGCGACGATCGACCCCGGTGTCGCCGTCTCGGCCTGCGCCAGCTTCCACCCGTCGGCGACCGTCCGCTCAGAGCTGACCTGCGGCGCGTTGTCGATCGTGTCGACCTTCAACGGGAACTGCCGCCGCAAGACGAAGACCACCCAGTCGATTTCGACTCCGCCGATGCCCGAGGCGTCGTGGACCGCGCGCTCGAGCTGGTAGCCGAGCAGCGCACCGAGCTGCTGGCCGTTGCGCATCCCGTCGGCCACCACCTGCGCCCGGCGCACGGCGCCCGATTCCAGCCCGGTGGCAAACGGCGCGAGCGGCCCGCCGGCGGCCCCGCCGTGTGCGATCCAGGCGGCCCTGAGCACACCGGCCATGCTCGCGTGGCGCGGGGAGGGTGCCAGCACGAATCCACCGCCAGCGCTCGAGGTTTCGGTGCCGGCCGGGACCGTGCCGGTGGCAGGCACGGGGATCGCCTGGCGGCGACGGATGCCGTGAACGGCACCCCACGCGCCGACCTGGATTCCGGGCTTGCGGGCTTGCATCCCCGCCAGCCTCGCGGTCGCCAGCGAGGTCACCCAAGCGTCGTATCGATACGAGGCGCAGTCGATGATCTCCCCGGTCAACACGGCCCGTCGCGGCGTCGCGATCCCGACGAGAGGCACGAGCGAATCCCGGAACGCAGCCAGCGCGTCGCTGTTGAAGTAGCGGGTCACATCGGCCGGAAACGACGCCGGATGGTTGATGATGTCGGCCAACCGGTCGCCGACTGTGAACGACGCGCCGTCGACATCCTTTCCGGCGCTGGCCCGCTTGGCCTGATCGTTCTGCACCACCTGCTCGGCGGTGAATCCGGGTTGCGATGCGGTCGCGAGCCCGGCCGCCGCGGGCAGGTTCGCGACTGTGACGCCGGCGCTCTGCCGGGCCACGACTTCGGCGGCCAGCCCGCTGGCGAGCCCAGTGAACTCGTTGGTGGCGTCGGCGGCGATGCGCAGCGCCGAATTGCGAAGCAGCAGACCGAGGACGCTGGTGGCTTCCTTGGGGGCGGGAGCCAGGATGTCGAACACCGTGTCGCCGCCGGCGGCCATGGGCAACCACAGGTTGGCGGCCGCCTTGTCGTTGAGCTGGCGCACGACCGACGGCATCGCCTGGGCGAGGCCGAGCTCGGCCATCATGCTGCGGCGGCTGTACTCCGAGTTGCCGGTCTGATCGGCGAAGCCGGTGGCGATCAGAAAGTCGATTGCAGGGCCAGGATGGGTCGTCCGCAGGCGCACCCGTGCGGTGACAGGCTCCTGCGCGAATACGTCGGGCCCGGCAGGAGCAGAGACGACCCCGGAGGTCCAGAGGTTTCGAATCCTTGGAAGAAAGCCGCTGAGCCAGGTCTGGAACCCGGTTTCATCGGCAGCCGCCCAGGGCCCCTTGGCCATGACCGGCACGACGCTATACGGCTGGCGGCCGACCCGGATCACCGGCAGCGGCCCTCCGCCTCGCACGAACCTGGTGACGTGCGCGTACACCTGGGGCAGGAGGTCCAAGTTGAATCCAGGCTGGGCCTGCTGGCGCAGGAACGAGCCCCAGGTGGCCTCGAAGAGGGCCCGGCTCATGGCATCGGCTTCGTCCAGTTCCATTCTCGACGCGCCGTCGAGCAGCGCGAGATCGGCGGGATCCATGCCGAGTGCGCCGGCCAGGACCGCTGCGGCCGACCGGGCCGGCTGCGTCACGGCGGGTACGGGCGCGGGCAGATCGGTGATCGAGTAGCCGCTGGCCGAGTCCGCGAGGTTGTTCGTGGGTGTCCCCGGTGCGACAAAGGCGGCGCCGTCGCTGAGCCGGTGCGCCTCGATCAGGGCCGCGAGTTGCTTGCCGCCCGTGGCGGCATCGGCCCCGGTGACGCCTATCGCCAGCACCTCATCGACGGCCGCGGTCTGTGCTGGAAGGTCCATCGCAACGGCCATGCCGACGGCGAGCGCGTCGGCGAAATCGACCATCCAGCGCATGCCCTCGTCCAGGACGAGCGTGTTGTCGCCGTCCGCCGCCACGGGCGCCGGCGATTGCGCGGTATCCCCACTGCTTGGGAAACGAAGCCCGACCTGCAGGTGGGCCGGGATCGGGTTTCCGTGCACGACGTTCTCGCCGCCCGGGTACCGCGCCCGCACGATGAACGAGTTGGGCAGCGCGCGGGCCAGTGCGGCCAGGCCGGTGGGGTTCGACGCCGTATCGACCGGCGGAAACACCGGGGCGCCCGCGTCGTTGGTCGGCGTGAGCGCCTCGCGCACCCAGATGGCACGGGTGGGACCGACGTCGATCAACAGCTGCGCCCAGGCCCGGTCGGCGGGCCCGCCATTGCGCACCGCCCTCCAGTAGGCCTCGCCCGCCGATACCTCGCTGTCCGTCAGGCGCGGGTCATGCCCGTCGAGGTGCACATCGTCGGGGTACAGGCGAACCAGAAGCTGCGGCGCGGCGGCGGTTCCGGCGAACCTCGTCTCGATCCGGATCGGCAGCATCGCGATCGCAACGGTTGAGTCGACGCCCGGGATAACGGGGCTTTGCTGACCGCTGAAGACCGGGTCGGCGCTGGGGTCGAGAGTTGGGTGGCTCACGCGACCGGCCCCGGGGGAAGAAGATCGGTGCCGCGCATGCCGCGCCGGAACGGATACTGCAGCAGGATCCAGGCAACCGCTGAACTGTTGCTGTCCCAGTTGAACGTGGGTCCTGCGGGACCATCAGGCACCGATTTCGGGATCGGGCCACTGCTGAAACTGGTTGCAGTGAGCCGACCGGCGGCGTCGAGAGCCGCGTCAGCCCATGACGCGTCGTTCCAGTCGGCCGGCGTCGCGGGCGGCTGCCCGACCGACGCCGGCTCGTCGAGCCCGAACCGCGGCTCGGTGAAATGCTCGGCAAAGAAGAACCACCACGCGGTGTCTTCGTTGCCTGCCGCCGACCAGACCGAGTCGGCGCTGAGCGTGCTGAAGCCCACCAGCAGGACGTCGGGTTCGAGGCGCGCGGTGAAATCGGGCTGGAGCTCGGTGGCCGGATCCATGGCGCGAATAGCGTCGGACTTCTTGGTGTTGGCCGCGGTCACGATCATGCCCGGATAGCGGCGCACCAGGTCGCCCTTGACCACAAGCACAAGCGGTGCGGCGGCCTCTCCCGGCCTGTCACTGAGCGCCGGAAGGTCCAACGTGGGCGCCTGGTGCAGCAGATGCGTCAGATCGTCTTGATCCGCCGGATTACCGGTGTCGCGGTGCGACCAGAACTGTCTGCTGTACGTGCCGCGCTGATCGGTCGGATACTCGCGCCACAACAGCTCGCGCGCCAGCTCGTGGTTCATCCCGACCAGAAATGCGTTGATGAATCCGCGGTTCGATTCGACCAGCGTTGTCGTGTCGGCGGGCAGGGTGTCGGCACCGGGCAGCATCCAGTCGTGGGAGATGTCCGCAAGCGGCATATACGTCGGTTCCGACAGGTCCGGCGCGGCCATGATGTCGTCCAACGCCGCGGCCTGCGGCGCCGTCAGCGACGAGACCTGCGAATTGACCATCGCCACGATGGTCTTCGACGGGTCAAGCGCACCGACGATCGTCGCCCGCAGCGCGTCGAACCCGTTCGGGAGGCTGGTGACCGGCAATGCGGCGGCGTCCGTCGCCGAGATCGTGCTGTCGATGAGGGCACTGGCGACGTCAGAGATCTGCTGTCGCAGAGGCGTGAGTACGGCCGCGGGGACCTGGAACTTCAGTTCGGGTGCGACGGGCTCGACGAAAGTGCCGGACACGAGCTGGTCGAACACGGACTGGCTGATGGTTGAGGTGACGCGGGTCGCCGTCACGTCATGATCGATCTGCGGTTGGCCGGCGACCGGGTGCCCGACAACCGGGCCGGCCGCCGAACCGGCGGGGCTCGTATGGGTGAGCGGACCCGCCGGGCTGGGGTGGGTCGTCGGTCCTGTGGAGCCCGCCTGAGCCGCCGTCGGCACCATTCCGGCCGCGGTCAGGACGCGGTCGCCGTCGATCGTTCCGACTTTGGCCGCTACCTCGGCTGATGAGACGAATTGCACCGTTTCCAGCTGGCTGAGGGCGTCCAGCTTGGTCGCCGCCTGTGCAGGCGTCAGGTTCGTCTGGTCAAAATCGGGAACGAGCGCGGCCAGGACGCCCGGCGCCGCGGCCACACCCCATACCTGGCTGAACGGGATCAGCGCATCGATCGTGTCGATCGGGACGTCGACCGAAAGCGGCTGCGGCCCAGCCGCTTCCTGGCTGAGGACAGCTGGCCCCGTCGCAGCCGACCACGCGGCGGCACCCGACAGGCTCCCGCGAGCGCGGGTGGCACGGCGGTACTCCACTGACACGATCGACGGCGGAAGCGGTGATTGCCGCAGGCGCCCGGTCACGGTGAGGCCGGGCGCGACGAAGACACGCGAGTGCACCGGGGCGGTGGAGGTGACGAGGTCGGCCGTCGGCAGCTGCGAGATCCACCGCCGATGCAGCGTCGCGCTGGCGGCCAGCGAGAACTCGGCCCGGCGGCGCAGTGCGTTGGCCGCGAGAACCGCTCCGACCTGCCGCCATGCCGCCTCGACGTAGCGATCCTGGTTGCGCCGCACGACCTCGGCCCCCAGGCCTGCCGCGACGCGCAGCCGCGGATCCAGGTTGGTTTCCCGCACCCACGGTGGCGCCGTCGTGGCCAGCGTGGCCGCGGTCGCGGCGGGGCCGGCCGCCAGCTGACCGTAGACCGGCGGGCCCACGACGGGCGGCGCGGTGGGATCGCCCGTCAGCAGCGACACGTCGTAGCCGGCGTCGACCAGCCGAGAACGCAGGATGTCGAGGTAGCTCTGCCCAACGAGCGGCGCGATGTCGTCGAGGGTCTCGCCGGGTGGTTGCAGCGCGACGCGCAGCTCCAGAGCCGCACCGGCCGGCTCGGGTGCGGGCAGTCCGCTCATCGGGAAGTCGAGCAGCAGCCGGCGCCGACCGACACCGGACGGGAGGGGTACTCCGTGCAGGCGACGAACGAGCGACTCGAAGTCGCCGTTGGGTCCCGTTGCGAACCGCCAGAAGTAGTAGACCGGCAGCGTGACGTTTCCCCCCGCACTACCCCACGCGAGGTCCATGCTGATGCGCCCCGCGCCCGTGTCCGCGCCGAGCCCGGCGTCGCGCCCCGCGGCGAACACCGGGACGACGCAGGCCAGGTAGCGATGATCGGCCTGCAACCGCCGCGAGCTGATCAGCCGCGACAATGATCGCGCCGGATCGCCCGGCAGCGTGTCCGTTCCGAGCAGCTGGCCGTGGGCCCACATCCACGACTCCGCCGGATTGGGCAGCTGCGCCGAGTCGATCGTCAGCTTCGTCCCGAGCAGTGATGGTGAAAGCGGATCGATGGTCAGCGCCGTCTCGTCGATGACCGCCAGGGTGATCCATGGCAGTGTCGGGCCGCTCGGGGGTTTCCTGCTGAACATCCATGGCAGGTCCGGCGCATCGAACTCGATTGCCGCCAAGTAGTTCGGTTCGGCGTCGGGGAGTCCGTTGGGTGGGATGCAGCGGATGACCTGGCGCGAGGGTATGCCGGTGACGTCGCCAGGCGTCATCATCGGAACCTGATGCGTCAGCGCCGGCTGGCCCGGAACAGTGACGGTGACGGCGGTTTGCGCGCTCGCGTCGGCGAAGAATCCTCGATGGATCATCGAGGCGAACGTGAACTGCGCATCGGTCATGGATGCACCGCGCTCAGCTCGAAGTCGGCGACTGCAACCCGGTCCGCCGAGATCCGCGTCGAGGCCATCATCGCCGCGGCCGCACCGGCTGCCACGATTGCTCCGGTCGCTGCATCTGCTACGGAGTAGGTGGGCGAGGAAACCGCGATCTTGGGAGGAAGGACCCGCGCCGTGGTCGACATGCGGGCGCGACCCGCGGCGCCCAGGTCTACCCATCCGAGCGCGATCGCATCCAGTACCCGGAAATTGCGGTTCTTCTCGCCGAGGGAGTCCTCGCCGAGGCTCTCTTCGTACACGACCGCTCCCGGCAGCGCATCGCTGACCTGCCAGGCCTCCCCCTGCAGCGCCCCGCCCGCGTCGAAGGGCAGGAAGGCCGGCTTCGAGAGGCGATCTTCGTCGCTTAGCTCGAAGAACTGGGAGGTGGCGAAAAGCTCCTGGGCCGGCACCACGACTCCGCCTGTTGTCGCGATCGTCACGGTCACGGGATCCGGCGACGCCACCGCGTCCGCTCCGAACTTCGCCAACGCGACGTCGAGCGGTGCTGCCGTCTGAGTCAGGCGGAGCACCCCGAGGGGATGAAGCGCATCGACGCCCGACCGCAACTGGACCGTACCGCCGTCGGCGGCGGGCAGCACGTGGGTCCACACCGCGTCTTCCGACAGCGCTGCAAGCACTTTCGCCGGCACGTCGACTGGGGGGCCGAGCTGCGGTGGGGAATCCGTTCCCCATCCGATGTCGAGCGTGCCGGACACCGAGAAGAACAGGAGGTCGATGCTTGCGTGGGCGTGCGCGTGCCAATGCCCGGGCCCTTCCAGCAGCACGTCGATGTTGATCGAGCAGATGTCGTCGCCTGACACGGTCAACTGGAACTGACCGGAGATCGAGATACTGAAATGCAGCGCCGGCTCGGTGTGAATCAGGGTGTCCAGACTCAGATGCCCCTTGGCCCCGATAGGCCCGAGCGTGGCCTCCATGTAGATGCCGGCGCCGAACTGCAGAGAGCTGGCAGTGATCGCCAGATAGGCGTCGGCCCAGATGCTCAGCAGCGGGCTTGGTGACAGCGAGATGCTCAGCCTGCGCAGACTCGTCAGGTCCGGCGGCGGGGTGAACTGCGGATTGAAACCTCCCGCGGAAAACACGAAGCTCTCCGAGCCGGCGCGCAGTGCGATATCGCCTGCGACGTCGAACGTCCCGATCCGCGATTTGGTGAGCGCCGCGTCGAACGCGACATCGCCGGTGGTCAGATCGATGGTGCCGGCGAAGTCGGCCTGGAGATAGATGACGGGAGCAGTCGGATCGGGAACAGTGATCTGGAACTCGCCGATGATCACAACGGCGGCCGGGCTCGGGAACGTGTAGAGGACGCCGGCGGTCATCCGCACGATTGACACCGGACGTCCCCAGCCCAGCTCCAGAATCGGGCCCACGACGTATTGGTTGGACTTGGCCGGGAACACCGCGCCGACCGCGGCCAGCACCGTGTCTGCGCGTGCCACCAGATTGCGAGGAATCAATACGTCCTCGGTGCGGCCGTCGCGGACCAGTGCGCGCAACGACCCGGTATCGACCGTGCGGTTGAGCCCGAACACGCCGCCGATGGCGTTGAGTGTCAAGCCGAGAAAGATTTCGATCGGCGGCGCGAACTGCACCGACATAATGACGATGAAACTCAGGTCGCCGTTGACTTCTTGGACGACGCCGAACGCCTGGATCGAAAGCTCCAGAGACCCCAGGCTGACAGCGATCTCCATTGCTCCGGAGATCTCGTGGTCGGTTATCCGAAGAAAGCCCCCGCCCTTGACGACACTGGCATCGATCGCCACCCCGATGCCAGTCGGTGAGGCGAAGTTCGGCGGCTGCAGATCGATGACGCCGAGGTTTCCGCTGCCATCGGTAGTCAACCGCAGCGGCTGCACCACACCGAAGCCCTCGATGGTGACGGTGAGCGGGCCGAGGGAGACGACCACCGTGCCAGTCGCCGAGAGAGGGAAGTCGGCGCCGGCGACCGCCAGCGCCGTTGTCAGGCTGTGCACCACCAGGCCGGGCAGGTGCACCACGTCCGGCCAGGACTTGGCGAGACCGACGCCGCCATCGAAATGGAACCCGTCGGCATCGACCCGCAACAGCAGCTTGCCCTTCAGGCGCACCCCGCTGCTGGGCAGGAAGATGGCCAGCAGTGAGCCGACCGCGGCTTGAGGAATCGCGAGTTCGAAGCCGGTGGCCCCGAAGCGGGCATCCCACGCGGTGGGCGACACCGACACCTCGAACACCGGCTGCTGCAACTGGAGATGGATGCCCCCGTCGGACCCCACCATGAAGACGCGGGGCGTTTGTGCACCGAGCGTCAGAGTCGGCGAAGTTGCCCCGATCACCTTCACCGACCCGAAGCCTGTCATCGCCACTGCGACTTCGAGGTTCGGCGGAGACACCGTCAGCGCCAGCGACGATCCGATGTTGACCGGGGCTTGGGTCGCCTCGATGGTCAATACAGCGGCCACGAATTTCGGCGGTACCGCGTCGGAACCGATGAGATCGACGAGCAGCGTGACCGGCGCGCCGTAGGTGTCAGCCGCGATCTTCAGCACGAGGCGCTGCAAGACGACTACCTCCGCGCCGAACGCAGTCTGCACGTCTGGGGCTGGGGCCGACTTCGGTCCGAGCTCGACGGTCGACATCGAGACGACCCGGGGCCCGGTGAGCACGCCGGCGACCGAGAGCGTGTTCTCGCGCCGGAGCAACTGGTAGAGCTGCCATACGTAGGTGATCGGGTGCGAGATCGCCCCGGACACGGCGGTGAGGATGCTGGTGCCCGGCCCGACGAAACCGGCGGCTGCCAGGCCCGCCCACAACGCGGGACTGCCCGCGCGCAGAGCCCGGTCGACTGCGATCGTCACCAGTTGGCCGATCACATCGCCGTTCGGAAGAGCCGGCGCCAGCGGCATGTTCGCCGAGGTCAACTTGGGTGCGCCGTCAACCAGGCCGCTGACCACGGCCCACAGGTCGGTCACCGGACCGACCAACGACAGGTAGTCCGGGTCGCTGCTCTCAAGGACCGCCAACAATTTCGGCAGGTCTGTTGAAATCTTCGAAACGTCCGCCGCGCGGGCCGTCAGGAAGGACTGCAACTGATCGACGGCCGGGTCATCCATCCCGATACCGCGAAGGGTCGCCAGCAGCTTCTCCGGATCGGAGACAAGCGTTTCGAATTGGTCGACGACGCGCAGCAGAAAGCTGACGATCGCGCCGTCCAACGCGATGGAAGGGCCCGGCGACGAATCGGTCATCGCCCTTGGCCGAGGTCACATCGTGTGTGCAGCAGCCCCATCCCCCGGATCCCCCTGTGGTGACGACCCGACGAACCGAATCATCGCGCCGCACGATGACTAAGGCCCCGATCGTACGCTGATTCAACCGGGTCCGCCAGTAATCTTCGGTTCGAACTGCCATCCCAGATCTACAGCTGTCTTGAGCGGATCTGGGCGGAGAGTACGCTCGAGGGGTGGTGCGCCGAAATCCCGCTTCCTATGCGGGGTTCGGCTTGTAGAGCGGGATGCCCCGGCAAGAATCGAACTTGCGCACGCGGTTTCGGAAACCGCCCCCAGCGCGGCACACACTTCGAGCAGTGGGCGCTCAGTGGCGAGGGAGATCTCCATGGCGAGCATGTGCGTAGTCGTCACGCGGTAGAGCTCGCCGCCGATGTTGTCCCATCCGTTTATCCAGATGTCCGGCTCGTCACGTCTGGGCCCAGTGGCTGGATTGCGCCAGAGCACTGCAAAGTAGTTGGCCCCAGGCGGATCCCAGCCCCATATGCTGGCCCGCTCCCAGCCGGGCAGGTTGAGCGCGGCCCGGCCGCCGCCGCTGCGGCGGATTAGCGCGTCGTCCAGGCGGGCCAGGGCGGCACAGGCCTCGGCTGACCATTCACGATCGCGCCACGTGCCGTGGCGCCAGGGGCGCGGACCGGCCGCGGTGGCCGTCTGCTCCGAGGCCTCACGTGGCAGGGCGGGAGTATCTGCGCTGGACCTGGCCGGGCGTGTCCTGTCCAGCCAGCGGCCGAACATGCGGCCGACCTCGCTGGCCAGGCTGCTAGCGGGCCGCGCCTGTGGGCTGTTTTCCGGCGCCGGCGGCCTGTCGCCCAGGAATACGGCCCGGGCCGTGGCGGGGTCCATCTTGTCGCCGTCGCGTATTCCGTACTGGGCGAGGCCTTCCCCTCTCCATTCCGCAGGCCGGCCGCTTTTGGCGGCCTCCGCGAGCAGGGCCTCCAGGCCTTGGGGGGTGCCCTCGCTAATTGAGATGGAGATTGCGGGTTCGCGGTCGCGGTCGTTATCGGGCATCGGTGGCGCCTCCAAGCTCATGCCCAGTATGCGGCGGGGCACTGTCAGCCGCCGGCCTCCGGCTGCTTCTCCCGCTCGGCGACCTGCTCGGACGGCGGGACGACCGGCTGTGGCGGCTGGATGACGGCGTCGCGTTCGCGCTCGACCAGGGTTTGCCAGGCAGGCCCAATGTCCTCATAGTCGGGATCTTCGTCGGGGACGCGCTCGGTGGCGCGCTCGTTAATCTCGTCCTGCTTTACCTGGTTGTACTTGGCTGCGTCCTCGACCGCCTCGGGCACGGCGCCGTCGGTGTCCGGGGTGAGGGCGAGCGCCTGGAGTGTGGCCTCGTCCCGCCCGGCTTGGTCTTTGGCCTCGCCGTGCGTGGTGATGGGCTCGGGCTCGGCCGACCGTAGCGGCTCTGCAGCCTCGCCGCTGTTGCGGCGTTGCTGCTCAAGGATGGCTGCCTTGCCGGCCCGCCGGGTGGGCTCGGTCATGACATCCCACTGCCGCCACGTGTCGTGCGCGGGGGCGAGGTGCTCCTGCTCGCGGGCGGCCAGCCGCGCCATCGCCTCGTATTGCCCGGCGGCCTCAGTGTGGCATTCCGCAGCCGCGGTGTCGCCGGCGGCCTGGGCGGCCTCGGCGTCCAGGCCGCGCCGGAAGGCCTCGACGCGGGCCGCTAGCCCGGCCTTGCGGGCCATGCGCAATTCGTCGGCGACGTACTTAGGCGCCCACGCGGTCTCACACTCCCAGGCTGTGCGGCGGGCCTGCAGCTGGCCGTCGGTGAGGCCGCGGAGGTCGATGCCGTCCATCTGGGGCATGACGACTAGCGCCTCGGCCCAGGCGGCTCGCCGGTCGGGGTCGGCCGTGCTGGGCTGGGGGCCGATCGCGTCGCCCGGGTGGTCCCGGCCCGCGATTTCGCGGTATGCAGCGATCTTCCCGGCGCGGCGCTCCCATTCGCGGCGCTCGTCTGTGCCCTCG
>Ga0070713_100000943_pt1 | contig 18588 bp, 17 predicted proteins | sample LARL82metaG_FD_65465 | JGI IMG/M metagenome (GOLD analysis project Ga0070713, IMG submission 65465) | Corn, switchgrass and miscanthus rhizosphere microbial communities from Kellogg Biological Station, Michigan, USA - LAR L8-2 metaG | ecosystem: Host-associated > Plants > Roots > Rhizosphere ...
AAGCTCGCTGTCGATGGAGGGCGCACCGCGATCTGAACTAAAAAATGTCAAAACTAAGGCGTGGCCGCGGATTCGAAGCACGGCGGTGTTCGCGAAAATCCGTCCCCGACATCGGCCCGCAAGACAGCGGCAAAGGCCAGAGGGCTGGCGAGCCTCGGGCAAGGAGGTTTTCGTCATTCAGTTCGTCGAGTGAAGTGCGAAACGCGGCATCTTGCGACTGGCCGCTAGCGAGATGTTCCTGATAGCGATCTTCGAGGTTCTGGGAAAGCTCATCGACGATCTCGGCTTCGCGAGTCGGGCTAAGTTTCACCAGCGCAAGTCTGCAGAGAATTTTGGGTTTCCATTCAGGCATTTTCAGCCTCTGTGATCCGGTTGATCGCGTTGACAAATACTTGCCAGCCGCGTCGCTGGGAGGCCAGAACTTTTCGACCCTGCGAAGTCACGCGGTAACAGCGTCGTCGGCGCTGGCCGCTCTTTTCAACCCACCGGCCCTGAATCCAACCGCGCTTTTCTAGGCGATAGAGCAATGGGTAGAGCGAGGCCACATAGAAGTGCACCGCGCCTCCTGACCGCTGATCAATGAGTTTCGAGATTTCATAGCCATGGCGGGGGCGGGCCTCGACGAGCGAAAGAATCAACATCTCGGCGCTACCCTTCTTCCATTCCGTCTGTAGAAGTGCGGTGTCCATATATGGGATAGCAACATATTACATAGAGGCACAACCCGGGAGTCACGCAAATGCTTCGTAAGGCGGCTATTTCCGAGGGAGTCGCTTCCTAATAGATTCCACAGGACTTTAATAAGCCGCGGCTTCTCGATCCGTACGAGGAACCTCCATCATCACGGCTACCGTCTACATGAAGAAGACCCAGCCCAGTCGGGGACACTTCGAACTTTCCAATCCCGACCGGGTGCGCGATTTTGCCCGCTCCAAGAAAATTCAGTTGCGTGGCCATACCCTGTGCGCAATAGCATGGCACCAAGTTGCGCGGCTTCCTGCAAGAAGTCGAACAACTAGGTTTGAAAATTTTCGCCACAGAGCTTGATGTTCGAGACAAAGACTTGCTGGCCGACATTTCGGCTCGGGATCGTGGAGTGGCCGAAGCTTATTCCCGGTATCTGGACGTTGTGCTGGAAAACCGCGCCGTCGAGGCCGTGCTCACATGGGGACTGTATGACGGAGACAGCTGGCTGAGGGAGCGGCAGCCGCGTATTGATGGTAGACCGGTACGTCCGCTGCCATTCGATGAAGACCTGCATCCCCAACCGGCGGTAGAAGCCATGATCCATGCCTTCGGCAAGCGCCATGGATGAGACGTCTTTGTTGAAGGACGAGAGGCACGGCCAATAGACACGTCCACCTGGATAGGGGCAAAAGCGGACAAGGCGACGCCTCCACACAACCCAAGCGACTCGACCTAACGATGAGCAAGCCCAAATGACACAGCTGCCGCGGAAGACCCGATATTCACCAAGGAGACTGCACGTTCCAGCTTGTGATGCCCGGTCTTGTGAAAGAAGTAGCTAATACCGATTACGCCGATCGTTTCGCCCGCAAAATTGGCAGCCAGTCCAGCCGAGCTACTCCCGAACATCCTCGTCACGGGGTTGAACTCCTGGCCGCCTGATTGCAGATTTGCGCGAGTTACAAAAAAGTCTGCGGTGGTAAAGGCCGCACTGGTGGCAAAAAGCGCGGTGTTCTTACGATCCCAGAACCGATGAGTAGGGACTTCAGTTGAAGTTGCCGGTTGAATGGAAACCGACACGGCCGGTGCTGGTGTTATCGCTTCTGGGCGAAGCAGCGCGAAGGAGACCTCCTGCGCCACAGCCGTCGAGCCTAAAGTCAGAAGAGCCAGGAAAACTGGCATTCGAAGCTTGAGAATCGCGCGGAGATAGTTTGTCGGCATGACGTTAGTGAGTGCCCTGCTTGGCCACTCGTACTAGTACTACCGGAAGACGAGGGGGCGGAGAATGGCCCCTAGGTGCTACGCGTGGGATGACTTACGGATGCCAGGGCGGGTTACTGAAGTTCCAGTTGTCACACCGACAGTCATTGCTGTTCGAAAATGAAATAGACTCTCAAAACTGCTGCAGTCGCCCTTTTGTCAAACTACCCATCTGGTATCGGCCATTGAAGGGCCTGTTTCTTCTTGACAGGCCCGATTATAAGGACTAAGTTTCTAATGCTTTCCGGCCCCCGAGGTACGATTGCTGTCTTGGGCTGAAGTGTTGAGTAGAAGAGTCCCCCTAATTCCCCAACAGTCCTGTTCCCACGCAGCGTGGAGGCTTTCATGCGCCGACCCGTCTATACGTCCCTGCGCTATGCCGTTGCGCTTACGCTGTTACTTCTCCTATGGGTACCGCTCGCCGCGGGGCAAGCGAACGTCCAGGGGCAGTGGAGCACGCTGCCGTATCTCATGCCCATTAATCCGGTTCATGCCGCTCTTCTTAACGATGGCAGAGTCCTTGTAGTGGCTGGGTCCGGTAACTGCCCGCCGTCGCAGTCGGGTTGTCCGTCGGGTCCTCCTTATGGCCCATCGAACAACTCGGGAGCATTGCTGTGGGATCCGGTTGGCGGTTCAATCACTCAATTCTCATTGTCGTGGGACATGTTCTGTAACGGCATGGTGCTTTTGTCGGACGGTCGCGCCCTGATCGACAGCGGCACGATCCAGTACGACCCCTTCCACGGGGAGCCGAGGGTAGCGGTATTCGATCCATCCACCAACCTCTTCACTGACGTCCAAAGTATGGCACACGGGCGCTGGTATCCCACCGTGCTCACTCTAGGGGATGGTCGGGTCATGGCATTTTCCGGCCTGAACGAGACTGGCGGCACTAACATCGCAGTGGAGTTCTACACGGCCGGGACGGGTTGGAGCCAGGAGTACCCGGCGAATTGGACGCCCGATCTCTACCCTCGGATGCATCTGTTGCCTAACGGGCAGGTCTTCTACTCGGGAGCGCTAACGGCGTCAAAGCTGTTCGATCCCTCCACAACGACTTGGAACACGCACGTTGCAACTACGATCTACAGCGGGAACCGTACTTACGGTACATCGGTGTTGCTCCCTTTAACACTCGCCAGCAACTACGATCCAAACGTAATCATCATGGGCGGCCACAGTCCGGCGACCAATACGACCGAGACTATTGACCTCGGATCGGCTACGCCAGCGTGGAAGTCAGGTCCAAACATGAGCCAGGCACGCATCGAGATGAATGCGGTGATCTTGCCGGATGGCAGAGTGTTGGCCGTCGGTGGGTCCGTCAATGACGAAGACACGTCGACGGCCAGCCTGAACGCGGACCTACTGGCGCCCGATCCAAACAACTCCGGCAGTTATGTTTTTTCTTCAGGGGGGGCGAATTCTTACGCCCGGCTGTACCACTCAGTGGCGCTGCTACTTCCAGATGCGACTGTGTGGCTGGCGGGCGGCAATCCCAAGCGTGGCGGCTACGTGCAACAGATGGAGATCTATCAGCCACCGTACTTGTTCGACTCAACTGGGGCACTGGCGGCACGCCCATCTATAACGGGCGCGCCGAGTGCCGTCTCCTATGGGAACGGGTTCTCAGTGCAAACGCCTGATGCCGCGACCATTAACCGCGTCGTTCTGGTGCGGAATGGAACTGTGACGCACGCCTTCGGCATGGATCAACGCGAGGTGGAGTTGGCGTTCACGGTGCAGAATGGATCTCTCACGATTACGGGTCCTCCGAACGGCAACATCGCTCCACCTGGCTACTACATGCTGTTCCTATTGAACAGTTCCGGCGTGCCTTCGGTCGCGAAATTTGTTCAAGTGACCTCCCTGCAGGCGGACTTCTCGGTGACGGCTTTACCGTCGTCCCGGAAAGTACCTCCCGGAACAAGCACGACCTACAGCGTGAGTGTGACGCCTTCTGGCGGATTCAATGGCACTGTGAGCTTCAGCGTCTCCGGCTTGCCTTCGGGAGCAACTGCAACCTTCAACCCAACTTCCGTTACGGGCTCCGGATCCTCTACCCTGTCGATAGCCACGTCGAGTTCGACGCTGGCAGGCAACTATCCGTTAACGATCACCGCAACCAGCGGCAACCTTACTCACACCGCAAAGATTTCCCTCCAGGTAGCAGACTTCTCCCTCTCCGCTTCTCCCAGCAGCCAAACTCTTGGTAGAAATTCATCAACTACATTCACGGTATCAGTCGCGGCGTTGGGACCGTTTTCTGCTCCAGTCACTTTCCTCGTGAGCGGGTTGCCGGCTCGTGCTAGCTCCTCGTTTGTGCCGACCTCAGTCACAGGTTCCGGCACCACGACCTTAACAATAACGACAAAGCCGAAAACACCGATTGGCACGTATACCTTGACCATCAAAGGGAAAGCGGGAAGTCTCCTCCATTCCACGACGGTCACCCTGGTAGTCGACTGATGCGAGACATTTGATTTTCAACGGAACACCACGATGACGAAAATACTCTTTCCAGTCCGCGTCCTCCTGTTCTCGCTGCTGTTGGTGAGCGTGCTGACAGGAACGGCCTCAATCTGCTCCGCCAGTACCGGCGACGAAAAGACGAAGCCGTCTCGACCTACGACTCACGCAACTACCGACCTCGTCGGTACCTGGAGCGGAACCTTTTTCTCGAAGCATGCGAACGTTGCGGCCTTCACGCTAACAGTGGTAGTTGCACCTGACTCGCAAGGACGACTCATTGGGAGCTCGACCCTCAATTCCGACTGCCTGACAAATGTCCGCCTTGAGGTCACCCTCAAAGGTTCTCAAGTCACTCTTGCAGGCAGCGACGAGGAAGGAAACAACATCACGGTCCGAGGCACGGTTGACGCCACAGGCACAATGCTGAAAGCCGTTTACATTCTGAATGGCAGCGCTTCGGGACGGTGCGAAGCAGATGGTGGCACTGGCAGCCTGGCGAAACGCTAGCGACAGGTCCTCGGTTACTTGCGATAGACCGCGAACGGATTTCGGCACGAAATTCTTCTGCCAACGGCAAGGTGTTTCTTCGGACCGCGCCGAAGTGGCCTAAGCGTCGCATACTACGTTTCCTAAGGAGTTTTCGTGATTACTTCACGCAGAGGCTTCCTTCGTTTGCTGGGCACTGGCACCGGCGCTAGCATCGCGTCGCGCTGGCCGATCATCCGACCCTTGCGAACTGCTGCATTCCCCTCGGTGCTAGACGATGGCCTCACCCGCTTGAACCGCAATGAGAATCCATTCGGTCCCTCGCCAAAGGTAGAGGAGGTCATAAGGAGCGCCAGCAGTAGCGCGAACCGTTATCCACTGGCCCAATCCCGATGGTTATTGGAGAAGATCGCTAGCATGAACCACGTGTCACCGGACCAAGTACTGCTGGGCTGCGGATCTACTGAGATTTTGCGGATGGCCGCGTTTGCGTTTCTAGGCAGTGGTAAACAGTTGATCCAGGCTTCACCCACATTCGAGGCCGTCGAACACTACGCGCGTTCAGCGAGTTCCGAAGTCATATCCGTGCGCCTCACTCCGGCCTTTGCCCATGATCTCGATGGAATGCTAGCGCATGCAAGTAGTTCCACAACACTGGTGTACATCTGTAATCCCAACAATCCCACGGCGTCGCTGACTCCTCGAAAAGATATCGAGAGCTTTATCCGGAACCTCCCTGAGTCGACGTTTGTCATCATCGATGAGGCCTATCACCATTACGCTGGCCGGTCAGGAGACTATGCCTCCTTTCTCGATCGCCCATTTAATGATGAGAGGCTGATCGTCACTCGGACTTTTTCCAAGGTCTATGGCCTTGCGGGCTTGCGTCTAGGGTACACCGTCGCTTCGCCAAAAGTAATTTCGCAGATGCAGAGGTTTGCTACGGAAGCCAACATCAATGCGATCGTGGCGCAAGCTGCCGCGGCCGGGCTGGACGATGTCGATGCGACCGAAGATTTCATTCAGCGCAATACGAACGACCGCCAGGAATTCTTCAATCAGGCGATGGCACGTGCCGTCAAACCGATCGATTCACACGCGAACTTTGTAATGCTGAATACGTTTCACCCGGCGGACGAGGTAATCGAACACTTCCGCAAGAACAATATTTTCATCGGACGACGCTTCCCACCACTCGACACATACATTCGCATTTCTTTGGGGCGCCCCGAGGAAATGCGCGCATTCTGGCAGGCGTGGGACGCCTTGCCGTACCCAAAACATTCCATGCAACACTAAGTAGTATTCGCGATCAGAAAACCGAAGCTGATTGGAGGTTTGGCGATGCACGCGAGTGCTGCCTGACCGGCTGTAACTTTTGACAGTTTCGAATCCACCGGAGACCCGGCTAAGGTTTGTTCTCGCGCGATAGATGCATTTGGAAGCGCCGAAGCAGTCGAGGAAGAAATCCGTGTGGTGGATCAGCTATCGAGGTGAAGGCAAGGCCGGCGTCGAAAACATAGGTGTCTTCGAGGATGACGGATGTCCATGCAAGAAGCATCCCCTCCTGCTCGATCCCTCGCCCGACGCCGACCCGTTGCACATCGCCCGCGGCTTCGCGCTGGTCGGCGACGATCTCTATATTGCCAACGCTTGGCGAAAGAATAGCTATGTCTCCCGGTACCGCCGCCACGGCAACAGTTTTCGCTTCAATGACGTAGTGATAACGAGCAAGCATGTTTCGGCGATGGTTCACCCCTTCGACGTGGAACTCGGGGACGATGGTCGACTTTATGTCTCGTGCCAGGACACCAATACCGTTCTTGCGATACTGCCGAAGACACGCAAACCCGCACCAGTGGCGCCGCACCTCCAAAAGAGGTTCCCCGACGGAAACTTCCTTCCCGGAACGCTGGTAGCGTCCAGCCAGGGCCGACTTCCCGAAGTCGGCGATCAGGTGCCGCTGGACGTGCCTTCACCGCTGGGACTCGCGGTTGTGCTCGATCAGCACGGCAGACCCCGTCACTCGGTGCGTGGCATCATTGTGCACCGCCAGCTTCTCTATGTGGCCGACGAGGCCGGGGACGTCATCAAGATCTTCGAGATTAAGTCGGGGCGGCTCGTGGCGCACATGAAAGGGAAAAAGCTCGCCAAGCCGGTTCACCTCGTCCTGCACGGCGAGACGCTTTACATCGGCGCCGCAGGAACTGGCAGCATCCTTGCCTACGACATCCCCCAAAAGCCCCCGCGCGGCAAGCTCAAGGCGCGGGTGGTGATCGACGGCAAGCTCAAGGCCCCGTCCGGCTTCGCAATCGGCCCGGAAGGCGATCTCTACGTGGCCGAACGTTTCGATCAGCGGATCCGGCGCTTCACCATGAAGGGAAAGAAAAGGGGGACCTTCATCGACCGGCTCCCCGACATGCCCGAGTTCCTAGTGTATGTACCTGATCGGGCGTAACCAATCGTGTCGTCAATGGGCCCTCGTGTACTCGAAACATTCGATGCAGTACGAAGAAGTGCAGCAGTATTGCACGGAGCTAATCTTGGTTACATCCCAGTGATTGTCAAAGATGCCTGTGGTTTCGGTCATCGCGATGCGGCCGACACCTCAATTGCCAGTCTCGAATTTGCGGGTGATGCTCAGCTTACAAACGTGGATTCATTCTGTGCCAAGTTTGGGCACATTAAGCAGTGAATCGCAACTGGCCAGATCGCGGTGGAACCGAATGGCGGCATTGGTTGCGGACAGCTCATTTGGCTTTGCGAATATGGGGATCAGCGCTCCCGCCCCACCAAGGCAACTTCGTTGAGTCTCTCTTCGGGGAGAGCTCCAGGTTTTCGTCCGCCAGGACGCCGGCGGAATTTCGCCTGCAGCTTGTCAAGATATACGTAGTAAACGGGCGTGATATACAGCGTGACAATCTGCGAGAACAACAGGCCACCCACGACTGCCAGACCCAGGCCCCTCCTCGAATCTGCGCCGGCGCCGAAGCCAATCGCGATGGGCAGAGTTCCCATCAGTGCCGCCATGGTGGTCATCATGATGGGGCGGAAGCGGACGAGCGCACCTTCATAGATCGACTCTTCCGGGCTCTTTCCCTGTATCCTCTCCGCCTCCAGGGCGAAGTCAATCATCATGATGGCGTTCTTTTTGACGATGCCGATCAACATGATGATTCCAACGAATGAGTAGAGGTTCAGTTCCTGGTGAAAGAGGCGCAACGTCAGGAGAGCACCGACGCCGGCAGACGGCAACCCCGACAGAATCGTGAGAGGATGAATGAAACTCTCGTACAGGATCCCGAGAATAATGTAGATCACCAGAATCGCTGCGACAAGCAACAACCCCATCCCCGTGAACGAGTTTTGGAAAGCCTGCGCCGTCCCTTGGAACGTACCTTGGATATCCGCGGGCAGGACTCGAAGGGCTTCACCCTCGACTAGTTTTGTTGCATCGCCCAATGCGGTTCCAGGCTTGAGGTTGAAGCTGATGGTGGCGGCCGGTAACTGTCCCAAATGATTCACTGTAAGCGGGCCAAGGGAAGGCACCAGTTTCGCGACCGTATCGAGCGGAATCAACTTACCCGCACTGGAGCGGACATACAAGAGCGACAGCTTGTCCGGGAGGTTCTGAAACTCCGGTAACAATTCGACGATGACGTAATACTCATTGTTCGGCGAGTAGATGGTGCTGATCTGGCGGGTGCCGTAAGCGGAATAGAGGGCATCCGAAACCTGCGCTGGTGTCAAACCTAGTGCATAGGCCTTATCGTGGTCGACGTCCACGGTGAGTTGGGGATTCTTCACCTGTAAATCGCTCGTGACGTCCTGCAATTGTGGCAGGGCGCGGAGAGCCGCTTCCAGCTTAGGCGCATCCCGGTACAGTTCCGTCGTGTCGGGCGATTGCAGGGTGTATTGATATTGGGACTTGGTGAGCGATCCACCGATGCGGATAGTTGGCGGAATCTGCATGAACACATTCAAGCCGGGGATTTGGGACACCTTCGGACGAAGTTCCTGAATCACCTCCATCGCGCCCATTTGATTGACGCGATCTTTCTTGTCTTTCAATCGAAAAAAGATTCGACCCTGGTTGATGGGACTGCCGATCGACGACATCGTGCTCATAACGTTCGGATCGAACCGTACTACGTCCGCTACCTTCTGCTGCAACTGCATCATGTCCTGAAACGCGATTCCCTGCTGCGCCTCGGTGAATGCAAACACAAGACCTTGATCTTCGTCGGGAATGAATCCGGTTTTCGAAATCGTGTACATATAAAATGTCAGACCGATTACGAAGAACGACACTATCAATGTCGCGAACTTGTGTCGCAGCACGGCTTTCAGGCTAATGTTGTAACCGCGCAACCATCCATCGAACACCCGCTCGCCGAAGTTGAAGAGTCGCCCGTGGCCCGTGCGCTCTTGGTGACGAAGAAAACGGCTGCACAGCATCGGGGTCAAGGTCAGCGATACGAATCCCGAAACCAGGATCGACGCGCCGATGGTGACTGCGAATTCATGCAGCAACCGCCCGATAATTCCTCCCATGAACAACAATGGAATAAAGACAGCAGCCAGAGACAAGGTCATCGACAAAATGGTGAAGCCAATCTCGCTGGCGCCTTCCATCGCGGCCTGCAATGGCCGTTTGCCCATTTCCATATGCCGGACAATGTTCTCCAACATGACGATGGCGTCATCCACTACGAATCCAACCGACAACGTCAGGGCCATCAGCGAAAGATTGTCAAGGCTGTAGCCGAGCAGGTACATCACCGAGAAAGTTCCGATGATCGACATCGGCAAAGCCAGAGACGGAATGATGGTGGCAGAAACATTTCGCAGGAAGACGAAGATCACCATGATGACCAGGCCGATGGTCAGCAGCAATGTGAACTTTACATCGTTCACCGACTCGCGAATGGTAACGGAACGGTCATAGAGCGTATCGATGCGGACAGCCGCGGGAATATGATCTTCGAGCCTGGGCAGCAGCCTTTTGATATTGTCGACGACCGCGACGGTATTGGTACCGGGCTGCTTTTGAATGGCCAGTACGATGGCCCGCACGCCGTTGAACCAACTCGCGGTCTTGTCGTTCTGCACGCTGTCGATCACGTGGCCCAGTTCGTTGAGGCGTACCGGAGAGCCATTGCGATAAGCAACCGCCATCGGTCCGAACTGCACGGCATTCATGCGCTGCCCGTTGGAGAGAATCGTAAATGTCTGATTTTGTCCGTAAAGGGTGCCCGTCGGCAGATTCGTATTTCCGTTTTGCAGGGCCGCAGTCACTTCGTCGATCCCAATCTGCCGTGACGCCAAAGCGCTGGGGTCGAGCTGGGCCCGCATGGCATATTTCTGTGAGCCGAACACCTGCACCTGCGCCACGCCGTTCACCATCGAAACGTTCTGGGCAATGGTGGTCTCTGCTGCCTCATCGACGTCGGACAGCTTCATGGTCTGAGAACTTAATGCCAGGTAAAGGATCGGTGAATCGGCCGGGTTCACCTTCTGAAACGTCGGGGGCGTGGGCATCTGCGGAGGCAATTGGCCTCCCGCCGCGGTGATCGCTGCTTGCACGTCCAGCGCCGCCCCGTCGAGACTGCGGCTGAGGTTGAACTGAATCGTGATGTTGGTCAACCCCAGGGAATTGGTCGACGTCATCGAGTCGATGCCGGCGATCGTCGAAAACTGCTTCTCCAGTGGCGTCGCAACCGACGAAGCCATGGTATCGGGACTCGCTCCTGGGAGGGACGCGCTCACCAGGATGGTAGGAAAATCAACGTTCGGCAGATCGCTGACCGGGAGCAGCTGATACGCGAAGATGCCGAAGATCAGGATGGCCGCCATGACCAGCGTGGTCATGATGGGCCGCCTGATGAAAAGATCGGAGATGCTCACAGTCCGCCTCCGGTCGGAGCCGTGGCCGTTGGAGTTCCGGGCGGTGCGGCTTGCACGATCACTTTTGCATTCGGCGCCACGCGTAGTTGGCCGTTCACAATCACCTGCTCGCCAACCTTCAATCCGTCCGAAATCAATGTCAGACTCTGGTACGCCCCTTCTGTTTTTACGGGTCGCGCCTCAGCCGTGCTGTCAGTTCTGACGACATAAACGTATTCCCCTTGCTGTCCGCTTTGAATCGCTCTCGTCGGGACGACGACAGCATCCTTCTGCATCGACAGCTCTAACGCAACGTCTACAAATTGTCCCGGCCACAATCTCCGATCTTTGTTCTGGTAAGTGCCTTTGAGCTTAAACATGGCCGTCGTTGTATCGACTCCATTGTCGATGAACGTCAACCGGCCTTCTGTCGGATTATCTAATTGTCCCTTCGGGTAAGCCAGAACCTTAAGCTGCCCGGAACTGAAGTGCCGTTGCACCCGCTCTAGGTTTGCCTCCGGTACCGAAAAGGTGACATAGATCGGCGTTACCTGGTTCAACTGGACCAGATAGGGCGAGTCATTCGCCTTGACCAGATTGCCCAGGTTGATCATCAAGTTTCCGGCGCGTGCGTTGATGGGAGCAACGATGTCGGTGTACTGCAGTTGCACACGCGCGGCCTCGACCGCAGCCTTGTCCGCTTCTACGGCAGACGCATCGGCCTTTGCCTGCATGCGCATCTGGTCGGCTTGTTCGTGCGAGACAATGCCATCCTTTTCCAGATCGGAGTAGCGCTCGGACTGAACCCGCGAGTGCTCCTCCTGCGCTTGATCGCGCTTCAACTGCCCGACAGCCTTATCAAGATCCGCCTGGAATGGCCGCTTGTCCAACTGGAACAGCAGTTGACCCTGGCGTACATCTTCTCCTTCTTTGAAGAAGATCTTTTGGATTTGACCGCTGACTTGGGAGCGGATCTGCACTGTCTGATAGGCCTCAACGTTGCCGATGGCCTTGATCTGGACGGGAATGTTCCGGAGTTCCACACCGGCTACCACAACCGGGGCGGCTGGACGATCCTTGGAGGCCGCCGCCAGCTGTTCTCTATTTCCGCACCCAGACAGGAATAGAAGAGCGTTCAAGAGAACAAGAAAAATCAATGCCTGCAGTCTTTCGACAACGTGTCTCATGACAGTTAACCCCGGCCAGTAACCAGCAAAGATCATTCTATATGCACGTACTCTCGATTGCTTTCAACCGGAGCGAAAGCAGATCGCATCATTTGCAGATGGCCGAACTACACCCCCCTCATGGGCAACGCCTCAAAACGATCTCCGTCGCCCCTGCTCAGCGACATCGGGGAGGGGGTAAACTCCTGTTTTTGGGGCAGCGCATTCGCGATTTGTGTGATCCCGCGGGTTCAACGTAAGCAAGCCTATGGTAAGGTGATCGGGGTCCCGTCCGCGGTTCGACGTGATGTCTTTCGACTAATAGCGGCTGCTAAGGCTGATCATTGGATCCCGTCAAACCTCGCCAGTTGCTCGGAGTGTTCGACGCCACCATGATCGTCATGGGCGGCATTGTCGGCTCCGGTATTTTCATCAACCCGTATGTGGTTGCCCTCCGCGTGCACACCCCCTTTTTGATTCTGGGTGTCTGGCTTCTGGGCGGGAGCCTTGCCCTGCTGGGTGCGTTCATCTGGGCGGAACTTGCATCTCGCTTGCCGGGCGCAGGTGGACAATACCTTTACCTGCGCGAGGCTTACCATCCGTCGGTCGCGTTCATCTATGGATGGGTCCTTCTTCTGGTGACCCAAACCGGTGGGATGGCGGCAGTCGCGGTCACGTTTAGCCGGTACTATCGTGAGATCACCGGGTTCTCGGTAGGCGATGGGCCGATCGCGGCTGCAACCCTGCTGGGTTTGACGGCGATCAATTGCTTTGGAGTGCGGGCCGGCAGCAATGTGCAAAGTCTCCTGATGGTCCTCAAGGCATCTGCTATCGCTGCGATGGTCGTGGTTGGAATTCTCTGGGGTGGTGGCACGGTGCACGCCTTACCTTTGCTCGACCGTCCGGTTTCGCCGGGACTTGGTAGCGCAATCGGCGCCGCCATGATTCCCGTTGCGTTCGCGTACGGAGGATGGCAGACGGCAAGCTTCGTGGCCGGCGAAATGCGTGATCCACGCCGCGATCTCTCCCGCGGACTGGTGATCGGCGTAATCGGCGTGATCGTCCTCTACCTGGCGGTCAATTTTGTTTGCTTGCGAGTCCTCGGCCCAGTCGGACTGGCCGCAACCCGTATTCCTGCATCCGCAGTAATGCGCGCCGCTCTAGGCGAGCGAGGAGCGAAGTGGATTGCATTCGCCATCGCTATTTCAACGCTGGGCTTTCTGAGTCAGGGAATTCTGACCGCGCCGCGGGTTTACTATGCCATGGCCCGGGATGGTCTCTTCTTCAAGAGTGTGGGCTGGCTTTCTCCCCGCACCGGAGTTCCGGTTGTTGCCATTGTGCTGCAAGGCGTGACGGCGACTGTGATTGCTCTTTCGGGGCGCTACGAGGAGATCCTGAACTATGTCATCTCGGTCGATTTCATTTCTTTCGGCCTGACGGCCGCGTCACTGTTCGTGTTCCGGCGACGAACCCAAGGCTCGGTGCAGAAGTTGTATCTGGCCCCAGGCCATCCTTACACTACAACTCTCTTTGTGCTGGCCTGTGCCGGTATCGTGATCACCACTGTTGCCACTTTCCCCGCGAATTCCGTCATCGGCTTAATCATTCTGCTGGCTGGCTTCCCGGTATATTTGTATTGGAGCCGTCGTGGGCGGCGAAACCCACCGGCGCCGAACCTATGAGACATCGACATTCCGACTACATGCTGTGGGCAAAGACAGAGGGTCGTGCGAAGTTCAATCTCGCCACTAGCGGTGTGGGGCCGTTCCCTTTAGGTGACCTTCCGGTAACCATCGATCAGTTGGAGATCAACGGCGACAGCACTTACGGCTACGCCCCTCTGCAGCGTGCCATCGCGAAGAAATGCGGAGTCGATCCCGATTGCGTGGTGGCCGCTGCCGGTACTTCCATGGCCAACCATCTGGCTATGGCCACGCTTATCGATCCGGGCGATGAGGTTCTGATCGAACAGCCAACCTATGAGTTGCTCACATCCACGCTCCTATTTTTGGGCGCTGCATTAAAGACTTTCGTCCGCGATGAAGATAACGGGTATGCGCTTGATCCCCGTGAAGTTCGTCGCGCAATTACGCCAAAGACCAAACTAGTCGTCCTAACCAACCTGCATAATCCCAGCAGCGTCCTGGCTTCCGATTCCGTGCTGCGCGAAATCGGGGACCTGGCCCGTAGCGTGGCCGCGCGCGTGCTGGTCGACGAAGTTTACCTCGACGCGGTTTACACCAATACCCCGAAGACTTCATATCACCTGGGACCAGAGTTCGTCGTCACCACTAGTTTGACTAAGGTCTACGGCCTGAGCGGTCTTCGCTGTGGGTGGATTCTGGCGAAGCCCGATCTGGCTCGCGCCATGTGGCGACTGAACGATCTGTTTGCCTCTATTCCTGCGCATCCGGCCGAGTTGTTGAGTGTCGTGGCACTGGAAAATCTTGACCATATCCGCGAACGCGGACGGAAGATTGTGGAAGCCGACCGCGCGCTGCTGAAAGCGTTTCTTACGAGGCAGGAAGGCGTGTCCGCTCCCTGCACTGCGTTTGGGACAACCGCTATTCTGCGCTTGGCCAAGCACAACGTCGATCATTTCCTAACCCTGCTGCGCACCGAGTACGAGACCTCAGTCGTCCCCGGACACTTCTTCGCTCTGCCCAACCACTTCCGTGTCGGCATGGGAGTGGACACGGAAATGTTCCGCGAGGGATTGCAGAGAATCGGCCAAGCGCTGGCAAAAGTCTGAAGGGGTAGATGCTGGCGGAGGAGGCGCCTTCGATTCCCACACTTTTCTTGACAGGCTTGTCCACAAATGTCCGTTGACGGCAAAGCGCTGGCAGGTGTACATTTCGTTGATCTCAATGAAACGCAAGTAGGCGTAATATAACGAAATAGACCAAGCAACAGACCGAAAGGATCCCAGAAACGAAAATCCGCAAAGGAGCAATCCCATGACGCCCCGTATCTTTCGCCTCCTTGCCCGGCTGGTTGCAGGGCTCTGCATTTTCGTGCCGGCCGTATTCGCCTCCGCCACCACTTACTACGTATCCACCACGGGCAGCAACGCCAACGACGGCCTGACCACGACCAGTGCCTGGCGCAACATTCAATACGCCGCCAATCATGTCGTCGCAGGAGACACTGTTCAAGTGCTGGGCGGAACCTACAACGAAGTAGTTACCATTCCTGCCTCCGGCTCCGCTACCGCCGGCTACATCACCTTCCAGAACTATGCCAGCCAAGCCGCGATCATCGACGGCACCGGGCTCACGCCTCCCGCCCAGGGCGGCCTCATTAACATTGCCAGCCAGAGCTACGTGATCATCCGGGGATTCGAAATCCGCAACTACAAAACCACTTCCCGAACCAAGGTTCCGGTCGGAGTCTGGGTCACCGGCGCCGGAAGCAATCTACAGCTGCTCAACAATCACATCCACGACATTGTGACGACAGCATCGGGCTGCAATGCCAACGCATTGGGCGTCGCTTTCTACGGCACGCAGGCGCCGGCCTCTCTGAACAACATCACCATCAGCGGCAATGAGATCGACCACCTGCAGACCGGCTGCAGCGAGTCCCTCACCGTCGACGGCAACGTCGATACCTTCACCATTACCAACAACCTGATCCACGACAACAACAACATCGGCATCGACGCTATTGGCTTTGAGGGCGTCTCGCCCAATTCCGCGTATGATCAGGCCCGCAACGGAACCATTACTCTCAATACCGTCTACAACATCAGTTCGAACGGAAATCCTTCCTATCCCAAAAACTGCTGGTGCGCCAACGGGGTTTACGTTGACGGTGGCGCCAACATCCTGATCGAGCGCAACCTGGTCCACAATGTCGACATCGGCATCGAAATGGCCAGCGAGCACTCCGGCAGGAACACTGCCAACGTGACTGCGCGCAACAACCTCATTTACTTCGGCAACTCCGCGGGAGTTTCCATCGGTGGTTACGCTAGCAAGGTCGGTGGCAGCGACCATGTCACCATCGTCAACAACACTTTGTACAAGAACGATGGCAAGAGTACCGGCAGCGGCGAATTTCAGATTCAGTACCACGCCACCAACAACGTGTTCAAGAACAACATTGTGTACGCTGGTTCACAAGCCCTCGCCATCCACAACTTCACAACATCGGTGGCCAACCCCGCAGATGTGGACTACAACCTCTACTTCTCCCCCGGCGGAGCCACCGGCACCACATTCGTCTGGAACAATAAGACTTACGGCACGTTCACGGCCTACCAATCCGGTTCGGGGAAGGACGGAAATGGGAAATTTTCCGACCCGCAGTTCCTGAACGGAATCGCGCCGGACTTGCATGTGCAGTCAACCTCGCCGGCGGTAAATGCGGGAATCAATCTGGGCTCGGCGGTGGTGGGGACGCTCGACTTTGCCGGGAACGCCCGCGTCCAGGGCTCGAACATCGACATCGGAGGTTACGAGCAGTAAATCCGAAAACTGTCGAATCCTGCACAAACGGAAGAACGGTCGCGTCACAAGGATCTCTCTTTTTTAAGACGATTTTTCACATCTCCTTTTCCCTCGGCTGTGCATCCTAGTGGGGAGCTGTTCGAGGAGAATCGCGATGCCAGACGATCAAACGCTTGCAATGATTCTTGCGATTTGCGATTTGATGAGACAGAATGGAAGTGCAGCAGAGACCGCGGTAGCGGCATATGAGCGAGCGATGAAAGAAGTACTCGAGTATCGGCGCTCCAAAGGATTAACCGAAGTTGGCGGGGTACCCGCTTGAGGCACATAAAGTTCGCCCGCAGTTACTCTCTCTAATGGCCTTCCATGAGAAGACCGGTCAGTTAAGCGTCCAGCAGACTAACCGTGATTTACAATTCCGACGTAACACATTTTCCGCCGCAAGAGCGAGGAGTCCAGAACGTTGCTCCAGACAGCCTGCGGAAGTCGTACAGTTAGGGGATTGTTGCCACCACGGGCGGCGTCGAGGGCACACTCTCCTGGCCGCTCGAATTCAACGCCGTGGCTTCGTAGAAATACGTGGCGCCAGATGCAACGGTGCCGTCGGTGTAGGTCGTGTTGAGGTCTAGAGTGGAATTGATCTTGGCATATGTGCCGTTCGCGCTGGTGCTGCGGTATACGTTGTAGCCTGCCACATCGGTCCCTTGATTCCAGCTAAGGGTGACACTGTGCTGCTGAATGGTGCCGTTCCCAGTGAGCGACTCGACCAGCTTCGAGTCGGATGCATTGCTGATGAATGTAAGAGACCCTGAGGTCGTCCCACTATTCTTGGGCGTAAAGGCTATGTTGAACGCCACGCTCTGCCCTGCGCTTATGGTAAATGGCAAGGATGCTCCGTTCAGCACGAATTGAGAATCGCTGCTCGCATCAGAGGATACGGTCACACTCGAGCCAGTGGCGCTCATCGTGATCGGTTGCGTAACGGTTGTTCCTACGGCCACATCGCCGAAACTTACGAGCGATGGACTGATGCTCAATTGTCCTGAGGTCGTCTGCGTTCCAATGCCGCTGAGGGGTATGTTCAGAGTAGCCCCGGATACCAGGACACTTCCACTGGTTGTCACGGCGGACTGTGGGGTAAAAGTGAGGTTGAACGTCACACTTTGCCCTCCGTTCAAAATGAGGGGTAAGGTCGGCCCGCTGACCGCGAAACCGTTTCCCGTGGTCTTTAGTGCGGAGAGCGTTACTTGCGCAGAACGAGTATTGGTCAGTACGACTGGCAGTGTAGAACTCTGTCCTACCAAGACCGAGCCAAACGAAACGCTGGAGGGATTGGCGACGACGCCGTCCCCTTTCGCACCTGTTCCTCTGATCCTCAGTTCCAAGTCCGAGTTCGAAGCGTCGCTGGTGATCGTGGCGCCCCCTTGCGTCAAACCCGACGCGGTTGGAGAGAATGACACTTGAAGCGCTACGCTCTGCCCTGCTCCCACCGTCAAGGGCAGGGTCAAATTGGGAAGCCCGAAATCGGCTCCGCGCAAATTAATCGCCGACACCGTGACACTCGTTTGTCCGGTATTTGCCAGCACAACCACCTGAGTTTGTGTCTGACCGACCGCTACAGCCCCGAACGGCAGGCTACACGGAGCGCATGTTAGTTGTTGCGTGGTGTTGCCGCCAAACACCGGAAGGGTAGAAAACACTGCAATCAAGGCTAGGAAAAGAATACGGAAAGGAAACTGGCGATGAAGCCTCTGGGGGAGTTTCATGGCGCCAGTCTGCGGGTTTAAACCCTACTAAGCATAGATATCGATGGTACATAGCAGGGTCGTGACTGTGGTTCCAGTCCCTTTGAGTAGGCAGTAAATCGGCCGACCTCCGTTGCGCAACGGGCCTCCGAGTTGCCCCATTGACACTTGGGGTTCGGAGCGGGCCAAGCCGCCAGTAACTCGCACATTGGACGGTTATTTTGGGCCAGAGGCGAGTGCTGGACCGTCAAGCCATTCAGCGCTGAAAGCGCGCCGCAGTCCTTCAGAAGCTTCTAAAGTGACCATCGTCATCGGCCAAGCGGTGCTGATGCCTGAGAGTCATATTGACGATGCACTCCGACGGTGGCGAATATCCGCGATTGGGGCCCAACTACACTACTTCCTGAGGGCTCCCGACAACCTCGATTTCGATCT
>Ga0070713_100000946_pt1 | contig 18564 bp, 18 predicted proteins | sample LARL82metaG_FD_65465 | JGI IMG/M metagenome (GOLD analysis project Ga0070713, IMG submission 65465) | Corn, switchgrass and miscanthus rhizosphere microbial communities from Kellogg Biological Station, Michigan, USA - LAR L8-2 metaG | ecosystem: Host-associated > Plants > Roots > Rhizosphere ...
GCTGAGGGAGTTTTCTTGAGCGGCAAGTGGTTCTGCAGGACATCTCGCGCCGTACATTGAGCGCCGGCTTCGTTCGCGAACAGGCCGATGCACGCGGTGCAGAGCATCGCAATAAAGAGGGTACCGCCACGGTGCACTCCTATCGAACAATGCGGCATGGTGTGGCAACCGACTTCCTTGCCAATGGTTCGGTACACAGCAACCTTTCTTGCGCGTGGTAGGGCGCGTGCTCGATACAATCCGACAATTGCTTCGGTATGGCTCGGGCCCGGTTCGCAGCCGGGCGAGCTTGTTATTTCGAATATCGCATTTGGGTCTTACCGCAATCCAAGTTCTCGAACGACCGGATTGAGGATGCAACGCGCTGTGTTCAAAACGGCGGCGGAACTGACCCTATATCGCATCAAGGGATACCGCGGTCGCGGCCTTGCCGTGTGTGAACTAGTTTACATCCGCAGCAACTCTTCTTGCCGGTATGGCAACCGACGCCGGCGCGCCGTTCCCGCTGGGGAGCAGGAACGGCGCGCTAAGGCCGATTAAGGGCTAGAGGCTTAGGCCGCGTCGCGGTGCGCGGCGATGATCTGATCGGCGGCGCGTCCCGTGACTTCGGCCATGCGGTCGAACTGGCGGGTGAAACCGCCGGCACCGGCGGTGGCCGACCGCAGCTCCACGATCAATTCGCCGATCTCCGCTTCCGGCATCATGGCGCGGACGCAATCCCATCCGCTCCAGCCCTCACGGGTGTCGAAGCCGAGAATTTGCCCGCGCCGTGCCGACAGGATGGCGTTGATCTTGGCGGTGGCATCCGTCGGGCAGACGATCTCGACGATGTGGATCGGCTCGAGCAGCACCGGCTGGCATTGCGGCAGCCCCTCGCTGACACCGACCCGCGCCGCGGTGCGGAACGCAAGATCGGAGGAATCGACGCTGTGATAGGAGCCGTCGGTCAAGGTCACCTGCACGTCGATGACCGGGAAACCGAGCGGACCTCGCGTCAGGCCGTCGACCACGCCCTCCTCGACCGCGCCGATATAGTTGCGCGGCACCGCGCCGCCGACCACCTTTTCATCGAACTTGAAGCCTTCGCCGCGTGGCAGCGGCCTGATCTCCAGCACGACGTCGCCGAACTGGCCGTGGCCGCCGGATTGCTTCTTGTGCCGGCCGCGCTGGGTGATCTGCTTGCGGATGGTTTCCTGATAGCCGATTGCCGGCGGATGCGATTTGACGTTGACGCCGAAACGATCGCGCAGCCGTTCCTGCGCGACTCGCAGATGCATCTCGCCCTGCCCCCACAGCACGATGTCGTGGGTGCGCTGGTTCTGGATCATGGTCAGCGACGGATCTTCCTCGTTGAGCCGCAACAGCGCCTGGCCGAGCTTGACGTCGTCCTTGCGGTCGGCGGCAGCGATCGAAATCGACAGCACCGGCGGCACCGGCTCGACCGTGGCGAGCGCGGACGGCGCGGTCTTGCCGCTCGAGATCGTATCGCCGGTCTTGACCGCGTCGAGCTTGCCGAGCGCGATGGTGTCGCCGGCCTCCGCCGCGGCGCGCTTGGTGTCGTGGCCGCCGCTGACGGCCAGGATACCGGAGACCCGTCCCGTGCCGCCGGAGGAAGCCTGTAGCGTCGCACCGTCGTCGAGGTGGCCTGCGAGCAGCCGCGCCAGCGACAGCTTGCCGCCGTGTTGCAGATGCACGGTCTTGAACACGTAGGCGAGGGCATCCTTGGCGGCGGGCGCGCCGAGACGCTTGGCGGTGGCAACGACATCGGGCGCCTCATGCCGCAGCGCCTTCATCAGCCGCAACACGCCGTTCTCGCGCGTCGCCGAGCCGAGCAGCACCGGACAGATCAGCCCCTCGCGCAGCTCGCGCGCGAGATCGTCGAACACCGCGTCGCGCGGCGGCTGGATATCCTCGAGCAATTGCTCCATCAGCGCGTCGTCGTGGTCGGCGAGCTTTTCCAGCATCGAGAAGCGGGCTTCCTTCTCGCGGTCGAGATCGCCGCCTTCGAGCGCGACGACTTCGGACGCCTTATGTTCGCGATAGACAAAGGCGCGCTCCAGCGCGAGATCGACGAAGCCTTCGATCAATTCCCCCTTCCAGATCGGAATCTGCCGCAGCACCAGCGGCACGCGCGAGGCCGGCTGCAATGTCGCAAGCGTCTCGCGGATGCGCTTGTTGGCGCGGTCGATCTTGTTGAGGAACAGAAAACGCGGAATGCCGAGATCTTCCAGTTCACGCAGGATGATCTGAAGCTGCGGCAGCTTTTTCTCGTCTGCCTCGCAGACCACCACCGCGGCATCGACTGCGGGGATCGCAGCACGCATGTCGTGCGCGAACTCCACCGAGCCGGGACAATCGATAAAAGTGTAGCTGTCGCCCATGAAGCTCGTCGTGGCGGCAGTGAGGCCAACGCTCATCTTGTGATGACGGGCCTCGGGGCCGGCATCGCCGAACGATGTGCCGGCATCGACGCTGCCGGCGCGCGGGATCGCACCGGTACGCGCCAATATCGCTTCAAGAAGTGTGGTTTTACCGCTTTGGAAAGGGCCCACCAGCGCGATGCACCGTGGACCGCGGGGACTTCTGACGTCTTGTCCCATTCGCCGCCTCCTCGTTTGGAGCTCGGCCCTTGATTGGGTCGGCAAACGTCGATGGTCTTCCTCCCGTCACGATTTGGCAAGCGGGAAAACGTCGCTGCGCTGCATCGTCGCTTTCTTAACCTCTCCCCGTTCTTTACGGGACGAGGGAAAAGAGAATTACCGTCCCGGACGGAGTTCCAGGCTCTCGAGCCCGGCCGCGACGTTAAGGCCGACCTGGCCCTGGAGGCTGAGCGGCTGTAACGAGATCGAATTACCCGAGCCGCCGACCAGAACATTGCCGCCGCCGCCGACGCCGACCGATGCGCTGCCTTGCGCGCCGGCATAATCGCCGGAGAGATCGCCCGGCCCGAGCCGCGCGACCGGCGAATAGACGGCCCAGGCGAGCGCAGTCTCCTGGGTGATGCCGAGATCGACACCGACTTTGCGGATGGTTGCGACATAGCGGTCGTCCGGGATCCCGGCGACTCGCAGCACGCAGCCGAGATTGGTCACGGAGCCGACGATGAAGCCGATGCTTGCGCCGCCGCGGCATTCGAGAACACCGACCTGCACCATCGGCGGCTGCTGGGCGCCGGCAAAGGACGCGACCAGCATGGCAGCGGCGGCCCCGGCAAGCATGAATGAACGGCGCATAAGGAAATCTCCGGCTATGAAAGGATGTGATGCGGGCAAAGCGCGCCATCCCCTGAGGCGCTCGCTTTCCTATGCCACAACATCCTGCGCCGTGCCAAATAAAACAGGCCCGCTTCAAGCGGGCCTGTTTGTATTCCATTGGCCTTTCCGTCAGCCGTGACGGTGATGCCTCGGATGGTGCCAGCGATGCCCGCCATGCGGGAAGCCGACCGGCTCGAGCTCAATGCCGGCGACGCCGGCCGCGACATTCAATCCGGTCTGGCCTTGCACGCTGATCGGCTGCAGCGCGTAGGCATTGGCCGGACCGCCGACCAGGAAATTGCCGCCGCCGCCGACGCCGATCGACGCATTGGCGCCGACGCCGCCGTAGGTCCCTGCAAGTTCGCCGCGTCCGAACCTGATGTTCGGCGCATTGACGGCCCATTCGAATCGGGTCTGCTCGGTGATGCCGAGATCGACGCCGATCCGACGCAACGTCGCGATATAGGCTTCGGGACGGCGGCCCTGGCTCTGGAATATGCACTCGAGGCTGGTCACCGAACCGACCACAAAGCCGACATTCTGGCCGCCGTGGCATTGCAAGATGCCGGCGCGAACCGGCGGCAGCGCGTTGGCGCTCGCGATCGGCGCGATGGCGGCAACGATGGCGATAACAAGTGTCGAGCGTCGCATGTCCTTAGACTCCCCGGAACGATTTGAATGGCGCGGGCGCGACAGGAAGGAAGCGCCGTGTCCAAAACAAGGCGCTTTCCAAAAAGTTGCCGTCAAAAGATCAAGGGGTCGGCGAGTGATGTGATTTGACACGCCTTTTTTCTGACGCGTTTTCTAAATGCGAACCGGATTCCACTTCGCTCGAAAACGCTCTATCTCAAATTGCCACAAAAGCGCTGGATGCGCTTGCAGGCGTCTTCGAGATCGGAGGTCTTCGCCGCATAGGAAATGCGGAACGCCGGACCAAGCCCGAATGCCGAACCCTGCACCACCGCGACGCCTTCGGCCTCCAGCAGCTCAGTGACGAAGTCCTCGTCATTGCCGATCGATTTGCCCGACGGCGCGGTCTTGCCGATGGTGCCGGCGCAGGACGGATAGACATAGAACGCGCCTTGCGGCCGCGGACAATCGATCCCGTTGGCCTGGTTGAGCATCGACACCACAAGATCGCGGCGCTCCTTGAACATCTTGTTGTTCACGGGAATGAAGTCCTGCGGACCGTTGAGCGCTTCGACCGACGCCCATTGCGAGATCGACGACGGGTTCGAGGTCGATTGCGACTGGATGGTCGCCATCGCCTTGATCAGTTCGGCAGGACCGCCGGCATAACCGATGCGCCAGCCTGTCATGCAATAGGCCTTCGACACGCCGTTCACCGTCAGCGTGCGATCGAACAGCTTTGGTTCGATCTGCGCCGGCGTTGCGAACACGAAGTCGTCATAGACCAGATGCTCGTACATGTCGTCGGTCATCACCCAGACCTGCGGATGCTTCACCAGTACGTCGGTGATCGCCTTCAACTCGCTTCGTGTATAGGCAGCGCCCGTCGGGTTCGACGGCGAGTTGAGGATGATCCACTTTGTCCTTGGCGTGATCGCCTTTTCCAGATCGGCCGGTTGCAGCTTGAAGCCATGCGCGGCGGTGCACACCACCGCGACCGGCTCGCCGCCGGCCAGCGCCACCATCTCCGGGTAGCTCACCCAATAGGGCGCCGGGATGATGACCTCGTCGCCCGGATTGATGGTGGCCATCAGCGCGTTGTACAGCACCTGCTTGCCGCCGGTGCCGACGATGACCTGGTTCGGCTTGTAGGTGAGATCGTTCTCGCGCCGAAACTTGGCGATGATCGCCTGCTTCAGCTCGGGAATGCCGTCGACCGCGGTGTACTTGGTCTTGCCGGCCTCGATCGCGTGGATCGCCGCCAGCTTGATGTTGGCGGGCGTATCGAAATCGGGCTCGCCGGCGCCAAGGCCGATGACGTTGCGGCCCGCCGCTTTCAGCTCGCGCGCTTTATCCGTCACAGCAATGGTTGCGGACGGCTTCACACGGTCAAGCGCAGCGGACAGGAACGGCATCATTTTCTCCTTGCAAACGTCGCAGGCGCTCAGGCGCACGAACAGATTTATGGGCAGGGGCGCACACTAAGGTGCGCATCATTGCACTGCAAGGTGGCTCGGCATGGTTTCTCGCATCTCACAAAAGCTTGCAGGTTCGAGCGGGGGACAGGGCGTCCGGGCAGCCTGGGGGCGACCAAGGCACTGTCAGTTTCATGAGACTTGCCAAGCATTTACCGGCGATTAAGTAGCCCAGCGATTCGCGCAAAATTGCCGCCCGGCATTCCGAACCCCTCACGGTATTAACCGCCCGCGAACCGGCCTCTGATAGCTCTGGCGCGCCATGAGATCCTCGAAGACAGGCGCGTCCGGAAATGAATATCGAGCAAGCCCAATTGCAGCGCGCGGATCGTCTGATCTGGGCAACGATCGCAGCCACCGCGACTATCGTCTTTGCAGCATCCGTCATCGGTTCCTTTCACATCGGCTGGGCCTCGTTCCTGAAAGCCGGAATTGCCTGCTCGCTGCTGATTGCCGCCGGCTGGTTCTACCGGACGGTCAGAAAAGACCCGCGTCCCGCGGCCGCGCTGACCAGCACAGCTCAAATCATCACATTCGCCATGGCCGGCGCGCCGCTGTCCTATATTGCGGCGAGTGCCGCGCTTCCGCTGTGGGACGCAACCTACATGGCATGGGACCGCGATATCGGGTTCGACTGGCTGGCACTGCTGGCCGTCATGAATGCGCATCCGGCGCTGCACGTCATTTTCGCCTTTGCCTATTCGAGCTTCGCATTGCAGACCACCGTGGTCGCCATTGCGCTAGCGGTAACCGGTCATCTGTTACGGCTGCGGGTCTTCATCATGAGCTTCATGATCACAACGTTTGTGACCATCGCAATCTCGGCGGCCATGCCGGCGCAAGGTGTCTGGGGCCATCTGCATCTGTCCACAGAGGACTACCCCGCAATTGCGCCTGTCACGCAAAGCCTGCATCTTCCGATCTTTCACGGTTTGCGCGACGGCACGTTGCGTCTTCTGGTGGGGAATGGCGCGGAAGGAATCATAACCTTCCCGAGCCTGCATACGGCGCTGGGCGTTCTTTTCATGCTCGCGTTATGGCCGGTCAAATATCTGCGCTGGGTTGCGGCGCTGTTGAATATCGTGATGATCGCGGCAACGCCGATCGACGGCGGCCATTACTTCTCCGATGTCATTGCGGGAACGGCTATCGCGGTACTTTGCTGGATAGCGGTTGGTCGCGCTTTCGGTGCCAATCATGATCTCCGCGCACCACAAACTCGACCGATCTCCGCCCCCTCGATCGTCCCGGAAATGGTCGCGGTGACGGCCGCCGGACACGGTTCACACGCGCTTGATTCGCCGCGGCCTGAAACGCGCGCAAGCGTGAGCTGAATTGTAACCGCTTATTGCAAGGATGTTCCAGTCGGTTGCACTGCGGTAGAGGTTTTCGACTTTTTCCAACTAGCGGGACTTGCGAGGCATCGGCATCGGCAGCATTGTCTAGCCGCATTGCGGAGCGACAAGCCCGTAAAGCGAAAGACTCCTCAACAATCGAAAACACCCTGATGTACAAGCTCTACTCGATGCAGCGCTCCGGCAACAGCTACAAGGTCCGTCTTGCGCTGGCGCTGTTGAATGCGCCCTATTGCGCGATCGAGATCGACATCCTGCGCGGCGAGAGCCGCACACCGGATTTCCTCGCCAAGAATCCGAGCGGTCAGGTGCCGCTGCTCGAAGTCGAGGACGGACGCTTTCTCGCCGAATCAAACGCCATCCTGTGGTACGTCGCCGGCGGCACGCCGCTCGCGCCGGACACGCGGATCGAGCGCGCCGAAGCGCTGCAATGGATGTTCTTCGAACAGCATGCGCTGGAGCCGAACATCGGCGCGGCCTATTTCTGGCTGTCGCTGGTCAGGGGCGGCCGCGACCTACAGACGCATGCACTGGAAGACTGGATGGAGCGCGGCTACGCGGCGCTGCAGGTGATGGAGAATCACCTCAAGACCCACCAGTATTTCGCCGCGAACCAGCTCACGGTCGCCGACATCGCGCTCTACGGCTATACGCATGTCGCCGACCGCTGCGACTACGACCTCGCGACATTCCCTGCGATCCGCGCCTGGTTGCGGCGCGTCGAACGGACCCCGGGATTCGTGTCGATGGACCAGCCGCCCGCCGATGTCGACGATCCCGCCAGCATCGCGCCCGCGGGCGCATAGTCCTTAACAGGCACAAATTTCGCCGCGATTCTGCCGTTTTCGCAGCCGGAACCGCCGCATTGTTGCCGGCGAGTGTGGCGAGATTCGCTTTGACGCTGCGGGTGATTCGCTCGCGCTTTAAGGGATTTGGACCATGACACGGTCGCCAAATGCGGTTGGCTTTAGCGGCCGGAGCGCGCCCGCCGCCTCATCGCGATTGACCGACGCCGTCGCGGCAGCGCTTGCGATCGGGTCGCTGTCACTGTGCCTGATCGTCGCCGTCACCGTGCTGTCGATCAAGGTCGGCATGGCACTCCCGGTTCCGGCTTAAGCACGCCCGGCCACAGGCGTGCGCGGCGGCGCATTCCGCTCGCGAGCGATCCCTCATTTGATCGCAAACTTCGGAAAGCTTGGCCGATCCGATCAACCGCTTCTTAAGCGTCGCGCAAGAAAAGCCGCCGGTGGCGCAACCATCGGGCAACGAGCTCGCTCTATCCTGCGCAAGCGGAGGGCAGCATGCGGTTCGACCGGCGCGCCATCTTCGGTCCGGCCCTGACGGCAGCGACGGCGTTGATCGCGATCTTTGCCGATCGCTATCTCATTGCCGTTCCGAACCCGGCGCCGCTGTTCGTCTGCATCGTCGCCTTCGCGGGCTCGCTGTCGGGCTTTGCCTCGGGCATGACCAGCACCGCCATTGCCGTGGTCGGCTCCGCCGTGTTCTTCCTCAATCACCGCGCATTGCCCGGCTTTGAGACCTCGGACCTGGTTCGTCTGGCGCTGCTGTCGACGACGGCGGGCGGCACGGCCGCGATCACCGGACTGTTGCGGCAAAGATTGATGGATACGCTTTCCTGGGAGCGCAAGCATCATGCAACCGCCGCGCGGCTGTCGGCGGCGCTGGACGAGGTCGACATCGGCATCGTGCTGCTCGATGCCGACACCCGCGCCGAATTCATCAACCGCGCCTTCCGCGAATATTTCTCGCTGTCGGACGAGCAGGCCGACAGCAAGCCGCCGTTCATCGCGCTGATGTATCACGGCCGCGACACCGGCGCCTACGAACTGCCGGAGCAGGAATTGAATGCCTTCATCGCGCGGCGCACCGCGATGATGCGATCGGGCGACCAGACGCCGATCAATATCACCCTCAAGAACGGCAAGGTGCTGCGCTTTTCCTGCACCGCGCTGCCCGACGGCGGACGCATGCTGAGCTACACGCCGGTCACCGACCTCGTCCGCCATACCGACGATCCCTCCAGCGCCGACTATTATCGCTCGCTGCGCGAAGGTGGCGACAGCAAGTTTGTTCGCAATCTGCACGCGGCGGAATGAGCGCCGCCATTCAACACGGACATTGATCCCGGTGCACGGAGTGCTTAAAGAAGAGCGCATCGCCTGGGCTCACTTGAATTTTCACGAAGCCGAAAAATGTCCGACGACCTCTTGATCCGCTTCGTCGCCCGGGGCGACTTCGACAAATGGCTGCCATTGTGGGACGGATATAACGCCTTCTACGGGCGCTCCGGCTCGACCGCGCTGCCGCGCGAAATCACCGAGATGACCTGGTCGCGTTTCTTCGATGCCTATGAGCCGCTGCATGCGCTGGTCGCGGAGAGCGGCGGCGAATTGCTCGGACTGACGCATTATCTCTTTCATCGCAGCACGAACATGATCGATCCCATCTGCTATTTGCAGGATCTGTTCACGGTCGAAGCCGCGCGCGGAAAAGGAGTGGGCCGGGCGCTGATCGAAGGCGTCTATCGAGAGGCCCAACTTGCCGGCTCGCCGCGGGTCTATTGGCAAACGCACGAGACCAACCGCACCGCAAGAACGCTGTACGACACGGTCGCGGAGCATCAGGGATTCATCATTTATCGCAAGCAGTTTTAGAGAATCTTCCATCGCGGATGCGGCGCGCTCGAACGCGCCGAACAGCGAAACACCCCGTTTTTCAGGGCTCCGGCAGCCTGTGGATAACTAAAGCTGTCACCACTACGTAATATTGCGGGGGTAGGGTTCACCTGCGTCTGATCAGGCCCCCCGTCACAGATCAAGCGCCCCAGCGGTCCCCGTCAGTCGCCGCGTCTGACCGGGGCCGCACTTTTTTGGGCCCCTGTTTGGTCCGGGCACGGCATTGCCTCGCCGTCAGGCCCCCCACCGCTTCGCCTGAGCCAACGTATGCCCGTTCCGGCGCACCGATATTCATGCTGCGAATACAATCTATCCAGCCCATGCACTGGATTCATCTTTTGCCGGCTCCTAGTTTCTCAGACCTCGCAAAAGGAAGACGTCATGCGAATTGCGCCGGTCAACGCCCCCTTCTCGCCGAACGTGCAGGCGCTGTTCGACAGACTTCCCGCCTCCTGGTCCCCTCCGTTCAAGCTTTTCACCGTGCTGGCCCGCGACGAACGGCTGCTGTTGCGCTTTACGGGTTCGGCGGTCAGCTATCTCGAGCCCAGCCATGTGACGGTGCGGCAGCGCGAAGTATTGCTGCTGCGCGTCACGGCGCGGTGCCGATGCGCCTACGAATGGGGCATGCGGGTTCACTATTTTGCCGAGCAGGCAGGCCTGAGCGACGCCGAGGTCTACGTGTCGGTCCATGGCGATGCCGACGACGCCAATTGGCAGCCGGACGACAAGCTGCTGGTTCGACTGGCGGACGAGCTTCACGATACGGTTTCGATCAGCGATGAGCTCTGGACGGACTTGCGCACGGCATTTTCCGAGGAAGCGGTGATCCAGCTTCTGATGATGGCCGGCTATTATCGGACGGTCGCCACCATCGCGAACGCCTTGCGGCTTCCGCTTGAACCGCAGGTTGGACGGCCGTTCCCTCCGAAGGCGAGACCTGCATGAGACGAGACCTGCATGAGAATTGATCCGCTGACACCGCCCTATTCCCAAGAAGTCCAGGCGCAGTTCGACCAATTGCCGCCCTCGTGGCAGCCGCCATTTGCGCACTTTACCGTTCTGGCGCGCGATCCACGGCTGCTTCGCGCCTACCGGCTCGGATCGGTTGCTTATCTTGAACCCAGTCATCTCTCCATCCGCCAGCGCGAAGTTTTCCTGCTGCGCGTGACGGGGCGTTGCCGCAACGCCTTCGAATGGTGCCTGCGCGCGCACTATTTCGCCGATGACGCCGGCATGACCGAACCCCAGTTGAGCGCGTCCGTCTACGGCAGCGCCGACGACGCCTGTTGGCAGACCAACGATCGTATGCTGATCCGCCTCGCCGACGAACTTCACGACACCGCAACGATCAGCGATGCGCTGTGGGCTGAGCTCGATGGGCGGCTTTCCGACGAAGCGATCCTGCAACTCATCCTGCTGGCCGGCCATTATCGCACCAATGCCTATGTGTCGATCGGCCTGCAGGTTCCGGTCGATCCGAGGGTTAAGCGACCATTCCCCGCGCCGTGACAGCAACTTTCAAAAATTTCCGGCAGGCTCAAGCCGACTTGATGCAAGCGATGCGATCGCACCTTGCGGCCCCGATAGCTGCGGGCCAAGATAGCAGCCCATCGCGCGCTCCCGGCCTCGTTAGGATCCATCCATGCAAATTCGCAATCTCGGCGGCTCCGGCCTGCGGGTTTCCGCCGTCGGCCTCGGCTGCAACAATTTCGGCCAGCGCACTGATCTGGAAACCTCGCGCAAGGTGATCCACAGGGCGATCGACCTCGGCATCACGCTGTTCGACACCGCCGATATCTATGCCGGGATGGGCGGCTCGGAGACGGTGCTGGGCACCGTGCTCGGCGACCGCCGCAAGGACATCGTGCTGGCGACGAAATATTCCAAGCCGATGTCGACCGACGGCACCAAGCAGGGCGCCTCGCGGCGCTACATCATGTCCGCGGTCGAAGCCAGTTTAAGCCGGCTGAAGACCGACTACATCGATCTCTATCAACAGCACGATTATGATTCACTCACCCCGATCGAGGAGACCTTGCGGGCGCTGGACGATCTGGTCCGGCAAGGCAAGGTCCGTTATATCGGCAACTCGAATTTCCCGGCCTGGCGCACCGCGGAGGCCGAACATGTCGCCCGCGCGATGAACGTCAATCGCTTCGTCTCCTGCCAGGACGAATACAGCCTGGTGGTGCGCGACATCGAGAAAGATGTGCTGCCGGTGGCCGTAGAATACAGGCTTGGCCTGCTGCCGTTCTTCCCGCTGGCGAGCGGTTTGTTGACCGGCAAATACAAGCGCGGCGCGGCGGCGCCGGAAGATACGCGGTTCGGCAAATCGCCGGCGCTGCGCGATCGCTACATCACGCCGCGCAACGAGGACATCGTCGAGAAACTGCAGGCGTTCGCGCGAAGCCGCGGCCACACCATGCTGGAGCTCGCGTTCTCGTGGCTGGCATCGCGCCCGCAGGTCGCCAGCGTGATTGCAGGTGCCACCCGCGTCGAGCAGGTCGAGCAGAATGTGAACGCGATCGGCTGGACGTTGAGTGCGGAAGAACTTGCGGAGATCGATCGGATGACGAAGTAGGTTCGTCATTCCGGGATGCGCCGCTTGGCGCAGGCCCGGAATCCTACTCACGATCGTGGTTATGGATTCCGGGCTCGCGCGCTTCGCTCGCGCCCCGGAATGACGGAGTCTGTTGGCAACCTAAGCCACCAAGCCCGGCATCGGCTTGGTCGCGGCGCTGTCGGGGAATACGGATTCGGCGAGTACGCGCTCGGCGAGGCCGAACTGGTCGCGCAGCACGCCCTTGATCACCGCGCGCAGATCGGTGGTCGGCAACAGATCGCGGCCCTGATAGAGGCTCGACGCCTTCAGCGACGGCCAATCCGAAATCACCCGCCCACCCTTCACCGCGCCGCCGGCGAGTAGCGCAATGGTGCCGGTGCCATGATCGGTGCCCTCGGTGCCGTTGATGCGCACGGTGCGGCCGAACTCGGTCGCGACCACCACCACGGTGTCGCGCCAGCGCGCCGCGAGCCCGCTCTCGAATTCCGCGAGCGCGCCGTCAAGGCCAGACAATAGCTGCGCCAGGCGCCCGACCGGGCCGCCTTCATTGGCATGGGTGTCCCAGCCGTCGAACGCGAGCGCGGCGATGCGCGGGCCATCGTCGGCCGCCATCAGCTTTGCGGCGCCCCGCGCCACCAGCCGCATCGCGGCGGCGCCGTTGGCGCCGGGCTTCGGCTTCATGTCGTCGCCGAGCGCGACCTTCTCGAGCTGCAAGCCCTGCGTCAGCGCGCTCGCCAGCGCGGGATCGCGATGTTGATAGAGTTCGATGAGGCGCGCCGCGGTATCATCGTCGGCCTGCGGCAGCGCCACCGGCGCCCAGCCGACGGTCGGCGCGGCACCGCGCAACACCAGCGGCGTGGTCGGTCCGACCGCAAGACCGCTCATCACCCGCTCGCCCTTCGGCAAGGCTTCCAGCGCGCGGTTGAGCCAGCCGGACTGCACCCGGCCCGGCCCTGTAAAGCCGCTTTCCAGAACGTCCTGCCCGTCGAAATGCGAACGGTCGCGGTAGGAGGTCGCGACTGCGTGAATCACGGCCGCGTGTTTCTCACGGTACATCCGGGCGAATTCCGGCATCGAGGGATGCAGCGCGAAAAAGGAATCCAGCATCGGGGCGGCGTGCGGCCCGTCCGATGTCAACGCGATCGAACCATGCAGCCCGGCATAGTCGGGATCGCCGACGGGAGCGACGGTGGCAAGCCCATCGAGCGCGCCGCGCAGGATCACGACGATCAGCCGGGGATCGCGGCCGTCGGCGGCCCGCGCGAATTTCGGCAAATAGGCCCAGGCCGCGAACGAGGCGCCGCCAAGCAACAGCGCGCGGCGCGATGTTGCGAATGACGTTTGGCTCTCACAGCATTCCATCGTCATCTCCTCTGGAATTCCGGTGACATCAAAAGCAGCGCCAGCGCCTGCTGTCGCGATTCCGCACGTTCGATGGTGCGCCGCGTCTCCTCCGATGCCGCATCCGCCGCCGCAAGCTCCAGCAGATCGCGGGGGTCGACGCCTTCTGCGAGACGCGAGGCGATCTGCGCGGCGATATCGAGCCGCAGCTTCATGCCTTCGGGTGCTGCCCACGCCGCATTGGTATCGGGAAATCCGTTCGGCCCGGCGGGCGACCACAGCGGCTGGCCGAGCACGTTGAGGCCGCCGAGGTAGCGGCCGGGATCTTCCGGAATGCGCGCCAGCAAGCGGCCGCTCGCCACCAGGAACTCGTAAGGCGAGCGGACCTTTGTCAGTGGCGCCTGCCAAGCCTCGTCGCTGTCGACCAGCGTGTTCGCCAGCGCCATGAGGTCGCCATCGGTCTTGGTGAAAGTATCCTGGAGCCGCGCCACCAGCGCCGGCGGCGGATCATCCGCCACGAAGTGGCGCGCGAATTTGGTGGCGACGAATTTCGCGGTCGATGGATGGCGGGCGATGTCGGTGAGCACCGCCTCGCCCTGCGCGACGCCGTTCGCTTCATAGATCTTGCCCATCACAGTTTGCGGTCCGGGCTGGTGCGCATTGGCATTGAACACAAAACTGCCGGGCAGACCCAATTGTCCCTGGCGTCCGGCAAAGGTCCAGCCGGTGATGACACGCGCGAGCGCGGTCACGTCGTCCTGCGTGTAGCCGCCGCCGACGCCGAGCGTGTGCAGCTCCATGATTTCGCGCGCGAGATTTTCGTTCAGGCCGCGGTTGCGGTTTTGGCCCGCGCGCGAGTCCGGACCGAGCGATTGCTGGTTGTCGAGGAAGAACAGCATCGCCGGGTGCTGTTCGACCGCCTTCAACATGTCGCCGAACCGTCCAAGCACATGGGGGCGGATCGCCTCGCGTTCGAACGAGCCCGCCCACATCCGCGCCAGCCCGCCCTTGTTGGCGGAGATGCAGAAATGGTTGGACCAGAACGCCACCAGCCGCTCGGCAAATCCGCATTCCGCCAGCGTAGCCCGCTGCAATCGCGCCAGCGCCTCGGCGCGAAAGGTTTTCTGGATGACGTTGAGCGGTTGCTGCGGCGCTGGTTTCACCGCATTCGGCTGCATCGCGGGACTAGGCGTCGCCTCGGCCGGCGCCATCGTCGCGTTGGCGCCGTTCTTAGCGGCTTGCTGCATTGCCGGCTCTTTCGGCGAGATCTCCAGTGCGATGCTAGAGAGCGAACGCCGCTGCGGCTTGGTCTCCGGCGTGCCTTGCGCGGGCGGGCCCTCGGTCGGCGCCGCGGCCGCGCCCGATTTCGCCGCGGCTTCACGCGCCTGCTGCTGTTCGAACTGATATTCGAAAATCTGTTTCGCCAGCACCGGCGTCGATTGCAGTCCGGGAACTTCAAGCAGCACGCCGTTGGGGCGGGCGAGTTCGGCCTTGACGAAGCCGCGCGGATCGGACGCAGCGTTGACGAAATCACCGGACGCGCCGCCCCGCGCGCCAAATCCGAAACGATTGAGCGCGACCAGGGCGTTCTTCGAATCGCGGGCCATCGGCGCCTACCTTTGGGTTCTTACCTTTGGGCTTTTAGCTTTGCGCTTTAATCGTGCGGGCGCATATATCCGGAAATTCAATTATACTGCCGTTCGAGATGAACCCGACATTAAAAGCGCGGGGATCGTTGGGTCTTAATCATGACAAATCGGTTAGGAATTCGCACCTCGCGCCGCCTCGCCTGCTCCCGTTGCGGCACGGAATTCACTTGCAACCCGGCAGGGCCGTGCTGGTGCGCGGAAGAAAATTTTCGTCTGCCGATGCCTGAAGACGGCGAGGATTGCGTGTGCCGGGATTGTCTGCGCAAGGCCACTGCAGAGATTCGTCCAGCCGAATAATAAGCAGACCGCGCTTTTACCTCGCCCGTCTGTGACTTTTATTTCTGACGCTGCGAACGCGCGCGCCGCACCGACAACGCCGCCTCGATCAGGGAAAACGCCGCCTCGCCGGCCGTCTCCATATAAGAGGGATCGCGCTGCAAGAGGACGACGGCGAACGAGCCGTCGAGCAGCAACAGGATTTGCCGGGCAAGCCGCGACGCGTTTTCGATGCCTTCGGCTTCGAAGGTGAGGCGCAGCCAATCCTCGAATTTTTTCTTGTGCGCGGCGCCGATCTTGATCGCGGGATGTCCGGGCAGATTGGCCAATTCGGCGGAGGTGCGCAGGAAGCCGCAGCCCTTCCATTTCGGATGCCTCGCGGAACGGGCGAGATTGCGAAAGATCGCGTCGACCTTGGCGGGTAGTCCACCTTTGGTCTCGGTGAACCATTTCTTGAACAACTCGAGATTCGGCTGGTCGCGGGCGGCAAGGTAGGCTGCCACCAGATCGTCCTTGCTCTTGAAATGATAATACAGCGTGCGCTTGGTAAGGGAGGCCTTGGCCGCGACCGCATCGACGCTCACGCTCTTGATGCCTTCGCTGTAGAACAGCGCGCTCGCCGCCGAAATGATGCGCTCGCGGGTCGGGCTCGGAGATCGTGCCATGCACGTATGTATACTGACCAGTGAATATATACAATGCGGCGCCAGTCCTATCATACGCCCCGATGCCGCTAACGCCGGAGATTGCATGATGTCGGAAGCCGTCCTGATCGAGATCGAAGATCAGATCGCGCTGATCACGCTCAACCGGCCGGAGCGGCTGAACGCGCTAAACTATGAGTTGATCGATCGCTTGATGGCGGCGCTCGACAGGGTCGAGGCCGAGGTCGGCGTGCGCGCGGTCATCCTGACTGGCGCCGGCGAACGCGCCTTCTCCGCCGGCGCCGACATCCACGAATTCTCTGTTAGCGTGCGCCAGGGGATCGATGTGGCGTTGCGCGATTTCGTCCGGCGCGGACAGGCGATGACGGCGCGGCTCGAAGCCTTCAAGAAACCGGTCATCGCCGCCGTCAACGGGCTTGCGTTCGGCGGCGGTTGCGAGATCGCCGAAGCCGTTCACCTCGCGATCGCCAGCGACAGGGCTCGGTTCGCCAAACCGGAGATCAATTTGGGCTTGCCGCCGACCTTCGGCGGAACACAGCGGCTGCCGCGGCTTGCGGGGCGCAAGCGCGCCTTGGAGCTGCTGCTGACCGGCGAGCCGTTTTCACCGGCACGCGCGCTGGAAATCGGCCTGATCAACCAGATCGTGCCGCATGATCAATTGCTATCCGCGGCGCGCGAACTGGCGCGACGCATCATCCGGCATTCGCCGCGCGCGGTCGGCAGCGTCATCACCGCCGTGACGCGAGGGCTGAATGTCAGCATCGGGGAAGGGCTTCTGATCGAAAGCGAGCAATTTGCCGCGCTGTTGCCGAGCCACGATCTTGCCGAAGGACTTGCCGCGTGGATCGAGCGGCGGCGGCCGAGCTACAACGGCAGCTAGGGCTTACACTGCATAGCCCGGCGATTTGCGCGCCATGCCGCCGAACGCGTCGAGCAGCCGTTCGCGCCACGCATAAATCGGATCGTCCGCTTCTAGCAATTGGAACGGGCTGACGGCGCGCGCCCATTGGAAGCCGCCGAACACGATATAGTCGGCGTAGTTCGGCGCCTCGCCGCCGAGATAAGCTTGCGCCTTCAGGGCGAGCCGCATCGGCTCGAGGTTTTTTCGAAAGCCGACCACGGATTTGTCGCGCGCCGCCACGGTCTCCTCCAGCGGCCTGCCCAGACGCGCCTCGCGGCTCTGTCGGAAATAGGCCGCGTCGACCGGCGCCAGATGGCCGGGAATATCCGCCACGATCAGCGGAAAAATGCCGCCGACCACCGCGATATCGCCCCACCCGTTGACCATGCGGCCGATGGCGCGGCCGCCCCCGCCGCCGAACAGCGACGGCCGGTCCGGATAGCTGTCTTCCAGATAATTCGCGATCACCCAGGAATCGACCACCGCGTTTTCACGGTCGAGCAGCACCGGGACCTTCTCGGATCCATGCGGCGCGATCGCCGCCTTCTCGGTGAAGCGCCAGGGAATCGAATCCGCCGTGAGCTGCTTGTGCGCCAGCGCCATTCGCGTCCGCCAGCAGAACGGACTGAACGGACGCTCAGCGTCGGTGCCGACCAGCTCGTAGAGTTTTAGCGACATGGAGCAGCCCCGCTTTCTCCTCTCGTCATGCCCCGAGCAGGCGGGGCATCCAGTACGCCGCGGCGTTTGTGAGAATTACCACTGCCTATGTTTACTGGGTCATCCGCCTTCGCGGATGACGACGACCGTGCACTACCGCACCACGGCCGCGGTCTGCCCGAACAGGATCTTGCGCTCTTCCTCGGTGCGGATCGCGGGCTGGCCGAAATTCGGGTTGACCTCTTTGGCCTTGGCGTAGGCGCGCTCGGTGGCGGGGCGGACCTTGATGGTCTCGAGCCAGCGCTTCAGATGCGGAAACTGATCGATGTCCTGGCCCTGGTTCTTGTATCCCACGACCCAGGGATAGCTCGCCATGTCGGCGATCGAATAGTCGCCGGCGATGAACTCGCGATCGGAAAGCCGCTTGTTGAGCACGCCATAAAGCCGGTTGGTCTCGTTCACATAGCGGTCGATGGCATATTGCAGCTTGTCCTGCGCGTAATTGCGGAAGTGATGGTTCTGGCCGGCCATCGGCCCGAGCCCGCCCATCTGCCAGAACGTCCACTGGATCGCGTCGTAACGGCCGTAGAGGTCGGCGGGCAGGAATTTGCCGGTCTTCTCGGCGAGATACAAAAGCATCGCGCCGGATTCGAAGATCGAGATCGGCTTGGCCCCGCCCTTCGGCTCATGATCGACCATCGCGGGAATGCGGTTGTTCGGCGCGATCTTCAAAAACTCCGGCTGGAACTGCTCGCCCTTGCCGATGTTGATCGGAAAAATCTTGTACTTGAGGCCGGTCTCCTCAAGAAACATCGTGATCTTATGGCCGTTCGGCGTGGTCCAGTAATAAAGGTCGATCATGGCGCGTTCCTGCTGGATGTCATATTTCCATTGTCCTGCATCGCAAAGTAGATGCGGTTGCATGGATTGTCGCCATTTAAGCTCGCAAGTCAATGGCAGGCGCGCGAAAGTGATCGCGATGCGAATAGCTGAATCGGACCGCTAGTGTTCTGTCCCGGAAATTCGCTGACAAAGTCGCGCGAGTTTCTGGAGGATGGAGTCAGCGGTGGCAGTCCACACGAAGGGACATGAATTTGCATTG
>Ga0070713_100000947_pt1 | contig 18564 bp, 12 predicted proteins | sample LARL82metaG_FD_65465 | JGI IMG/M metagenome (GOLD analysis project Ga0070713, IMG submission 65465) | Corn, switchgrass and miscanthus rhizosphere microbial communities from Kellogg Biological Station, Michigan, USA - LAR L8-2 metaG | ecosystem: Host-associated > Plants > Roots > Rhizosphere ...
CGGTGGCGCGGGCGTCCACCGCGATGCTGGCGTCTCGGTCTTGGTGTTGGCCACCAGCAGCACCTGGTGGCGCGACGGGTCGTAGGCCATGCCGGCCTGACCGGAGACGCCGGTGAGGGGCTCGCCGAGCTGCTGCCAGATGCGGCCGTCCCAGGTCCAAGTGTCACCGAGGGAGTGGGTGTCGGAGAGCCGGGTGAATCCGCCGAAGAGCACCAGACGGTGGATCGCCGGATCCCAGACGAGCGCCGCGCTGTGGCGCGGTGGCGGCGACGCCGCCGACTGCTGCTGATGCCAGCGCTGGCCATCCCACGACCAGGTGTCGCCAAGGTCGATGCCTTCCTGAGATCGGCCACCGAAGAGCACGACCGCCTGCAGATCCGGGTCGAACGCCATGGCCGCACCACTTCGGGCCCCGACCACCGCAGGCGCTGGTGGCAACAGCGGCGGCCGGTCAGCCCTGTTGCGGACGATCATGCCGGCGCCGATAAGGACGGGCAACAGCGGCAGTAGAAGCGCGATTGCAAGCGGTCGCAACCGCCGGCCTCCCGCCTCGACCATCCCCAGTCCTCCGTGGTTCCGCCGCGTCGGCCTGCTCGAGAAAGACAATCACCCCTGCCGACCATTTCACATACGTCGATCGCACAACGGCCTCAGCAGTTCCGTCCAGCATCAGGGGCCGCCGCGTTCCGACTGGCGGAGGCCCAGGACAAGCTACAGTTTCACCGGTGTCGCATCAACCGCATAGGAGACGGATTCATGTCGGAAGAGCCGATAGCCTGGATAGCCATGCCTTACCGCGTGCCGGTGCTGGACGCCGGGGGGCATAAGATCGGCCCTGCCGAGAGTCTACTCGGCGATGAGGCGGAGGACATCTTCCACGGCATCGTGGTTAAGCGCCACAGTGACGGACATCTCGTGGAAATTCTCAGCTCGCAGGTGACCGTCATCACGGAGACGCACGTCCAAACCTCAATCACAGAAGATGGTGTCTCGTCCCTTCCTGAGTACTCGCCGGAGAAATGGCTCCATATAGAGTGGGGAGGCCTATTCCGTAAGCACCCACAGTGGCGGGTCGACAAATAACGAGGGGCGAGACTGCGGGCCGCTGAATACGTGTACTCAGCGGCCCGCTGGTCCCCGGCTTATCGGCCGCGGTCGCGCCGCATCACGCCCATGGACCACCAAGCCAGAATCACGCTCTCCCACATTACTGACGCTCCGACGGGGTACCTCGTGTTCTGGCCTACCACCAGATAAAACAGCGGGGTTGTGATCGCGGACGCAACGATGATGAAAAGAAACGGGTGGCGCACCATGAGCTCGTCACGTCGCTTCTTCCACCGGTTGTGTTCAGGATTCACGATACCCTATTCTGGCACGGTTAGCCGCTCGTAGAACGAGTGCGCGTTGTCGATAGTGTCCCATTTGGAGTGTACCGCCTCGCCATAGAGGTCGCCGACAGCCGCACTCGCGGCTCCGCCGAGACACCCAGCCAAGGCGCCGACACCGAAAACCCAAACGCCTGCTGCAGCTCCGAAGGCGCACCCGGCAATCTCGTTCTTGAAATGGCCCCAAACATAATGCGTAGCGTATCCGAGGCCGTACCAGGTCTTCTTCGCCACAGATGAGGCTGCGTCCGCAATCTTCCTCCACGCCGGCTGGATCTTATGCCAGATGTGCTTGAAGCCACGCCGCTCTCGGTCGGCAAACGAGGACGCGTGATCCGCCACCCAGTTACCGAAAGCGCCGAGCCACCTCCCGCTCAGGTCGAAGTTGTTGACGGGGTCCTGACTACCGTAATCGTAATCGTTGGCTGATCCGCCCTCGACAGGGTCCACCTCAAGGAATCGGCCCAGCGTAGGTGAGTACAGCCGCACTCCCATCTGGAGGAGATCCAAACCTCCCCCGACGGTGAACCGCTCCTTGTCGCCTAGCCAGCCAATGTGGTTGGCGGGCTGGGCCCCCTGGCCGAATTCGTCTACGGCCACACCCGGCGTAAAGGTGCCGCTACTGTCCGTCGTCCCCACCACGTCCCCGTGGAAATTGCTGATCGGGTAACTCGCCACACCGCCCGTGTCGATGAGTAGCGTACCGTCCGGGCCACCGACGAACGTAGTGACAACAGCCCCGCTCGTTGGCATCGAGTAGGCTGGCGAGTCACTGTCGTCGGCATAGCCGAAGCTCGTGTCCTCGATCACGACGCCGGTGAAGGCGCTGGTAACAACTCGTCGCAGCAGACGGCCGGAGGGTGCCAGCGTGTTCTTCGTGATCTGGCCGCTGTCCTGGAGTTGGGTTACATGATCGTTGCCGTCGTAGCTGATGCCGAGATGCGATGGCAGCGTTGCGGTGAGGTGCGCCGGAGCGTAGCCGGACGCCGCTGTCACCTCCAGTGTGTACGCCCCGGCACCCACGGTGGCCGAGATCGACTTCGGATGAGACGCGCTGGTGTTCTGCGCCAGAACGTTACCGCTGCTGTCCTTCAGTGCGAGATTCAGCGTGGGGTTATGCAGCGTCGGCTCCTGTGTCGACGCCGTGAAACTGGGCACCGCGAGGGTGCTGGAGTTGTCGACGATCTGCAAAGTGTAAGTGCCGGTACCCGATGCCAGGTACGGAGGCAGCGACGCGCTACCACCGCTGGCCTGCGTCGTGGCCACGACGCTGTTGCTCGGGGAAAGGAGTTTGAAGGTGAGGTTGGCGTACACCGAGATCGGGTAACTGATCGTGCTCGAGTAGCTTGCGGGATAGTCGAGCGAAATCACCTCAAGCTGGTAGGTACCTGTGGCGCCACTGGGCACGGTGTACGACAGAGACTGCGGCTTGGCTATACCGGACGTTTGCGCGGCCGTGGAGCCATCCGGGCGGAGCAGTTTGAGGTTGAGATAGGCCGTCTCGGGCAGGCCGGAGGACAATGTGTATCCAGTCGCGCCTCCCACATCGAGTACCCGGAGCGTGTAGGAGACGCGCGTCGGGTACGACACCCCGCTAACCGTGAAGGTGAGTGAAGTCGAGTTGTTGGTCGGCGTCGACCCGGTGGCCAGAACGCTTCCTGAAGAGTCGAGGAGTTCGAGCGTCAGAACGGGGTCCGGTGTGGTCGTCGGCCAAGTGAGCGTGGCAGAGAGAGGGCCATTGGCCGAGACAGTGATCGGCGTGTCCGATGTTCCCGCTGCCGCAACGTTGCCGGACGTCGTTGTCGAGTAGGTCGACGACGACCAATCAACGTTCGCTGTCAGGGCGCCGGAACCGGAGACCGGAAAGCCGATGGACGACGTGCCTCCCGCAGCGACAGAACCGGATGGCGACGCGGAAGTTGTTTGGTTCACCGGGGACCATGTCAGCGAAGGGAGGATGTAGCCTTCCCCCGCCGGCGTCATCGTGTGGTTGCCTGAACCCGAGGCGGCGAGGCTGCCGGTCCACGTGTCCGTCCCTTCGGTCGTCGCCGTTGATGAGAAGTGGTAGGAGGGGACTGCGAGGTCGGCCGAGGTGTCCTGGATCACCCAGGTACACGTGCACGCCGACGTAGCTGAATACACCAGCTGATCGAAACCTCCTGAGGAAGACGTGGTCGTCAGCACGCTGCCAGAGGTCGTCTTGAGGCTGAGTGACACCGTAGCGTAGGCGGCATTCGGATAGCTCTCGGTTGCCGTGAAAGCGGCGGCGTAGTCTTGGGAGATGATCCTCAGGGTGTAGTTCCCTGTGGCATTGGACGAGACGTTGTACGTGAGCGTCTGCGGCTTGTTACTCCCCGACGCGGAGGCGACCGTGGTGCCCGAGGGATTGACCAAGGCCAAGTGAAGATTCGCGGTGACTGGCGACGACCAGTTCAGCGTGTAGCTCGATCCGAGCCCAACGGCCAGGACGCGCATGGTGTAGGTCTGGTGGGTCGGATAGGAGATACCGCTGACCGAGAAGGAGAGGTCTTGGCGGTTGCTTCCCGTCGATCCGCTTCCTGTTGCTACCAGCGCCCCGGAGGGATCGAGAAGCTCGAGCTGCAGGGTCGGGTCGGGCGTTGCCTGCGGCCAGGTCAACGTGCCGGAGATCGTCCCCGACGCGCCGACAGGAATCGATGTGTCCGAGGTTCCGGCATTGCCCACCGAGCTGTTTGCCGCCCCCCCGGTGGTCGTCTGCTGCCAATCGACGCTTGTGCTGATGGTGCCCACGCCCGTCGCCGCGATCGGCAGGGTGGTCGTTCCACCGGCATTCACGGTCCCGCTTGGGCTCGAGGACACGGTGTGTGTCCCCTGGGACCACGAGAGCTGGCTCGTGAGGTAGTTGCTCGAATCGGCTGCGAACGGGTAGGACGCTGACGTGCCGGCAGCGAGGTTGCCCACCGGTGCTGTGGTGGTGTAGGTGGGCGTCGGACCCCAATCCAGGATCGAGGAGATCGTCCCTCCCGTCGTGCCGATCGGCGCATCGTAGGGCTGCGAGGCACTGACAGCCGGTATCTGATCCAGCGACTCGGTCAGGTTAGCCGATGTTAGGTCACCGTGAGCATCGTAGGTGTAGCCGCTCCCCGAGGGAGAGGACAGCAGCCGGTCGGCATTGTCGTAGGTGTACGACCCGTCGCAGGTCGTTGATGTTGAGCAGCGGTTGCTGTTGCCGTCGTACGAGTAGTTTCGCGTCGTCGCCCCTTCGACCGTCTGCGACAACCGACCCACCGAGTCATACGTGAAGTTCCGCGTCCGGCTGGTGGTGACTTCCTGGATGATCCGTCCGCCAGAACTGTACGTGTAGGCCCACGGCGACAGCTCGACCCCGTTCCACTTGTTGGAGAGACCGGAGACTGACCCAATGTTGCCGTCGTATGTCTTGGTTGTCACGACGCCATTGGGGAGGGTCTCGGTGCTCAAGCGGCCCGCTGAATCGTACGTATACGACGTCACGCGCGCCGAACCGGACGAGTAGTCAGTCTGTGAGACGAGCTGGTTCACGCTGTTGTACGCCCATGCGGCGAGCTGCAGGGAGGCCTGTCCACTGAACTGGCGGTAACTCGCCGTTCTTCGGTCCACCTGGTCGTACGTGTAGGTGGTCTTGGTTCCGTTCTCGTCGATGTAGGCGATGGTGTCGCCGTTGAGGTCGACAGTCGACTGCGTGGTCCGCGCCGTTCCGCCATTGTCCGTGTAACTGGTCGTGACGGTACCGGGCGTGCCATAGCCAAGCGTTGTGGTCTTGCCCTGAGAATCGGTCGTCGACGCGGTCCGCCCTCGGGCGTCGTAGGCCGTACAGGTCCAGTGGCTATCGCCGACGACCTGCAGGCCGACGATGCGGCCGCGAGCGTCATACACATATTGGTGCTGGATGGCGGGCCCGCTGGCGGGCGTGGCTCCGGTTTCCTGCTTCAGGAGGCCGGTGAGCGCAGCGCCGCCACACTGGTTGGTCGGCGCAGTGTCCGTGGACGCGTAGTAGGCAGGCGTGACCGCAGTCACGCTGCCCTTGGGGAGGGTGTGCTGTGTTTCGCGGAGGTACCCTGTGCCCACGGCCTCGTAGGTGGTCGTCGACGTCAAGGCTGCACCCTGTGGATCGCTGATCTGGGCCGTCGGCAGCCCGAGCTCTGGCGAGGCGTACTGGGTCGAGGTCTTCTTGCCGTCAGGATCGACGTGCGAGGTCGTGAGCCCGTAGCGGGGGAAGAGGTAACTTCCGGGCACGAGTACCTGGGATCCGCCAGGCGGCTGCCAATACAGTTGTAGGCTGGCGCCACCTTGATCTTGGTAGTAGTCGATGCGGATGCGATGGCGGCTGTTCGCCACGGTGTTGTTGAACGTGCCGGCGGCGGACATCGATGCAGCGTGGTCGGACCAGAAGTCGACGAGGAGCTGGTCGTCGACGAACAGGCGCGAGCCATCGTCGCTGTTGAGCCAGAACGTGTAGGTGCCCGTTGCAGGGAGGAGGATCTCGCCGGTGAACCTGGCCGACCAGTTGGTCAAGCCGGTGAGCCCAGGCGGGGGCGTACTCGTCCAGTTCGCGTTCACCGCGCCGGACGGGTCCTGGGAGCCAGTTCCGTGTGATGAGGGCGCCCCCGACGGCGTCATGGTACTCGCGTAATAGACGGCGGCCAGTCCTTGGATGCCCTCGTCATACGCAGTCGTCGCGTGCGGGACAGCCGGGTTCGTACAGCTCCCATTGGGCACGTTTCCACCGAAGCAGCTGCTTGGCGCGGGACCATACTGGTCGGTGGGGCGGTGCTCGGCGTCGTAGACCGTCGACGTCTCGAGCCCTGTCGGATCGCTCTTGGTGAGCCGACGGTCGCCACTATCCCAGGTCGTCGTGGTGGCAAGACCCGTGATGTCGTAGTCGGTGGTGACGTGGCCCGTGCCGTCGAAGATGACCCGTCGAGCGTACCCGTTCGGCTCGGTCAGGCCGGCAATGTGAACGTCGGTCTGCGTCGAAGACGTGTAGGTAAACGAGTGCGACGGGTGCGGGTCGGTCGATGAGGTTGGTGCGGGGAGGGTCACGCTGGCCACCCGCCCTGAAGTGTCGTAGGCGACCACGGTGCGGACACTGTCGTCGTCGGTACGCATCCCCGCCGCCACCTCGTCGGCGGCCAACGGGGTGCGGATCCGGACCACCCGCCCGCTGGAGTCGTAGCCGAAGTCGGTGATCTCGGTGTTGGCCTGGTTGGTCGAGCTGAACCAGTCTTCGATCCGGGAGAGGTTGCTACTGAGGTAGTAGAGGTTGGTCTGTGTGTTGTCGGGGTAGCGGACCTGGCAGAGATTGCCTGCGGGCGGCGCAGTGTCGAATCCGCTCTTCGACGGACACGCGTACGTGGGGTCTCCCTGGTAGACGAGCTGCACAACTCGCCCGGTCACGGGATCGGTGATCTGGCCGAGGCGGTCAGTCGTCGTGTTCCAGGAGAACTGGGGCGCCGCAGGATGAGTGTCGTCGACCGCCGTGACCGCCGAGGTGAGCTTGCCGAGAGAATTGAAGGTGTAGACGACCCCGTCAGCGCCATGCACGATGTAGTTGCCCGATCCATCTTGGGTGACGACGTCGTCACCCTCTGACGTGGGCGCCCACGACGCGGCGCTCCCGGAACCGGAGCTCTTCTTGATGTACTCGTGCTCGTCCCCACCAGGCCCGAGCAGCACGATGTCGTTGGTGCTGACCGTCGCGGCAACATAGGACAGTTGCTGGTTGTCACCGCCTGTGAGGCTCCAGCCCTGGGGCAGGACCGGTGGAACGGGCGAGAGCCAGGACGCCGGCATCTGTGCTCCATTGGTCACAGTCGGCCCCTTGGCCCAGAGGGTAAGGAGCGAGTCGCCAGCGTTCTGGTAGTAGTCCACCGTGATGGGGAGCGTCTGGTTTGCGGTCGTCGTCGTGAAGGCGGTGGCGTTGGTGAATTCATTCGGGGAAACCGTCTGCTGGTCGTACCAGCGGTCGAGGACCAGCTGGTTGTTGACCCAGACACGGACGCCGTCGTCGGAATCAGCGCCCACGTACCAAGCGGTCGACGTCTGGGGCAGTGTGATGAAGCCAGTCCATCGTGCGCACCATCCCTGCCCACCGACGAACGGCACCGGCGACTGACCGCCCCACGCGAAGCTCATCACCGGATCGGTGCGTACAGCCGCCGGTTGCCAGCTCGGTGGCATAGACGGGCTGGGCATCGGTGAGCAGCTGCTCCAGTAGCTGCCGCGGAGGCCGTACCCTGCGGTAGCCTGCGAGTTGTACGCATAGGAGAGCCCAATGTCTCCGCCCACCGACTTAACGGTTGGTGAGCCGGTCGTCACGACGAGGTTGCCGGTCGCGAGATTGACAGTTACTGGTCCAACAGAGTCGGTTGGATTGGATGGTTGGTCGCCGAGGCGAAGGTTTACGGTGAAGTTGCCACTCGGCGTCGAGCTGGTGTTGACGGTCCCGTCCGTGGTCCAGACCTTCCAATAGTAGGTGACACCGTCCTGCAGGTAGCCCGCCGGCACCGTGTAGCTCGTGCTGGTGATCCATCCCGAATTGAAGACCGCGCCGGTCTCGGCGTCGCTTCCCGTCGCGATGCGGAAGTCATAGCTCACTGGGTCGCCGTCAGGATCGCTGACTGGCGTGGTGGTCAGCGTTGGCGTCGTCGTCACCAGGGTCGGATTATTGATCGGTGAGACAGGGTTCGAAGCCGGCGGCGGTTGGTTGTAGTTGACGATGAGTACCGGGCGCGTTCCAACAGGGTTCTCGTCAGATCCGAACTCGTAGAAGTGGTTAGTGCCTGCGGTGTCCATCTCGATTCCATTCTCTGGCCACGCGCCCCCCGCCCAGTTGTTGACCCATGAGGTCATGTCGATGGACGTCCATGACCCTGCGTTGTAGCCGGAGACGCTGATGCGATCTGCCGTGTGCCCGGGATTCGAGTTCCACGTGATGTTCGGAGCTGACCACGAACCCGCCGCGCGCCATATGTCGAACTCTCCGAGAGTCGACTGTCGCACGTACATGGACAGCTGTGCACTGCTGATGCTCCCGCCGTTGATGGGGGACAGATCCCACTGGACGAAGTCGTAATCTTGATTCGAGGTGAAGACCTGATACCCGACCTTGTTGACGTACATCTGTTGGTTGGAGTCGAACTGCGCTGCGCCGTCGTAGTTGCAGGTGCCGCAGACGCTCGAGCCGTACGCGTCGGACATGGAGGTGTCATTTCCGGCGTTGAGCGTCGGATCGATGGTCACCGGGTAGACCCGCCCAGGCGCAGCAAGCCAACTGCCGTCGACGGAGACATCCAGCGCCTCAGAAGGCCCGCTGCCCACGAGTTGGGTGAGCACCGGTGTTGAGGCTGGGTTGCCCGACACGGCGTCGACACTGGAGTCGAAGGCCTTGCCCGGTGGCAACGTCAGGACGGCCGTCCCGGCTGCCGTGGTGAATGCGATCGTCCCATCCGCCTCGGTTCGCGCAGCGAGTCCGTTTAGTCGGAGCGGGAACCGCCAGTGCGGCGTGTCTGCGCTGGTGGGAGCCTGGGTGACGATCAGGTCGGCCTTTACTCCCTCGTCGAGAGCAAGTAGGTCGAGGTTGGCGCCGGGAAGGGCTGCTGTGTAGCGCTCGTGGTTCTCAGAGACCGCCCCAGACGCACTGCCAGCCGCTCCGTTGAGACCGAAGGTCAGCGACCAGCCAGCCCCCCTGAGGGACACCAGGTTGGGGTCTACAGCCGCATCGGCGAAGGTGATGTCGATGGGCCCAGACGTATTGTGGTGGTGGGTGCCATCTGCCGTAGTCAGCGTGCTGTCGAGCGGCTGCCACTGACCCGACGAATCCTGGTAGTTGGACGGGTCGCTATGCAGGACTGCCGTGCGGCTGCCGTCAGGGTTGCGGTAGATGTCTGCTCGCGCGGTACGGGTATCAAGCGTCGATCTGCTGAGATCGATCGGCTTGGGCGGCGTCGTCTGCGTGTTCGCCCCCCCGGTGGCTGGCGCGGAACGGGTGCCCGCACCTTTGGGCAGAGGCAGGTTGCGGAAGTCGCCCTTGGGAGTCTCGAGGGCACGCGGAGCTCGCTTCGCCGACGGGATCGGCGGCAGATCATGCGTGTCTCGCGAGGCTGCAGCGGCGGACTGCGGGAAGAGCACACTGAAGATGCCTTTGCCAGCACCGGGTGCCATCTGGACGACGACGGACACGGCGACCGAGGCGACGAGGGCGAGCTGGAGTCGCCGACGGAGCGCGGCCGCACGTCGAGTGAAGGGATACCGGATCATCGGACCGTCTCCTTGGCGATCTGGCTGCGGCGCACGCAAGTGCCGGATTGCTCCCCCACGCGGGTTGAGCGCAGTGCCACCACGGACGGCGACCCGGTATGCATAATTCCCTCCTGGACGAAGGCGCGTGTCGCCGATGCGTGTCTCAATACGGCTGAGGCAGCACGCGCTGGTTCCGATGTCGGCCTGGCCTACCGTGTCGCAAGCACTGTGGCTGGGCCGATCCTTTCTGTCGTACCGATCTAACAGGCGATCGGCTGCGCTACGACGGTGTCCCCTCCCGTCAGCCTCCCTCTCTCATCGTCATCGCGCCGCGGATCCTTCCTTTGGCGAGGCGACGTTCGCCTCGGTCGCTGCGATTCTCCACCCGCGCGAGAACGCTTGTCAAATCTGGGATTGCCGGCAGCCGGCACAGAGATGGCAACGCAACTGTGACCGTTGTCACACTCCGCCCGCGCCCTCTCGGTCTTCGAGTAGCGATACGAGATCGGTGATGGCCCGACCTGTCGTCGGCCCAAGCAACTCGCACGAATCGGCGATGGTACCCAGCCGGGTCCGGAGCGAATCGTTGGACACCAGGTCTGGCGCATCCAGCAGGGCGCGCGTCCGCGTGTGCGCTTGGCGCGCAGGTTCTTGGAGAGCCGAGAGCGCCTGGATCGTGTCCACAATGCGCGCGTCGTCGCGCGGTTGTTCGGGCCCATCGCCGTCGGTCCGCGGAGGCATGCATCGACCCTTTCTTGGAGCGGCTACTTCGATGACCGGTGCTGAGTTGGCGTGCGAGGTGAGGGAGGGCGCCGGCGGGCAGGCCGCCAGCGCCCCGGTTGAGAAGGAAATTTCGATGTGGTGAGTCCGCGCAGGGCCTGCACGCCTTCTCGTTGACGGCGGCGGCCACCACCTCCAGCTCGAAGAGGCGCACACCCAGCCGTGGGCACCGACCGTCTGCAGGAGCCGTTACAGGGAGGGCGCCGACCGGTCGATGGCCGGCGCCCCGTGTGGAAGGGAGGGTCCGATACGGCTGCCAGCCGTACACGCTAGATGAGGGCCTTGGGGCGATGCCGAACCCGAGGTTGCTGGCTGACGCCGCACCCCCGAGCACTGCGAACGTTCCCGCCATGGTCACCTGACTCCTTCCTGCTCTTGCGTCCGCCCAGCTCCCGCGCCGAGGCGCCGGTTCCGAGGAACCGCTCATCTCGGCCGTCGCGAGCTTCTGCTGATGTTGACGGTCAGTAGACCAAAAGATTGCACATGAGCGCAAATTGGGCGAAAATCCCACTACGCGAGCGCCGCACCAAGGTTCCGTCAGCCTGCGGGGGGCTCGAGTGTGGAATCCGGCACAATGCCGAGAGGCGGAGCTGACGCCAACCAGGAAGGACGATGGACGAGACGGATCCGCGACGCGGTGAGCGCGTGCTCGTGCGGTTTCCCAAGATCGCGGTCAAGAGCCAGCGAGACATGGCTCGGGTGCTCGGCCGCTACCGCTGGCTGCTCGAGGCCATCGCCCACCAGCACCTCGGCGAGACGCCGCAGGCGCAAGAGGCGGTGAACACGGTGGTCAGCCAGATGCTGGCCATCAAGGAGCCCGACCTGGAGCATGCCCTGCGGGCCATCACCCGAGCGCTTCACTACCAGTGCAAGCGCATCACGGAGCAGCAGGCACGACCTCCATCCGAGGCCGAAATCGCCCGCGCCGAGGGGATTCCATACGACGACGTGCACGGCCGCGTCGTTGGAGGGCTGGCTCTGGCCGTTGCTCAACTTCCACCAGCAGAGCGACGGGCGTTCGACCTCGCCGCGAAGGGCGTGGGCGTCACTGAGATCGCCGCCGCGCTCAACCTGAACCCGCGCACGGTGCAGATGCAGCTGTACCGAGCTCGCCGGCGCCTGCGGCGGCTGACGGGAGAGAATCCGGCGCTGCTCGGGCCGATGGTCTTCAGCCTGCGCAACGCCTGGCGCCGCCTGACCGGACGGTCAGCCGCACCGCGAGAGGCCGCGGCCCGCTGGCTCGGCATCGGTGGCGGAGGCCCGCCACTTGTGCCGCAACTAGGCGACGCCGCGGTCCTGGTTTCCCTGGCCGCGCTGAGCTTGGCGTCAGCCTCTCCAGCGGCAGAATGGCCGCCCGCATACCCGCCAGCCCTCGCCGCCAGCGCCTCGCTGCCCTCTGGCGCGGTGACGTCCTCCACCCCGAGAACGGCTGGACCAGCTCGGTCTGGACAGCCTGGACCGCAGTCGCTGCTGAGCATCCCGCTTCCCCGACTGCCCGTGCCGTTTACCGCCAGGGCGAAGAGCCCCGAAGACACCCGCGTGGTCGCCGTCGCCCCAGCGCCCCATTACCAAGAGAATCGGACCGTCGTCGCCCTCGGCGAGGACCCGGCCTGTCCGTGCCTGTTCCTCTTCCGGAGCAGCGACGGCGGTCGTTCATGGTCGACTGCACCGGGCCCAGCCAACGGCGCCCAGCTGGCCCTGCCACCCGATTACCCACACGACCCACGCATCCTCATCGGCAACCCTGCGGGCGTCGCCGGCGCGTCGGACTACGTCCTGGATCACTTCGACGGCACCTACACGCCGCTGCCTGGACCGTCTGGAATGGTGGCCGTGGATGGCGCCTTCGACGACGGCACCCCGGACGTGTACGTCGCGACCAGCTTGGGCGTGATCTCGGTCGATATGCAAAGCGGTGCGGCGTCGGCGACGGTGCTCTCGAGTGGTGTCTGGGGCCAGGCCAGCCTGGCAACCAGGCCGGGCACAGACGGCGTCGTTGCCGCCGTTCCGCGCGGCAGCGTCGCGCCCGGGGCGACCGCGGTGGGATGGCCATCAGGAACGACGGCCTCCTCCCTAATGGGCTGCCACGGCGCGGCCTGCTCCCGGTTGAGCGGGATTAACGCTGCCGACCCCCTGGCCCTGGTCGTATCAGCGACCTATGCCCTCGACCACTCCATCGCGGCGTACGGCGGAAGCGAGATCTTCCTCTCTACGGACGCGGGCGCTGACTTCTCCCCGGTCCGGCTCTCGCCGGCACCGACCACCATCTGGTCAGTCGCCTTGCAGGCGGGGCGGCTCTGGATTGCCGGAGCTCGAGGGGTGACGCCCTTCATCGGCTGGATACCCGTTGCCGGTGGAAGCTGGCACGAACTTAGTCCTGGACAGCCATCGCCCGAGAACGCGGGCACCCTCGTCGCGCTCGGGAGCGATCGCCTCGTCTACATCGGCCTTCACCAAGGGCTGCTTTGCTCTGCTGACGGTGGGTCGACGTGGGCGGCCGCCTGCCCCGCGACCTGACCGTCGCGGCGTCCCCACTTCGCTGAGCCCCTGCGGCCAGTGACATGTGCTGGGCAGCCTGACCGTCTTAACCAGCGGTTGAGTAGGACGGGAGGCGGGCGATTGGGAAGTGAGGGTACGCCATGCGGGAAAAGTGGCTGGTCAGGCTTGGAGCTGCCCTGGGCGCCCTCCTGTTGGCCGCCTGGGGCCAGGCGGCGGCTGGTGCTGTCCCGGCGGCCGCGTCGACGATTAGCGGCGGCGGCACCTTTAGCATCTCCATGTACCTGAGCTCGTTCCCGTGCCCGCAGACCTGCACCTCAAGCTTCTCTGGAACCTTCGCCGGGCAGGTCAGCGGCGTCGACAGCAGCGGTAATCCGTACACCGTGGAGTTCCCCGACCCCACCGTCATCCCGCCGCTGCCGGGACCCAACTTCGGCAGCACGGGCATGTCCAACGGCGACGCGTGCAACACGCCCACCACCACGGGCGACCCGGCCATCCTCGTCACCACAGGCACGGCGAGCGGCACCTTTGCCATCACCGATGGGCAGCTCACCCGCGGCACCGTCCGCTCTCATGGCGTGCAGCTCAGCGGCGGCTTCTTCTGGTCACGGACCGCTGCAGCGGGAACATTGGGCCTGAGCGCCGTCGTAGTGACCGATGGCTCGGGGGCCACGGTCTCCAGCGGGACACTCGGGCTCGCTGCGGGCGGAGCCTCGTTCTCTGTTCCCCCCACGACCGCAGCCACCGCGACCTGCAATGCGCCGGCTCAAACCGTGACCGCGACCGTCTCCGGCTTGGAGGTGGCAAGCATCTGAGGTGGCGGTAGACAGACCTGCACCGGTCGACGAGATGAGCCGCGAGGAAGGGGACGGGCACGGACCGTCGGCCGATGCCAAGCGGCGCCCGCAACCAGCAGCACCTCGGCTCACGGCAGCTGCGCACCAGGCCGGGTTCGATGGCATCGGGGCGTATCTGCGCCATCGTTACCTGACCGATCGCTGGTCAGCGCGAGAGATCGCCGAGGAGGCCGCGGTCAGCGACCGGGTGGTGCTGCGCGAGCTCGCTGCCGTAGGCGTCCCGGCTAGACGCGGCGGTCATCGCTTCTACAGCGACCGGCGCGCAGCCAGGGAGAAGGATGACGTGGTCCAAGGTCTCGTCGACATAGGCCCGCCCGCTGGCTTCGAAGACTGGAGCAGCTACGTTGCGGCGCGCCGCGGGGCCGCGCATCTCCGGATCACCGAGATAGCGGCCGAACTCGGCGTAAGCCTGTGGCATGCACAACGGCTCGCGGCCAGATTCGACGGATGCCTGACGTACTACCTCCGGCCACGGTCGTAGAAGCCCTGGTGCCCGGCGAGGCCGGCGCGGGGTTCGATGAGGCACACGCCGGGGGCCGTCAGTGCGCTGACGGTCGGTCAGGTCAGCATCAAGACCGCTTCAACGCATCAGGCTTCTTCGCCATCTTCTCCGCATGAGCAGGCTCGCGGCTTTGGTCAATCTGCTCGCCGATCGCCTGTATGGCTCCCAGTGGGAAATTTCCATCGAAGATGGAGGCGAGTAGGGCGCGCCAGCGAGAGCGCGACGGGGCGGCGCTGCTCGGCTGCCCAGGATCATCCATGGGTCATCCCCTTCTCGTCTCACGATCGGATGCCTCGCGATGATAGCCCTCATCGGTATGCCATCAGGAGTACCTGGTACTTCCGACCGCCACTCGAGCCGTCGGTTCGGCCGGAAGCCGGGCGTTGTTGGCGTTCGGCTGACACCAACACACAGGGCAATGTGAACACCCCGGCGGCTTCGTCAGATCGGCAGGTGTCTAGCGACTGCGCCGACTGAGCCTAGAGAAGGCGCCGACCGGTGGTCAGCCGCTGGGCGAAGGTATCCAGAAGGGAGAATCGCGTGTGCCCAATCCGCTCGCTTCACTTCTATACAAGTATTTCCTTGACAGTTCGACGCGGGCACCCGAATCTACACGGCACGAGTGGGTGGGCAAGTGCGGGAGGCGGCGTGGTGAGCACCGACGTCAAACACAGACGATTGCCCGCCGACATTGAGAACAAGCGCGTCTACTGGTCTCTGGCAATCGGCGTCGCTCTCATCGGCGCGCTCGCCGCGCTGGAGTGGCGGTACGGGATGCCGGTGGGCACGACGGTGGCGTCCGCGACCGGCGTGCTGGCCGTCGTTGGCGCACTGGCCGTCGGCATCGAACGGGTCATCGAGGGCTTCTGGACGATCGTCGACGCGGTGGCGTCGAACCCGCACAACCCCTTCTACATCGACGCCAAGCGCCTGGATGCGTTCACGACCCAGATCGCCAGCGATGTGCAGAAACCTTTGGATGGACTTAGCAAGGCGCTGGCGGCGGCCAACGACGAGGCAGTCAAGACGCGGACCGAGAAATCGGATGTCCAGAAGCAGGTGGACGGCCTGCTGGCATCGGTGAACCTCATCGTCAACAACCAGCACAACCCCAAGAGCTGGCCCGCCCTCGGCGCGCTGCAGGCGGGGCTTGCCGACCTCAGTAGCGCGCTCGACAACGCTGACCTGCAAAAGTACGCGCAGACGGCGCTGGCAGGTCTCGGCGACCTCTCGTCGTTCGCAGCATCGCTGACCGAGAACCCCGGTCGCAAGACGCTCAGCCTCATGGCCGGCTGTCTCGTCGGGCTGGGCGTGACCTGGGTCCTCGGCCTCGACGCTATCCATGCCGCGCTCGGCTCGCCCAACGGCACCACCTGGGGCATGGTGGCCACCGGCTTGGCGGTCGGTTTGGGTGCCAATCCCACCCACGAGCTCATCGGTGTCCTGCAGAACTACAAGCAGAACACGTCGCCATCGAAGACACCCGCACCGAACCCCGGCTCCTAGCCGCTGGGGTTTACTACCGCATGAGTAAACGCCCGAGGCCTTGAGCCTTGCCATGTCGTCGCGAGATGAGAGTTCTGGGGAGGAGACGTCACGATGGCCAACTCGCTAGAGGACGCGCTTCAGGATCTAGGTAGAGCCCAGCAGGAACTCGCGCAGGCTCTCGACGCCCACCGCAAGGCTGTTGATGACGAGAAGACGCTGAAGAAGACTAAGGACACTTTGCTCCTGACGATCTCAGCGACGAAGGACAAGATCAGCGCCTTGAAGAACAAGCTAAACGAAGCGGACTTGGGCGCTGACGAACGGCGTCGAATCCTCCAAGAGATCGTAGACTTGGAGGCCGATCAGTCTCGGTATGAGAAGGCGCTCGGAGACACAGAAACAGACCTCATCGTTGCAAGGATGCGAGTCGGATTCACACTTGACGATGTGAAAGCGGCCATGCAGAAGCTTCTGACTGCGATCGCTGAAGTCAATCAGCAGATCGGTTTCCTCCATCGATAGGAAGAGTGGAATCGCTAACCATGCGTTCGTGTGTCGGCGGCCCCGTGTTACTCCAAGCCGTCGTTGCCCCAACGCGAGGTCTTGCACACTTGGTCGCGAGGCCACGGGATCCCTCACGGGCAGGTGCTCCGTACCCGCATGGTTCTGCTCGCCGGTGACAGAGTAGGAGGTGCCGAGTTGAGTCGCAATCACTTCGTTGGCGAGGTGGTCCTGAAATGCCACTTCGCTGAGGCCGGAGTCGACGGCCTCGACGAAGCACCCGGTCGGGGTCGCCATCGTGTCCACGGCCAGTCCGTGGACGCTGGCCTCTGCCGGGTGCTGCCTACTCTTGCAGCCACGCCGACAGTCACTTGGATTCCTGGTGGGAGGAATCACCGATGACTTTGGACACCTTGGTCACTTGTCTGGCAGCCCTTTCCGGCGCATTGATCGGCGGTGGCGTCGTGGTGTTGGCTCAGCACCAGCAGTTCAGGCACGATCGTCGTGTCGCCTGCCGAGGGTTGTGGCTCGAGGTGAGGCAGAATATCGTCGCTCTAGACTTCGCGCTGAAGTCGCCGGCAACACCGTACGTACGGTTGAGCGACAGGGTCTTCAGGACTTCCCTTGGTCGGGTGGCCCCTCTGTTCCACGGCCACGAGCCTGATACCCTCCTCGACGCCTACAGTACCGCGTTCGCCGCTGCCAAGTACGCCGTCGACGCTGCCAGGAGTAGCCCGTCCAAGTCGTGGGAGGTGGAGACAGAACAGCGTCTCCGGGACGCTAGGCATCGGTTCGAGCTACTGCGTGAGATCCTGCTGATCCGGCAGCCCAGGGCTTGGCGAAGAGAAGAGGCGCAGGAAATGCGAAAGCGTGGACCTGAGCCCATCCCGCCGCGTCCAGGCATAACTACGGTCCACGCAGCGGAACCGATGCCCGCAATGCCAAGTGCCGTGGAAAGGCAACAGCCGAGTCGCAACGTCAAGACCTCGGACGGAGACCATTAGTAGGCCGGTTTCGGGCGGGTGCTGAAGATCGGGCGGTCGACTGCGATGGCGACGGCATCGGCGGGCCGACCGGAACCGTCGTCCGGCTTCTTCGTCGCTGAGCTGTGCCGGATGACGGCGCCCTAGCGCGCACCCCTGAGTCCCCAGGACCCTATCCGCGGCCTGCGAGATGGGGACGATGTGTGCCCACGTCGGCTTGGGGCGGTTGACTCACCAATCCCACCCTCTCGATCCCACCGGCCATGACTCTGGCGGTCCGCTGTGGAAGGTCACCTTACGGTCAATCCAGTCCCGAAGTGCGGGTTCAGGGATGCGGATAGCCCGCCCGATGCGGAGCGCTGGCAGCTCCCCTGAGCGCACCCTCTCATAGGCACTGGTGCGTCCGATCCGGAGCACCTTGGCGGCCTCCGCGAGGGTGAGCAGCCGGGGTAGTGGCGCCGTGCCTTCCTGTTCTGGCGCACTGCCAGTCCTGGCTTGCTCTTCACTCGATGCCGGTCTCTTCCATGGCGGAGTCGACCCGCTCATCGCTGGCCTCCGAGGCGCTGGTCGAGCAGCCAGACAAGCCGTTGGGGACGGTAGTCGAGATGCTCCACCGAGACGTTCAGGTGCCGGTGCGTCGGCGCCGGGTTGCTGTGCAGGTGGCCGTGGACGTTGATCGCCCCCGGCGGGACATCCTCGAGCGGCTCGTGCGTGAAGATGAGCCGCACACCTTGGTACCGCGTCTCGAAGGGATCGAAGATCTGCCAGCCGTGCTTGAGGAAGATGGGGATGCGCGTGGTGGTGTCGTGGTTGCCCGGGACGAGGAACTTCCGCGCTGGCGGGAGGTCAGGGAAGCAGCGCTCCAGGATGCCGGAGCTGATGCCATGGACGATGTCGCCGCAGTGCAGCACGATGTCGTCATCGCTCACCGCCTCGCGCCACCGAGCGATCATCAGCTCGGTGTGATTCCACGGCCGATTGTGGTAGCGGACAATGTTGTCGTGCCAGAAGTGCGTGTCCGAGATGACCATCACCCGGAATAGCTGACTGGTGACAACTCCCGGATCGGCGCGCGGGAGGCCGGCCGCCCGGTGACGCCACGGCTCCCCCATCGGCTGCTTCCACGGGGCGCGCGGATTCCGATTCGTGGGCATAGTCAGTCAACGACCGTGCAAGCGAGTGACGGGAGCTCGAGGACGGCGGCCGCCTTGAAGCTGCCGTCACAGTCGAGTCCTACCACACGATATTCACTGCCGTCATCGTGTGCCAGCACATCGTCACGGTGCAGGTGCCAGTGGCCGTGGACG
>Ga0070713_100000948_pt1 | contig 18549 bp, 10 predicted proteins | sample LARL82metaG_FD_65465 | JGI IMG/M metagenome (GOLD analysis project Ga0070713, IMG submission 65465) | Corn, switchgrass and miscanthus rhizosphere microbial communities from Kellogg Biological Station, Michigan, USA - LAR L8-2 metaG | ecosystem: Host-associated > Plants > Roots > Rhizosphere ...
GCACTGCCGCCACCACGCACGATCTTCGCCGTGGATACAGAGAAGTTCACCCGAAACCCAAGCGCCCGGCAGCCAGAGCTCCGCGACGCGATCACCGAGCTGCTTGGCACCGCATTTGAGCGGTGCGGTCTGGCCGAGATCTGGGAGGCGCGCATGTTGCCGCAGGGAACGGGGGATGGATACGTCTTCGCTGTGCCGCAGCAACGCACGCCGTTCCTACTGGACCCGCTGCTGGACCGACTTCAGGAGGATCTGCAGGAGCACGACCGACGGCTGCGGAGCGAGGACCGGAGCCTACGGCTGCGGCTTCGGGTGGCGATCCACATGGGATGCGTACCGGACTCCGGCGGTGAGCGCGAGGGCGTCGGCACGCCGATGAATGACACGTTCCGACTCTTGGACTCTGACCCCGTCAGGCTGGAATTGAATCACAGCAATCCCGACATCACGCTGCTCGCCGCAATCGTGTCGCAGCGAGTGTTCGAAGACGTAGTTCGGGCCGGGTACACGCCAGGACTGCCGCCGGACAGGTTCCGGCCGGTCATCGCCGAGGTGGCGGACAAGGAGTTCGCCCAGCCGGCCTGGGTCTACGTGCCGAAGCCGTCGCGGGCGAGCGACCGGCCGACGCGGCCGACAGCAGGCCCGGGTTCCGGTGGCGTTGACTCCGCAGTTGCTGCTCCTGCAGGGCAGACGCTGGGCGGAACGACGATCCACGGCAGCGTGGGCAACGCCATCACGGGAGGCAGCTTCTCCGCTGAGGTCAGGCAGCAGATCGGGGGCAGCGAGTCATGACCACTATCGACGGCAACGCCGATAACCTCATCAGCGGCGGGGTCTTCCACGAGCGGGTCGAGCAGATCGCGCACACCTATTACGGCGACCAGATCACGTACAACTATTACCGCGACGTGCTTGCGGCACTGGCCCTCGACGCGAACGAGATGAGACGTGTTCGCGACAGCTACGTGAAGACCCCAGAATTCGACATAGCCCGAGCTGTCTTGGAGAACGAGTCAGCGGTCGTTCTCAGCGGGCCGCCAGGATGTGGCCGACGCACAACAGGGATTGTCCTGCTGGCCGACCTCGGGATCACCCCAAAAACGGTCATGCTGGATCCGGAGGGCTTCGACCGGCAACTCGAAGTCGCACCCGGGCACGGATACCTCCTGAACCTCGATGAAGACCACGATCAGCTCACCGCGAAGGCGGGTGCATGGATACACGACCTCGGCGTGCGGCTGCGTGCCATTAACTCGCGCCTCATTGTGCGGGCTCGTGAGCAGTCATTGCGGGCGCTGGGACTCAACGAGGGAGCCCTGCGAGCCATACGTGTTACGCCGCCCCCGGCGGCCGCAGTTTTCTGGTCCCACCTCGCCAGCATGACCTCGGGTCCCGTCGCAGACGCCTGGGCGCAGCACCAGCGGGTCGTCAGCACGCTCGCCACTGCCACCCCGTCGGATGGTGTACGGCTTGCCCGTATCGTCGCCGAAACCGCCGCAGTGACGGTCCCTGAGGAACAGCGAGTCGATCAAGTCATGGCGGAGTACTCCAACTGGGCGGCAGAACTGGCCGAGTGGTTCCAGCAGACAGCCCAGCAGGACGGCGGGTATGCGCGGGCGCTGCTGCTGGCCTCTGCCGCGCTGGAGGGAGCGCCAGCGGCAACCGTGTTCGTCGCCGCCGACCGGCTCGCGACCCTCGTGGGGCTGTCACGCGAGCCTGGCGGTGCGCTGGTGGGCCCAGACGTAAGGGAGCTCGTGGGACGCATAAACGCCGAACTGCATGACCGCAGTATCAGGTTCCCCAGACCGGCTTACGGGCAATCCGTTCTGGACCATGTCTGGGAGGAGAGACCGCACCTGCAGTCCGCGTTGAGGGAATGGCTCACCGGTATTCCGAGTCCGCACGATGAGGGCAGCGGACGCGCCGCACAGGCGCTTACCGGCTTGGCGATCAGGCAGCGCGAGGCCAGCCTGGTGTGCGCCGCCGCCGAGCAGTGGGCGCGGAACCCGGCGAGTCGGCGCGAGCTCGCGGTCGGGACGCTCACCGAGGCCTCGCTGAGCGAGCAGATCGGCCGGGACGTGCGGCGCCAGCTCTACGAGTGGGCCCGGTCAGCCGGCGCGGCCGAGTCCACCCACCTGGCCGTCGCCGCGGTCTGCGTTGGACAGCTTGCGCGGGCCTACCCGCAGATTGCACTCACCCGATTGCGCCATCTGGCCGTTCGGCAGAACACGATAGTCCAGGAGTCAGTCTTCGAGGGTATGGCCGGACTCGTACAGGACCGGACTTTGCGCCGCAGCGTCTTGAGCGAAGTTCACGACTGGGTGGGCGGACAGGAACCGCGCCGGTCAGCGGGGCTGCGGGCGTTCCTCCGGCTGGCTCGGCCGGAGGAGAACAGCGAGATCACGATTCTTTCGGGAACTGACGAGCGGGACTGGGACCTGCTAGCTGGATTGTGGCGTGGCGCTCTGCGCGACCACACACCGGACGGCGTGGCTAAGGCAGCGGGAGCCGTGGCATCGGGATGGCTGGAGGCCGCCGTGCAGAAGCAGGCGCTGCGGGAGTCGGTACTCGAGGTACTGGCGCGGACCTGTCAGAGCAGCATCGACATGGCCACGATCGCTGACTTCGCGTACAGCCGGGCAGAGACCAGCGGGAACGCGGCGTCCCGCCGGGAAATCGCCGCCGAACTTGTGCGGCGTGCGTGGGATCGGTACCTCCTGATGGCGGGCCAGCATCATCCAGATGTGGGACCGTCATGAGGGGTAGCGCCGGAGGGCTATGGAACTATCTGCAGCGCATCCTGTCTCCGCCTTCCGACCCTGTCATGACGACTTTCCGGGTGCGTCTGCCCAGCGCGCTGGCAGAGTCGCAGTTCCAGGCGACGATCACGATGATGTGGCCGCCTGGCATCGAAATCGACCAGCGTCAGCAAGCGATCGCCGAGCGCCAGCTTCTGGATGTGGCGCGCTCGATAGCCTGCAAGTACTCCGTGCTCGACCCAGACGAAGCCCGCGCAGCGGTCGATCTGGCGCTCGGGGATTGCTGTCGGAGAGACGCGGACCTCGCGCTAGCGGTGGCCAGCACAAAGATAGAGGTCGGCCAGGATGACCGACGCATGGCCGAGGAGCGCGAAGGTCTCCGCCGTCAGACAGCATTGGCCCGGGAGGCGCGCCTTGAAGAGGTCGAGCGGTTGCGGGTGCTAGCTGATCAGATTTTGGCCACCCCCACGGTGGCCCGCCTGTGGTGGTTGGAGGGCAAGCCGGGCAAGTTGGAGGACCTGGTGACCAAGGGCAAGGAGGGGATGTTCGAGAAGGTCGCTGAGCTGTTTGGCGTGCCAGCCGAACGACCTGCGGCCGATCCGATCGCCGAGCTGATCCGGCTGTTCCTCCAGGGTCTTGATGCCCGGTTACGGGAACAGCTGATTAGCCAGCTCCGCTTCGTCTTCATCTCTTATGAACGCAGCGATCTGGCCGGAAGGCTCGATGGATACCAGCATCCCCGCGCTTATCCTGGCCACGACGCCAGCGCTGCAGACGTCGACGGGCACGCTCCCGGTCCGGACTTGCATAAGTCGTCCTGATGTTGCCGCAGCGCGGTACTCCGCGGGCGAGCATACGGGATCGTGCTGCAACCTCAATCTTCCGGCCAGGGCGCGCCTATCAGGCAGGTAGGCCGATGCGGCGGGCGAAGGCGGGCAGACCGGGCAGGGATTGCCGGTGGCTGGCCCGGAGGAGGTCTTCGGCGATGCGGTGGACTGGTGGCCGGTAGCGTACTTCGGCGGGCGCGGCGCGTTCGGCTGCCAGGAGCGCGCGGTAGCAGGGCTCGGGTTTGCCCCATTGGTGGTAGGCACGGGCGACGTCGATCCAGTACCGGCCCTGGCGTTCGGCGGTGGGTATCGCCGTGGGCCGGAGTGTCTTGGCGTGTTCGATGGCGGTTCCGTTGTCCCCGAGGACTTGGGCGATGCTGACCTGGTACAGGGTCACGTTGGCGGGGCCGAAGGCGGTGAACCGGTAGTTGGCGTCGTGGCCGAGGCGGGCTGCGGTGGTCTTGGCTTCGCCGATGAGTTCGCTGGCGGCTGCCCGGTTGCCGTCGACTGCGGCGGTGTAGGCGGCGACTTCCAGCAGTGTTCCGTACACCGACAACCTTTCTGGGCTGACGCGGCCAGCGGGTTCGATGTCGTGGATGGCGGTCATCAGCAGCTCGTGGGCTGTCGTCGGCCGGCCGGTGCGGCGCAGGACGGTGGCCACAGCTCGGCGGGCGTCGGCTGTGGTCAGTGGGTCATCGCCGACCTGGGCTGCTTGGAGTGCCCGGTCGGCGAGCGCCCAGGCGACGGGGTCGTCGTTGAGCTTGACCACGAAGTTGGCCGCGACGATGTAGGCCTCGGCGAGGAGTGCGCTGGCGGTAGCCCGTTCGGCGCCGGTGGCGCTGTCGCATGTGGCGGTCGCGGCGGCGATCATCCGGGGGAGTGCGGCTGCCAGATGTTCGTAGCGGGCGGTCTGGAAGTAGCCACGGGCCTGGGCAGTGGTCGTGCGGAGGGCAGTCAGCGAAACGGGTTCGGCGTTTGCGCTTCCGTACAGGAGGTCGCCGCCCGGATCGCCGTGTGCCTGGGGGCGGGTTGCCGGGGGGAGGCCGAATGCGACGGCACCAGCCAGTCCGGCGGCGCGTGCCAGCAGTTCGCGGCGTCGCACCGGGTCATCACCGTCTTCCGGCCGGAATTTACCGTTCAGATTAGGCCCGGGGATTGGCATGGCGGGTTCTATAGGGCCGGTGTCGGCGTGTCGCCGGTTCCCGGTGCTGTCGGGTGGGGTCAGCCCCAGGTATTGGGGCGGGATCGCCAGTGCTTCGGCGAATCGGCGCAGTAACGTGATGTCGGTGAGGCGCTGGATGCCGCGTTCGTAGCGGGATATTTGCGAAGCGGAGTATCCGCAGCGTTGCCCGAGTTCAGCCAGGGTGAGGCCTGCGGCCAGGCGTGCGGCGCGGACAATGGCGCCCGCATGCGGGCCAGGCTGCGGGCTGGCCGTGGCCCGCATGGCTCCTAGAGGCTCTTCTGCTCTCATCGCCTTCTCCGCACAGGCGTCCCCGTTCGACCGTAACCGCGTTCTGCGGTGAATGCACGGTCGCTTGCAGGGTGTGCAAACCGTGTGCAGCCTCAGCCAGTGTCCTTTCCCCGGCCGTTCCGCGGGTGCGTCCTGGAAGCAGGTCACGGTGGCGAAGGAGGAAAAGTGGACGAGCACGAATTCGTGCCGGGCGCGGCTGTCAGCGCGGCGGAACTGGCCCGGTCAGGGTTGCTACGGGTAGGTGAGGCAACGCAGATCAGCCCCTACGCCCTGTTCATGCCGGCTGACGAGTACGGCTCGGTGCGCCCGGTTGAGATCGGCACTGGCTGCCGCGTTGGAGCATATGCGGTGCTCTGTGGCGGCACCGTGCTCGGAGCGGGCACCTGTGTGGAAGAGCACGCACTGGTGGGACGGCCCGAGCGCGGCTACGCGGTCAGGCACGTCTATCCCGGCACAGGTGCCCGCACCGTGCTCGGCCGAGATGCAGTTGTGCGTTCGGGGGCGGTGATCTACGCGGGGGTGGAAATTGGTGACGGCACACTCGTCGGCCACCACACGCTGCTGCGCTCGCTGGTGACAGTCGGGCAAGAGTCCCAGCTCGGCCATCACCTCACAGTCGAGCGGGCCAGCCGTATAGGGGTGCAGGTGCGCTGTTCGCCGGGCAGCCATCTCACCAGCTCATGCGTGCTGGCCGACCGGGTGTTCCTGGGCGCGGGCGTCCGCACTGTCAACGACCGCGAGCTGATCTGGCGCGATCCGGACCGCGAGCCGGAACTAGTGCCGCCGCGTTTCGAGCGCGGCGCCCGGGTTGGCTCCGGTTCGGTCATCCTCGCCGGCGTCACAGTCGGCGAGGACGCGCTGGTGGGTGCTGGATCGGTGGTGACGCGCGACATCCCCGCCGGATCGGTGGCCTACGGCGTGCCGGCGCGCGTGCGCCACAACAAGGCCCGGGTAGGCCAGCCGTGAGCATCAACGGGCACAGCGCGGCCGTGTGGCTGGCCCCGTTGCTGCCCTCCCTGCCGGGGGTAGCAGAACTCGACGCGCTGCGGGTCGGCCGGTTCGAGGACACCCTGGCAAACCTGCTGTCCCGGTATCCGGTCAGCTCGCGCGTCGAGCCGCGAGTGCGCAGCCGACGGCTGGCGCGGATCCGCCGCGCGCTTGCTACGGGCGGGTTCCTGGGCCTGGCCGTCTCGGCCCGCGACGGCGGGTGCGGCGGCCCTGCCATCGTTCAGGCACTGATGCAGTTCACCTGCGGCTATCACGACGCAGACCTGCGCGATGCCACAGGTCTGGGACACGGCCGCCTGATCGCCCAGCACGCTGCCCTGCCAGTCCGGGAACGATGGCTGTCCCGATTGATCGCCGGAGACCTGGCAGGCATCGCGATCACCGAATCACACGGCGGCAGCCAGGTCCACGCCACCACAACCGCCGCCACCGCACACCCGGACGGTACCTGGACGGTGGTCGGCACCAAGACGTGGATCAGCCGCCTCAACGAGGCTGCCGTGTTCATCGTCTTCTTCAAAGACCCCGCCGGGCGGCTGAGCGCAGGCGTCATCGACGCTGCCGACCGGGGACTGGAACGGCACCCGGCCGTGCCCTGCGGCCTGACTGGCTGGGCGTGGGGTGAACTGCGCCTGCACGATGTGCGGCTACGGCCGTGCGACATCCTCTGTCGGCCAGGTGAAGGCATGGCACTGCTGCGCAGCCATTTCGCGCATTACCGCCCGCTGGTCGCGGCGACCGCGCTGGGAGTGGCCGCCGCCGTCCACGACACGGTGGCCGCCCAGTTGAGCGAACGCTGGTCGGCAGGAATCATCAGTAAGCCGCGGGATAACGCCCTGATCGCACTGGGCCGCGCCTACGCGCAGATCAATGCTGCCTTGCTCGCCGCCCTCACCGCGCAGCAGCTCGCCGAATCCGACGACCATCGCGCGGAGATATGGGGATGCGCGATCAAAGCCCACGCGGTCGACGTAGCCAACGCAGCCGTAGCAGACCTTGTACCGCTGGCCGGGGCCGGCGGATGCGCAGTCGGCTCGCCGCTTGAGAAAGCGGGCCGTGACCTGCGGGCGCTGCTGTACGCCGACGGCATCCACGACAGCCTCTACCGCGCAGCCGGCCGAGCCGTGATGAACCTGTCCCGGGTTTCGCAGCAGCGGGAATCAGCCTGACGGATAGCCGTTTTCTAGCGAGGCGACCGTCCCGGCGGCCAGCGCCTGGAGGCTGGCGGCGATCCGGCGCTCCACTAGGGGCGTCACCCGTCCGGCCACATGGCCGGGAGAGACGAACGCGAACCCGGCCAGCTCCCCCGCCTGCACGGTGATCGCATCGACGTCGCTGCTGGCGAAGATGCCGCCGTCGTACACCACAACCAGGCCCTCCGGGCGGCCCGGCCGTGACGGAACCCAGTCCACCGCCAGCACCCTCCCTACCGGGCGGTCCAGGCCCAGCTCCTCCGCCACCTCCCGGCGGCACGCCGCCTGCGGTGACTCCTCAGCCTCGACCGCGCCGCCAGGCAGGTCCCAGGTATCCCGGTAAACCGGGTCGACAAGCAGCACCCGGCCTCCCTGGTCACGGCACAAGGCACCAGCAGCCATCCGCTTGCGGGCCAATGACGCCACATAAACATCCGCTGGCACCACACCAGGCCTTCCCGGCTCCACCCACCGGACAGTAGCGGCACGACCCACGGCCTGCAGCGCTAACCCGCTCATCCGAAGCGGCGGCCTCCGCCCGTGGTCCAGAGATCGTCGCCTTGGGAGGCAGCGTCAGCGAAGCCGCGCCTGATCTGACGCAAAACGGTCCTGTGACATGCGGATTCCTCCTTGGTCAACTGGGAGGAATGTGGGAGATCATCTTCTGAATGACCCTGCCTGAACCGCTCCCAGCCGAGCCGAAACAAGCCTCTGAACTGGCCTTTTACCATTCAGCCTGATCGGCGGGCCGAGCGGGCTCTCTTTGCAACGAAGGAATCAGGTGTTCAGCTGGATACGGAATTCTGGCGGTATGCGCTCGGCGATTCCGTTATGAGATAAGGCTACGGGGCAACGAACGCTGGCCGCCCGAACCAACCGGCCAGCGGTGGCGAGCAGGATGCACTGAGAGCGCTCGACGGTGACCGCATAGGCGGGATTGCTTGCCCTGAGGCCTTTAGGGTTGTGCCTGGAACTCTTTCCCGTGTCGTGGGCGATAACGGTGACTGGCCCGGCTGGTGATGTCGCTGAGGGGGTGGCGATGCCGGATGAGCCTGTGGTGGGTTTCGGTGGCCTGCTGAGACGGCTGCGCGCGCGGGCGGGACTGACCCAGGAGGAGTTGGCCGAGGCCGCAGGCCTGAGCGCCCGGTCGGTGAGTGACCTGGAGCGTGGGGTCACACTTACGGCCCGCAAGGACACCGCCCGGCTGCTCGCAGACGCGCTGGGGCTGGAAGGCGCAGGCAGGGCGGAGTTCGAGGCGCACGCTCGCGGGCGCTCTCCCGCCGGGAGACTGCCAGTCGGCGCAGGGGTCGGCGCGACCCGGACGCTGCCCCGTGATGTCGCCCTCTTCACCGGCCGAGAAAGCGAGTTGCGCCAGTTGGTGGGGGCGGTCGGGCTGAGCAAGGTGGTACGGATCCATGCCATTGGCGGAATGGCCGGGGTTGGCAAGACGGCACTGGCCGTGCACGCGGCGTACAAGCTGGCGCCGCAGTTCCCGGACGGACAGGTCTTCCTGCCGCTGCACGGGCACACCCCGGGGCAGCGGCCGGTGGATCCAGCGGAGGCGCTGGCCAGCCTGCTCCGGACGGCCGGGGTCACCCCGCAACAGATCCCGCCGGACCTGGAAGCGCGGATGGGCCTGTGGCGGCATCACCTGGCCGACAAGAAGCTGCTGCTGCTGTTGGATGACGCGGTCGGCAGCGAGCAGGTCCGGCCGCTGCTGCCGGGCGCGCCGGGGAGCCTGGTGCTGGTCACCAGCCGGCGGCACCTAATCGCACTGGAGGACTCCCAAGCCATCAGCCTCGATACCCTTCCGCCGGATGAGGCACATCTGCTGTTCGCCCGGCTCGCTGCCAGGCCGGATCTGGAACCCACCGATCCGGCCGTTGAGCAGGTCGCCCGCCTCTGCGGGTACTTGCCGCTGGCCTTGGGGATGATGGCCCGCCAGTTGCACCACCACCCGGCCTGGACCACCGCCGATCTGGCGGCGGACCTGGCGACGGCGCGGGACCGGCTGGAACTGATGGCTACGGAGAACCTCTCGGTCGCCGCCGCCTTCGACCTGTCCTATCAGGTCCTGCCCGAAGAACAGCAACGGCTCTTCCGGGGGCTGGGACTGCACCCGGGCACGGACATCGATGGTTACGCCGCCGCCGCCCTGGATGACAGCGGGCTGGCAGCGGCCCGGCGCAACCTCGCGAGCCTCTATGATCATTACCTGCTGGCGGAGCCTTCGCGAGGACGCTACCGTTTGCACGACCTGCTCCGGGAGCATGCCCGCGCGCTCGCCGGTGTCGACCCGGCGGCCGGTCATACCGCAGCCATAGACCGCTTGCTCGGTTACTACCTGCACACCGCTCGTGCGGCTGACACGTACCTGGCGCGCCGCGCGCCCGCCGCCGTGCCGACCGTGACCGCCGCCGCCCCCGCACATGCTCCCGTCCTCTCGGCGATGGAGGACGCGGCCGCTTGGATGACGGCCGAGCGCCTCAACCTGCGCGCCGCCGCTACCGCGGCCGCGGTGCTCGGCCACCCCGGCTGTGCCGTGGCAATCCCGGCCGCCATGCACGGCTTCCTGCGCACGCAGGGCTACTGGGATGACGCTCTCGCCCTGCACCGCGCCGCTTTGGACGCAGCGCGCCGACAGGGGGACAGCCTCGCTGAAGCCGGAGCTCTTGCCGACCTGGGCGATATGCAGTTCATGACCGGCGCTTACCCGGCAGCCACCGCTAGCCTTAACCGGGCGCTGGAGATATTCCATGGCCACGGAAACCGCCTCGGAGAGGCGGTAGCACTCAAATGCCTCGGCTTTGTGCAGTACGAGACCGGCGAAAATGCCGCAGCCATCGCCAGCCTCAGCCGTGCGCTGGAGTGCTTCCGCGAGGTGGGGAACCGGACCGAGGAGGCCAGCACCCGCGGCTCCCTTGCCGTCGTGCAGCAGGTGACCGGGGATTACCCGGCAGCCATCGCCAATCAGACGCTGGCCCTGGAACTGAACCGGGCCCTGGGCAACACGTTCGGTGAGGCGAACGCGCTCAACTTCCTGGGCGTCGTGCAGGAGGCCACCGGGGACCACGCGGCAGCCGCCGCCAGCCAGACGCTGGCGCTGGAACTGAACCAGGCCCTGGGCAACCGGTTCGGTGAGGCGAACGCGCTCAACCATCTGGGCGTCGTGCAGGAGGCCACCGGGGACTATGCGGCAGCCGCCGCCAGCCAGGCAAAGGCGCTGGAACTGTATCGAGGCCTCGGCCACCGCATGGGCGAGGCCAACGCCCTCAACAGCCTGGGCGCGCTGGCGCGGGCAACCGGAGACTACCCCGCGGGTGCCGCACACCTGGAGCAGGCCCTGAAGCTGTTTCGGGACCTCGGGATCTTGCAGGGGGAAGCGGAAGTCCTCAACACCATGGGCGAGCTGTCGCTGGCGGCCTCCCAGCCGGCCGAAGCCCAGGCACGCCACGAACAGGCCGCCGCGATCGCCGACCGGATCGGGCATCCCGCCGAGCAAGCGCGTGCTCTAGAGGGCATTGGCCGCTGCCATCTCCACAACGGCCGTCCGGAGGACGCCGTGGAGGCCCTGCGGCAGGCCCTGGCTATCTACCGGCGGATCGAGCTTCCTCGTGCCCAGGACGTAGCGGCCGCGCTCCGCGAACTTGGCCAGTAACGCCCACCGGCGGCGCTCCAGCCAGGCGCTGCGCCATGGCCCGGCCTGAAGCTGTGGGTCAACTGTGAGTTCTTCTTCATGGTGCCTCCGCCTAAGCGCTCCTTACTGTCGTCCCAGGCCGTTACCGCAGGCAGGGGAGTTCCAGATGGCCACCGAGGGATCGATGCGAATACCGCAGAAGACAGCAGTGGAGTGCGGCAGGAGGTCAATCATGATGTCTGCAAAGCGTATGAGGCTCGCATGCAAGGTGGCAGTACCTGGTTCATGCCTGCTGATCATCGCGGGCGCCCTTTCAGTCGGGCCATGGTCCACACAAACCGCCGCCGCCAAGACCATTACCACCACCTGCCAGGACAGCAGCGCGGATGCCGCCAAGCTCAATGCGGCGATCGCCAGCAGTCACCCTGGCGACCAGATTCTCATCTCCGGGCAGTGCCTGCTGACGAGCCCGGTCACCTTGCTGGGTGACCGCAGTTACCAGGGGGGAAGCCGCACGGGCACCGTGCTGCAGCAGGCCAGCGGCGCCAATCTTCCTTACCTGCTGGCCTCGGACACCTACGTCAGCAACAGCAACGTCACCGGCGACCCATTCAAGATCCATCAGCTCACCATCGACTGCAACAGCGGCCACAACACGGCCGCCACCAACGGACTGGTCCTGCATTCGTGGCAAACCCAGGCCGAAGATCTGCAGATCGAGAACTGCCGGGGATCGGGGATCCTGGTGACCAACACCACCCCCAATGGCACCACGCTCACTAACACACAGGTCAATGGCTCCATCGACAATAACTTCATTACCAACTCCGGCAAGTACGGGGTGTACGTGCAGGACAGCGGCAACTCCGTAACGGACTGGCGCCTCACCGGCAACTACATTGCCTCCTCCGGGCAAGACGCTATCCACCTGGAGAACGCCGCCGGGTGGTACATCGATGGCAATCATGTGTACGGAATCGGTAATAACGCCATCTACGTCAACCGCCTTTTCGGGACCAGTATAGCGAATAACTACATCGAAGACTTCGGGGATGCTGGCGGGAATACAACGTGGTATGGCATCAACGGGACCGTGCAGGGAGACGCTGCTTCCACGATCGCCGGCAACCGGGTATTCATGTTCACCTCTGAGAAAAGCGGTACCACATACCGCTACATTGCGCTCACCCGTGTGAACTATGGCACCGGGTATGTGGCGGTCACAGGCAATGTCATACGAGGAGCCGGCACCGCCGCCGACACCGGTTTTTATTACAACGCCGGGTCAGGAGTGTCGCTGAACGTCACGTCAAGCGGCAACGCGGCCGCCGCGGTGGGAACCACCCGGACCATCGGCACCGGCGTGACGCTGTCCGCCGGCCTGTAGCTCCTGCGTTAGCTAATGCCCGGTCACTGGGCCAGCCCGTTATCGGGCGGAGGCCCGGCTCAGCTCCGCAACATCGAGAACTGCGAGAAAAGCGAGGGGAAACGATGATCAAAGGCATGCGTAAGTGGTGTCGCAAGGGACTGCCCGGATTGGTGGTAATACTGGGAGCCGCCGTGCCGGCGACGCTGGCGATGCCGGCGGCTACCGCTGCCGCCAGCACCTACCCCAGCAGTGCGCCGATCGTCGGCCTGGCGGCGACCCCGGATGGGGCCGGCTACTGGGAAGTGGCGGCGGACGGTGGTGTGTTCTCCTTCGGTGACGCCGGCTTCTACGGTTCCATGGGCGGCCATCCGCTCAACGCCCCGGTGGTCGGCATTGCCGCGACTCCCGACGGGCGTGGTTACTGGGAAGTGGCGGCGGACGGCGGTGTGTTCGCCTTCGGTGACGCGGGCTTCTACGGTTCCATGGGCGGCCATCCGCTCAACGCGGGGGTCGTGGGCCTGGCGGCGACCCCGGATGGGGGCGGTTACTGGGAAGTGGCGGCGGACGGCGGTGTGTTCGCCTTCGGTGACGCGGGCTTCTACGGTTCCATGGGCGGTCATCCGCTCAACGCCCCGGTGGTCGGCATGACCGCGACCCGCGACGGGCATGGTTACTGGCTCGCCGCGGCGGACGGCGGCGTGTTCGCCTTCGGTGACGCCGGTTTCTACGGTTCCATGGGCGGCAAGTCGCTGAACGACCCGGTAACGGCGATCACGTCGACGCCGGACAGCGGTGGTTACTGGCTCGCCGCGGCGGACGGCGGCGTGTTCGCCTTCGGTGACGCGGGCTTCTACGGTTCCATGGGCGGCAAGAAGCTGGTGGGGTCGGTCGATGGGATCACCGCCACGCCGAGCGGGACCGGCTACTGGCTCACCGCGGTCGACGGTGGCGTTTTCGCCTTCGGCAACGCCACCTTCGACGGGCGGGCGAGCTACACACCTCCCGCACCAGCACCATCGACGGCCGGGCAGCGTGCGGCCAACCTGGCAAGTGGCTGGGTCCACTACAACTACACGGGCGTCAACTACGACTACTGGCACGCGCCGGCACATCCGCAGTACTGGTGCAGCGATTTCGCCACGTATGTCTGGCAGCACGCTGGCATAGGGGTCCCCACGTTCCCGGGAGTGGCTGGGTTCGAGAACTGGGCTCAGGCGAACGGCCGGTTCACGACCAGCACCGCCGGCCTGCAGGTCGGGGACGTCATCTTCTACGCAAGTCACGTCGGGGTGGTCGTGCAGGTCTCCGCCAACGGCTCAGTCACCACGGCGGACGGTGACTTCGCCGGGCGGGCTGGATCTCAGGCCACGTTCGCGTCCACATCTCACGTCGAACTCAATGTCTTCGATCCGATTTACGGGAACGGAGCCGCCGGGAAGATCGTGGGCGTCGGGCTCATCGGCTAATCGCCGGAATACCGGGGGCGGATGCCGGGGCAGGAGTTCCTGCCCCGGCATCCGCCCGATGCAGTTCCGGGAGCGCGAAGCCGACGGGCAGAGTCATGAGCTCGCGGTCGGCGGGTCCGCCTCGGCGAGGGCCTCTAGTTCGGCGGAGACATGACCTGTCTCGGCCGCCTCGATTCGCTGGAAGATCGCCAGCGCCTGCCCCAGGCTCGCCCGTGCCCCGGTTCTGCGGCCGGCGGCCAGGGCGCACCGGCCCAGCCCAGCGAGAGCATGAGCCTCGTCCCACGGGCTGGGGATCTCCCGGGCAAGCTCCAGAGCCTGCCGGTGCCAGGACTCCGCCCCCGCAAGATCCCCCCGGGCCAGGTGCAGTTTGCCCACCTCGTTAAGCGCCTCGACCTCGCCGCCCCGGTCGCCGAGGTCGCGGTAGATGTCCAGCGCTGCGGTCAGCGCGTCGGCCGCGCCCGCGTGGTCTTCCGTCAGCAGCAGCACCGCCCCTAGAAAATGGAGGGCGTTGGCCTCACCCTGCCGGTCGCCGAGAGCGCGGTTGATATCCAGCGCCGCCGCCAGAGCGCCTGCCGCGTCCTGGTGGTTGCCCGTCAGCCGCCGGACGATCCCAAGATTGACCAAGGCGTTGGCCTGCCCCTCGCGGTCGCCGAGGTCGCGGTAAATGGTGAGTGCCGCCGCCAGGGCGGCGGCCGCGTCCGGGTACCTACCGGTCAGCCGCCGGACGTTGCCCACGTTGTTCAGGGCGTTGGCCTCTCCCTGCCGGTCGCCGAGGTTTCGGTAGATATCCAGCGCCGCCGCTTGGGCCTCGGTCGCGGCGGCATACTCGGCTGTCAGGTAGCGCAGGCTCCCGAGAAGGTTGAGGGCGTTGGCCTGTCCCTGCCAGTCGCCGAGGTCCCGGTAGAAGTCCAGCGCCCGTGTGATGGCGTCCGCCGCCCCCGCGTAGTCACCGGTACCAAGAAGCACATTTCCCAGGTGGTTGAGGGCGTTGGCCTGTCCCTGCTGGTCAGCGAGATCGCGATAGATATTCAGCGCGGCTGTCACGGTCTGGGCCGCACCCGTGCTGTCCCCGGTCAGATACCGCAGGAGGGCCAGGTCATTGAGGGCGTTGGCTTCGCCCAGCCGGTCACCGAGGTGCCGTGCCGCCGCCGCCGCCGTGACATGGCGGTCCAAAGCTTCGCTCCAGGGGCCGTCGTGCCGCAGGACGGACGCCATCGCCGCGGTGAGGGAGACGACCCGGGCATGCTGGCCGGTATCCGTGGCGTAGTCCAGGCAGGCCAGCAGGTTGGCACGTTCCGCCCGTGCCCATGAAAGCGCCTGTGGGCTGCCCGCTATGGCAGGGACCAGGTCCGCGGCTCCCGTCCGGGCATCCACGGGAGATCCGCTGCTGAGCCGGTCGGCCGGCGCAGGCAGGGGAGCCGCCGTCGCGGCCGGGAGGCGCGGGCGGGTGTAGCGGGCGAGCTTCCGGTCGGCTATTGCGGCGGTGAGCTGGTAGTAATCCAGCAGTCGGCTGACCGCTTGGTCCCGCACGCCGACCGGGTCGTCGCGGGCCGCAAGGGCGCGCGCGTGCTCGCGGATCAGGTCGTGCAGGCGGTAGCGGCCGCGGACCGGTTCAGTGAGCAGGTACTGGTCATAGAGTGCCGCCAAATGACGGCGGGCGCGGGTCGGACCGGTCTCATCGAGAGCGGCGGCAGCGTAAGCGTCGATGTCTGGGCCGGGGTGCAGCCCGAGGCGCCGGAACAGCCGTTGCTGGTCCTGCGTGAGGTCCGCGTAGGACAGGTTGAAGGCTGCGGCCACCGAAAAGTTCTCCGAGGCCATCAGCTCCAGCCGGTCATGCGCGGCGGACAGCTCAGCGAGCATGTCGGCGGTGATCCAAGCTGTGTGGTGGTGCAACTGGCGGGCGAGCAGCCCTACAGCGAGCGGGAGGTAGCCGCACAGGCGGGTGATCGACGTCACCGCTGGATCGCCCGGTATCAGGCCGGGCCGGCCCGCGAGCCGCACAAACAACTCGGCGGCCGCCCCGGCTCCGAGAGCGTCAAGGCTGATGGCGCGGGCTTCCTCCAGCGCCGTCAGGTGCCTGCGGCTCGTGACAATGACGAGGCTCCGCGTTGAACTGGGCACCAGCGGCCGGATCTGCTCACTGCTGGCAGCGTCGTCCAGCAGCAGCAACAACTGCATTCCGGCAAGCCGGTCACGCCATAGCGCCGTCCTCGCCTCCAGGCCGGAGGGGACTTGCGCGGGCGGGATTCCGGTTATCTGCAGCAGGCTGGCCAGTGCATCGGCCGGCTCCACGGGCCGCAGCCCCGGCGCGTGCCCGTGCAGCGGGAGAAAGATCTGCCCATCCGGGAACTGCGGCGCGAGCCGATGCGCGGCGTGGACCGCTAACGCCGTCTTGCCGACCCCGGCCATCCCACCGATCGCGTATATCCCCACCATGCTGCCGGTCCCGATAGCACTTCCCGCACTGACCAGCTCGTGCAACTCGTGACCCCGGCCGGTGAAACTGGCGATATCGCGAGGCAACGCCCGGATCGCCGTGCTCCCGGCCAGCCCGAACCCATCAGCCGGGGCGCGCCCTATGGCAACCGCCTCGAACGCTTCCTTTGCCGCACCCACGAGGCCCAGCGCGTCAGCCAGCAGTCCTGCGGTGTCCTTTCGGGCCGTCCGGCTGACGCCCCGCTCCAGATCACTAACCGACCGCGTACTCACCCGCGCCGCACTCGCCAACTCCTCTTGGGTCAGCCCGGCGCTAGCGCGCAGGCGCCGCAGAAGGCCCGCGAACGTTAGGGGCGTGTCGGCATCCGCCGGCGACGGTGTGCCATTCCCCAGCTCGCTCACCGTCTGGAATCTCCCGGAAACTCTCGGCACTGGCCTATTGGCTCAAGGTAGCGGAGTCATCGTGCCCAGCCCGACCAGAGCCAGCATACTGCGCCATGTAGAGACGTGGCGACCGCCAACGCGTTCTTTGCCAGCGGGCGGCAGGAATGAATGTCCAGTTCGAAGAATGTACGAACCTGTATCCAAACGCAAGTACATACCCCTGTGGGATCGAACCAGTACCCGAGAACGTCTGAGGACAGTTCACAGACGTCGGTGGACTGCGAAGTACTGGCGACGTCACCATGACCTTAGTTATTGGCCGCTCCGACGGGGCCGGCGCAGCGGCAGTGAGCGCATATACGAGTGCAGTCGCGCCGCAAGCACACAGGTCGCCTACTCCAATGAGATTAATGAAATCTTGGCGGGACAGGTGCTGCTTCTTCCAGGACAGCGAGACGTGCCCGCTGACTGAACGATTCAGGCAGGCCACGCCCTCCATTCGACATGACCTCATGTTGGCGGCGCACCGGCGATCACGCTGCTGCGTGCATGGCCTGACTAGGCGGTCCTGGTGGTGATGGGTGTGCCGGTCTCTACGGTGCGCCCGACCGTGCACAGCCGGTCATGCGATTTCCTCACCGCATCGGGCAAGACAGCCCGGGCCTCGTCGCCGTCCGCGCCGCCTGGAAACGCGATCTGGAAGGTGACCACGATGCCGGTCAGCCGGTTACCGTGAGCATCGCGGATCTTGTCCGCTTCGGCCCGCACCTGAAAGCTGTCCGGTTCGGCCCGGCGCGAGGTGAGGATGTCGACATCGATCGCGGTGCAACCGGCGATTGCGGCCAGCAGCAGTTCGGTCGGTGTGAAGTCGCTATCGCTCCCTGTGCCGAACCTGAACTGGCCGCCGTGAGTGTTGGTTGCCATGAACACGCCCTGGGCGACGCGCTCGACGGTCACGCTACGGTGCACAGAACCATCAGCCATACCCCCATACCTTGCCAGGCAACGGGATAGCCGGCCCAAGCGGTCAGGCAGAAGCCCTATACGCGACCTCAAGGCGGCAGACGAGTGTGGGCGCCCGGGGTGATGACACCTGGCCGTTCTTGGTGAGGAGATGCCCCGTGAGCAGGAAGAGCGGGTCCCTCCACCAGGGGCACCCAACCTGCCGTCGCTCGGACCGTATCGGGCCCCGAGGTAATAACGCAATAAAGGCAGCCCCTCAGAAAGGCAATGCGTGGCACTGGGTGGGAGGGCTGGTAGCTCGTACGCTGGCGGTGTGAGGCAGGAGCCGGTGAGCCTGCCGGTGTCGCAGCGACGTTGGGTGCGCGCCGGGAATGTGCTGCTGGTCGTGCTGGTCACGGTGCTGCAGCTGGTAGGCCCGCGTGCCGGTAGCCCGGTGCGGGCGCCGGTCTTGCTGACTGGGGCGGCCGGCGTGGCCTTGGGGGCGGCGGCCGCGCTGATCGGCGGTGTGGCGTTGGTGTGGCGCCGCTCCCGGCCGGCCAGTGTGCTGGCGGTGAGTGTGGCAGCGTACGGGGTCAATGCGGCGATGGTTCCGGGTGTGCCGCCGTATGCGGGATGGTTCGCGGTGTACGCCGCCGGGGTCTACGGCCGCCCGGCGGCCCGGGCGGCGTATGTGGCAGCGGCGGGCGCGGCGGCGCTGGCCGCCGTGTTCGCGTCGTGCGCCTTGATATATCCGAAGACGGCCGGTGAGCTGGTGCTGCTGGTCGCGGTCACGGCGATAGTAACGCTGGCGGGGATCTTGGTGCGGTCGCGGCGGGCGCAGCTGGCTGCATTGCGCGATCGCGCCGCGGCGCTGGAACGTGAACGGGTCTCCGCCGCCGCCCGTGCTGCTGTGGAGGAGCGGCTGCGCATCGCCCGTGACGTGCACGACCTGGTCGGCCACGGGCTGAGCGCCATCGCCGTGCAGTCCAGCGCGGCGCGGCTGGCACTGGACGCGGGCAAGATCGAGACAGCGCGCACCGCGCTGGCGGCGGTGGAG